>Ga0307986_10001125_pt1 | contig 19728 bp, 18 predicted proteins | sample EllFjometageno82_FD_203170 | JGI IMG/M metagenome (GOLD analysis project Ga0307986, IMG submission 203170) | Marine microbial communities from Ellis Fjord, Antarctic Ocean - #82 | ecosystem: Environmental > Aquatic > Marine > Unclassified | place: Southern Ocean | collected 2014-10-09
AAGCAGACCAGTTAACTGGTACACCTAATTCATATCCGTGTTTAGCTTTGAATGCTTTTTTAATTTCAGGTCTATCAAACCAATCTTTTCTAAACCAATAAAGGTTAGCAAATTGTTGGTCTGGTAACTGATAAAGATTTCCATCGGGACCAGTCGTAAATTGTAGTCCTATGAAATCCTCAAGATCTAAAGTTGGTGAAGTAACATCTTTACCCTCACCTTTCATCCAATCAGTTAGGTTAACAGCTTGTTGCATACGTGCGTGCGTACCAATCAAATCTGAATCATTAACGTATGCATCGTAAATACTAACGTTAGTTTGCATTTGCGTTTGCACAGCCATAACTACATCACCTTCACCTATTATTTGGTGTGTGACTTTAATGCCAGTTACATCCTCAAAAGCCTTTGTAAGAACTTTAGACTCATAAACGTGTGTTGGTATTCCTTCAGAAACTACTTTAATAGACATTCCTTTGAATGGCTTGGCAGCACCTTGGAACCATTTTAGTTCTTTAATTCTTTCTTTTTCAGAAATTGTTGAAAGACTAAATTCACCTTTAGCTAAGTCAGTAATTGCATCAGAGTATGCAGATGTAATTACTAGTGAGTAAGTAACAGCAACAGTAAGAAGTGTTTTTAATTTATTAAACATTTTTTTCCTTTGTTGAGGTTAATTTATTGATTGCTTGTCTTTATTATTTAGATTTAAACTTAAAAACATCTTTAAGTAAAGATCAAATAGCAGTAGTTTTTGGGGGTAATTTTATTAATTACAATTTTAGATTGTATTAGTTAAAGTTTTTTTTATTGCAGCGGCCCAACCTCTAACGAGGTTGATTCGAACTTTTGAATTAATTTTAGGTGTAAAATTTTTATCTAAGTGCCAATTCTTTGAAATATCTTTTAGAGATTTATAAACGCCGATTTGAAGTCCTGCCATAAAGGCGGCACCTAATGCTGTGGTTTCTTGAACTCTTGGCCGTAAGACTTTTATATCAACTACATCTGATAAAAATTGTGAAAACCAATTATTCATTACCATCCCTCCATCAACTTTAACTAGTTTAGGTCTTAGTCCATCATGTTTCATTGCTTCAAATAAATCATATGTTTGGTATGCAACTGACTCAATAGTAGCTCTAATAATTTCTTTTGGTCCTGTATCTCTTGTGAGGCCACTTAAAACACCTCTAGCATTTGCGTCCCAATAAGGAGCTCCTAAACCAGTAAATGCTGGTACTAGATATACACCTTTATTATTTTTTAAAGATTTAATAATATTTTCTGTTTCAGACGCTTTTTTAAAAAAATTTAGTTTATCTCTTAACCACTGAACACCAGCTCCCGCAATAAAAATTGACCCTTCCATTGCATAGGTGGTTTTACCTTTAATTCGATAGGCGATGGTTGTAAGTAATCTATTTTTTGAATAAATAATTTTAGATCCAGTATTTAAAAGAACAAAAGCACCAGTGCCGTACGTACTTTTTAATGAGCCTGGTTCAAAACAACATTGACCAATAGAAGCAGATTGTTGATCACCTACTACACCACTAATAGAAATTGGTTTTCCAGTAATAGATGAATGTGTTGATCCATAATCATCAGCACAATCTTTAACAATAGGTAAAATATTTTTATCTATTTTGAGAATTTTAAGAATAGTTTCGTCCCACTTATTGCTAGTAATATTATAAATCATCGTCCTGCTTGCATTAGTTGCGTCTGTTGCATGAACTTTTCCTTTTGTAAGTCTCCAAATTAAAAAACTATCTATTGTTCCAAAAAGTAACTGTTTCTTCTTCATTAACTTTTTAGCTAAAGGAACGTTATCTAATATCCACTTAATTTTTGTACCTGAGAAATATGAATCTATTAGAAGGCCAGTTCTATTAAAGATAAGTGTTTCTTTATTTTGCTTTCTCAGTTTCTTACAAAACTCTTCTTGCCTACGATCCTGCCAAACGATTGCATTATAAACAGCTTTGCCCGTTTTTTTATCCCATAACACAGTGGTCTCTCGTTGATTGGTAATTCCAATGGTTAGGATCTTACCTCTAACTTTTTTACTTTTTTTAATAACATCGATCAAAGTTTTTTTTGTAGTAGACCATATCTCTTCTGGATCGTGTTCTACCCACCCACTTTTGGGGAAGTGTTGAGTAAATTCTTTTTGAGAAGAATAGACTGGTTGCCCTTTAAGATTAAAAAGTATGGCTCTGCTAGATGTGGTACCTTGGTCGATAGAGATAATAAAATTTTTATCTTTTTTCATTATTAATTAAAATATTGCCAGTCTAATTCTAATTTTTTGTCTTCTGTTATAGCGTTAATCATACCGAGCATCAAAGGTAGTTTTTTTTTATCAAAATCTTGGTTGACTTTTTTTCCGATTTCAATTGCAAGGTCTGCACCTTCTACAGTAACTTTTTCCATTTTTGTTTTTTTAGCTTCAGAAAATGTCATTCCTTCACCAATGTATGCGCCCATCTTACTATTTCTACCACCACCTGAACTTACATATAAATCACCAAGACCAGCTAAACCTTTGACAGTTTCTTTTTTTCCATTTAAGTGTTCTACAAAAATTTCCATTTCTTGAATTGACTGCTTAATTAAAGCAGAAGCAGTATTTAAATAATTTTTTTCTCTTATTTCATCAGAAACATTGTTGCTGCACAGTCCTTTGGCAGCACCAACAGCCATTGAAAATATATTTTTTATTGCTGCAGATACTTCAGTTCCATTTATGTCATCTGAATAAGAGGTATGGTAATAATTTGTATTAATCATCTCTGCTATTTTTTTTGCAACTAAAATATCTTTGTTTGCAATAACTACGCTACTATGTACCCTATTAGCTAAACCAGTTGCTAAACATGGGCCACCAACTGCAGAGATGCTAGTTTTTTTTATTCCCTTTTCTGAAAGTAAACGTTCTAATTTATCTACCAATAATTCATAACTATTATCATGAATGCTTAAACCTTTAGTTAACATGAGCAAATTAGGTAATTTTTTATCCTTATAAGCTCTACAAAGTTGTTCTGCTACCCATTCTATTCCTTTTGAACTAATACCCAAAACAATTAAATCAACACTTGAATTTACCATTGAATCAAAATTTTCAAATTTAATAAGATTTATACCTTCTGGAATTGCTATGTTAAGACCTGGATGTTGTCTTTTATTTGCCTTTACAGCATCAATAAAATTATTTTCTAAATGTGTACCTACAATATTGATATCATGGTTATTATCTAAACAGGGAAAAGCAAAAGCTGTTCCCATTGCGCCAGCGCCAATAATAACAATCTTAGACATAAATTTAATTTCTACTAATAATTTTTTTGATGATTAAAAAAAGAGATATTAACTCAATTTTACCAATTACCATAAATAAAATTATAAATATTTTAGATGATGTTAATAAATTAAAAAAATCAATACTATCTAGGCCAAATAGTTCAGAATTTACTGTGTTTGTAACAGTCAATATTGAGAGTTTAAAAGAAGTTTCAAAATTTAGACCTCCAGTTGTCAAAATACTAGATAAAATAAAAATACTTATAAAAAAACAGATAAATATGAAAAAAGAAGAGTTTAGATTTTCATTATTAATCTTATGCTCGGTTTTTAAAATTCTTTGATCAATTATAACATTTGGTGATACAAGTCTAAAAATTTCAAAAACTGTAGATTTAAAAAGAATATAGAGTCTTAAAAATTTAATTCCTGAGGAATTTGAAATAGCTGAACCACCAATAATAGTTAAAAAGATAAAAAATAAATAAAAATTTTTAGGTGGTGAGTCAAAAACTAATCCTGAATTGCTTAAGCTACTAACTACATTGAATAATACATCCAAAAAAGAAGAATTTTTTATAGAGAAAAAAAGCATTATACTAAAAGCAAAAATTGCTATTAAAATTAAAAAATCTTCTTGATGTTTTTTTTTAGTGTTGACGTTCTTAAAAAGACTGAAAAAAAAATAAATATTTAAAGCAGATAATGTAACAGCAAATGTTAATAAAAATTTTTGCGATGAATATTTAATTATCTCAGATAGTTCATTGGTTGGTAAAAATGCACCTGTTGAGCTTATAGTCATAGCTAAATTAAAGCTGTTAAAAAGTCTAATACCCGAAATTGTAAATAAGATAAAAATTAAACCTGTTAAAAAAATATATAGGAAAAAAACTTTTGTTACTGTTTTTTGAGTGTCCTTAAACAAATTAGTTGCTTTGTCTGGATTGTATGCCAAATGTGTTAGCTTAAAATCATTCTTAAAGTCAGAAAAAATAAGAATTAAAAAAATTAAAAAAAATAAACCCCCTATCCAATGTGATGAAGAGCGCCAAATTAATAATGTTGGATCTAAAAATTTTATATTATAAAAAACAGTAAAACCAGTTGTTGTTAAACCAGAAATTGCCTCAAAAAAAGAGTTAATAAAACTTAATTGATAATTACCAAAATAGTAGGGAATGGATATTAATAAAGAAATAAAGAAATAAACTATAAAAACTAAAATTAATTTTTCGTAAAATTTAATATTTTTCTCGCTATTTTTACTTAAAAAATAAAAACCCAAGCCAGATAAAAATGACACAACAAGTGTTAAAATGTATGAATCTAAATTTAAGTAATGGTCGAAGTATGAGGAATAAAGAATATTAAAAAATGATAAAAAAGACACTGGGTAGCATGATAAACTCAGGTAATAGGATATGCCTTTAAAATTCATTGCTATATCGAGCTTAGTCTAAATATGCTTTCAACTTCTTGTAAAAGCTCTCTTTTAGCGAGAAAAACTACAAGGTCTCCTTTTTCAAAAATAAAATCTGACCTGGGTATGACAACTTTATCAGATCGTAGTACAGCACCTATCCGTATGTGTTCAGGAAGATTTGAATCTTTTATAGACTTATTTAGTAATTCTGATTTTTCTAAAATTTCAGCTTCAATAAATTCATACTCGCCGTCAAGTAATGAATAAACTGTTTCGATTGTACCTTTATGAACATGTTCCATTATTCTAGAAACTGTTGTCATACGTGGATCTACAAGGTCATCAATATTTAATGATTTTTGTAGTAAGCTATAGTTAGATTTATTTACTATAGCTATTGTACGTTTGTCTGGACTATATTTTTCAGCTAAAACACAAACCATTATATTATCTTCATCATCATTTGTTAAAGCTAAAATAGTTTCAGTTTCTTCAATGTTAGCTTCTTTTAATATTTCTTCATCAAGGGCATCACCACATATTACAATTGATGAGGTTAGTTCTGTGGCAAGAAGTTCAGCTCTTTGTTTATTTTTTTCAATAATTTTTACTCTAGCTCCTTCAAAGTTAGTTTCTAAAAGTTTAGCTAAGTTTAAGCCAATATTTCCTCCCCCTACAATAAGAATTTTTGTTGCAGCTTTTTCTTCGTGCCCAAAAGATTTCAAAATTAAATTTAATTGGTCAGTACTAGCTACAACGTAAGCTTTATCTCCTTCTAGTAATTGATCATTTTTTTTTAAAAAAATAAATTTATCTTTTCTAACAGCACCAAGAATATTAGCTTTAAAGTCTGGAAATTTTAAAGTTAAATTTTTTAAAGGTGTACCAACAACAGGACAATTATTATTAACTGCAATTTCTAAAACTTTAATCTTATCATTTGCAAAAGGCACGTTATCAAGAGTGCCAGGTGCTTCTAGTTTTCTAAAAAGAGACTTAGCAACTTCTACTTCTGGTGAGATAATTACATCTATTGGCAGGTTATCCTTATTGTATAACTTACTCCACCTGCCATCTAGAAATTCTTTAGATCTTATCCTGGCAATTTTTTTATTAATATTAAATAAGCTGTGAGCTAGCTGGCAAATGATCATATTAGTTTCGTCATTTTTTGTAACGGCAATAATCATGTCAGTGTTAGCAGCACCAGAATCTTCAAGTACAGATGGAAATGTCGCTCTACCAACGATACCTTTTACATCTTGTGTTTCGTTAATTTTTTTTATGTCTTCTGAAGATTGGTCTATTACTGTAATTGAATGACCTTGAGCAGAAAGCTGTTTGCTAATCGAGAAGCCAACCTTACCAGCTCCACATATAATTATATTCATGGTTAATTTGTACCCTTTATACCTAGCATTTTTAATTTTCTGTGTAAGGCAGATCTTTCCATGCCAATTAAATCTGCTGTTTTTGAAATATTACCATTATTTTTTTTGAGTTGAGTTACCAGGTATTTAACTTCAAACTGTTCACGTGCCTCTTTAAGCGGGTAAGATAAAGAATCGTTTAGTCTATTATTGTCTAAAGATCCTGGATTCTCATTTAAAATATCAGTTAGTATTTTATTTATATCTTTCTTATTTTCATGAACAGAAAGTATTGTAACTCTTTCTATCAGATTTCTTAATTCCCTTACATTACCAGGCCAATTATATGTGTAAAGTAGGTCGTTATTACTATCTATTTGAGCTTCAGGAATGCCATTAATTTCTGAAACCTTCTTTTTAAAATACTCAATCAATAATGGAATATCTTCAGTTCTTGATTGTAACGTTGGCAAATTTATAGGGACAACATTAAGTCTGTGGTAAAGATCTTCTCTAAATTTTTTTTCTAAAATCATTTTCTTTAAGTCCTTTGAAGTCGAAGATATAATTCTAATATTTACACGTATATCTTTAGAACCATTAATTCTTTTAAATTTTTGATCTGTTAATGTTCTTAAAATATTAGATTGTATATCAAGAGGAATTTCAGAAATTTCATCTAAGAGTAAAGTGCCATTGTTTGCGTTTTCTAAAATACCATAATCAATCGTACCATCTTTATACTCTTCCCCAAACAATTGTTTTTCATAATTTTTTTCTTTTAATAAAGCTGAATTAAAAACTACAAAAGACTCATCTGATCTTTGAGAGCTTTTATGGATTTTTCTTGATATAAGTTCTTTTCCTGTTCCAGTTTGGCCAGTTATTAAAACTCTACTTTCAGTCAAAGCAAGTTTTTCCACTATCCTTAAAACTTTTAAAACTTCTATATTTTTTCCTATAAAATCAAATGAGTGAAATAGTTTATCTTCAGCATTATCTTTTTCATTTTTAAGGTTTTTTGCTTCAAGTCCACGTTTTACATAGTTTAATAGTTTTTCAGATGAAAAGGGTTTTTCAACAAACTCATACGCTCCAATTCTAATTGCCTCAACCGCAACTTGAACATTAGCGTGTCCTGAAATCATAATTACTGGTACGTTTTTATCAATTTTCATTATCAGTTTTAAAAGATCAATTCCATCTTTGTCGCCTTTATCTAGTTTAATATCAACAATTGCTAGACTGGGTAATTTAGTATTTATCTCTTTCTCAGCTTGCAAGTAATTTGCTGCCGATCTAACATTATAGTTGTATTCTTTTAATATATTGCAGATTAAGAATCTTATGTCTGCATTATCATCTATAACTAAAATTTCATTTTTCATTTATTTAAATTTTGGCAAGATGACTAAAACTTTTACACCTGGGTTTATATTTGTAATTATAATTTCTCCTAAATGTTCGTTGATAATTTTGCTAACAATAGGTAAGCCTAAACCTGTGCCATCTTTTTTGGTTGTGAAATAAGGTGTCATAATTTTAGCGGTATCTTCTATACCTAAGCCATTGTCAATCAGTGTAATAGTTATATAATCTTTATTATCTAAAATTTCTATAGAGATTTTACCCATAAAATCCTTGTTTTTCGATTTTTTCTCAGAAATCGAGTCTAAAGAATTTTTAATTAAGTTTGTAAAAACTCTATATAGCTGTGCATCATCACCCTTAATAGTAAGTTTTTTGCTTGGCATTTTGAAAAAGACTTTATTTGAAGATGACATATTGTAAAATTCAACTGCTCTTTCTACTACAGAAACTATTTCAATTTTTTTAAATATAGGAGTGGGCATTCTTGCAAAACTAGAAAATTCATTAACCAAAGATTCAATATCTTTAATTTGTCTGTTAATTGTTGTTAAATAATTTTTAAATTCATCTTTATCTTCTGTAATTTTTTTATAAAATTTTTCTTGAAGCCTATCAATAGATAATTGAATAGGTGTTAAGGGGTTCTTAATTTCATGGGCTAGCTTTCTTGCAACTGTTTCCCATGCTGAATATCTTTCAGCTATAAGCAGTTTGTCTTGCTGTTTCTTCAGCCTTTCAATCATGTTATTAAAGTTTTTATTTAACATTAAAAATTCTTTATCTGTTTCTATCTCAGGAACTTTTGTATTTAATTCACCTCTACTAATATTTTCTGAAGCAGTAATTAAGTTGATTATTGGCGTAGTTAATCTATCAGCAAAAGCTATGGCAATAATTGTTGATGTAAATAATAACAAACTAACGACTAAAATATATATTATTGCAAAAGTTATTTTTATACCTAATTGTTTACTTTCAACTTCATAATAAAAATTGACAGCTTGTTCTGTTTCCTTCAAGTATTTAATTATCTCGGGGTCAATATTTCTTGAAATAATCAAATAAGTATCAATCAAACTGTTTAGCTTAATCATTGCTGATGTTTTATTTTCAACTTCATTTGTAATAAGAACAGGAAGGCTCTCTAATGCTTTATTTATCTCTTCTTCACTTGGCTTAGTAAAGCTATTACTGTTAGCTTCTGAAAATATAATATTTGAAGAGCTATCAATTAAGAAAAGATCATCTACTCTTCTAAGCAACCTTTCACTACGTGCGATATTTGCAAATCTATCCGGGGCAGAATAAAAAAGAGAGGCCGCTCTATTAAGCCCAACGCTCATTAAATAAACATCTGATTCAACAGTTTTTTTATTTTGTTCAGAATAACTTCTTGCAACATCATAAGAATTATTTACAGCTTTAGAAATTTGTGAATTAAAAAAGTTCTGAAGACCGTAATTAAAAATAAATAAAGAAAAAATAGCTATAATAAAAGATGGTATAAAAGTAAAAAGTGTAAATAAAGAAATATATTTTAAACTTGTTTTAGAGCCAGTTTTTTTATTTTTATTTAATTGATATAAATTAGAGCCCTTTTTAAATATTATAAAAATAAATACAAAAAGTAAAAATATATCTATGACTAGTAAAATTTGTAAATTGATATTAGAAAAGAGTAATAACTTTGGATTTATAAAAGCTAAAAATGTTAATGTGCATAAAAAAATACAAAATAAGGAAAACGTTACAATAGATTTAAAATTTTTTAATTTATTTAACATATAAAAATAACATTAATTTATATAAATATAATATACTTTAAAATTATGGGATTTTCTTTCATTTTACTTGCCGCCGGAAATAGTAGTAGATTTAAGTCTGATACACCAAAACAATACCATAAAATAGATGGAAAAACTTTAATTGATATTTCAATTAACAAAATTAAGAGCTTTAAAGAAATAAAAAAAATAGTTTTTGTCTATAAAAGTGAGCATAGAAAATATTTAGAGATGCTCAACTTAAAAGGAGTAAAAATTATTAAGGGAGGTATTACTAGAAATATATCGACATTGAATGCGTTAAATTATTTAAAAAAGCAAAAAAATATTAGTAAAGTTTTAATTCATGACGCTGCTAGGCCTAACTTTTCTAAAAAATTAATTAAAAATATTCTTATAAATTCAAAAAAAAAAATTGGTGTTATACCAGTTTTAAAATTACATGATGCTTTAAAAGAGATAAAAAGTACTACTGTTACATCTAGTCTAAAGAGAAATAATTTTTTTTTAACACAAACGCCTCAATGTTTTAATGTTTCTGAAATACATAAACTGCACAAAGAATTTAAAGATAGATATAATGATGATGATTATTCATTATTCCCTGATAGCAGTAAAATTAAATTAATAAGAGGAGAAAAAAGAAATTTTAAAATTACTAACCAGGAAGATTTTGATTTACTGAATAGCTTATGTAAATCAAATTTGAAAGTAGGTATTGGCTTCGACGTTCATAGATTGGTTAAAGGAAAAAAACTATACCTTGGTGGGGTCAAAATTCCTTGTAAACTTGGCACACTTGGTCATTCTGATGGTGACCCTGTTCTGCATGCTATAATTGATGCAATGCTTGGAGCATGCAAAATGGGTGATATAGGAGAAAAATTTTCAGATAAAAGTAAAAAATTTAAAAATATAAGCTCCAGTAAACTTGTTAGAAAAGTTACCAACGATTTGAAAAATAAAAATTATATAATTAATAATATTGATATTAATATTATTACTCAAACACCAAAATTAAAAAAATTTAAAGAAAAAATTGCTAATAGTATTTCTAATTTATGTGAAGTATCATTAGAAAACATAAATATCAAAGCTAAAACTACGGAAAAACTTGGTGTGATAGGTCGGGAAAAAGCTATAGCTGCAGAAGTCATTCTTTCGGTAATTAAATATGATTAAAATAATTAATATTTCAATTCTTTCTATGCTTGCTATTGGTCGTTCAAAATATGCACCTGGTACAGTAGCTTCATTTGTTACAGCTTTAATTTTTATTTTGTTTTTTAATTTTAAATTTAATATTATTTATATAATTATTTGTGTGAGTTTAATTTTTGTCTACTCAGTTTATACTATTGATTCATATATAGGATATTTTGATGAAATTGATTCTAGGGAGATAGTTATCGATGAATTTGTGGGACAGTCAATACCAATCTTAATAGCCTATAGTTTTATCCCAAAAAATGATATTGATAATTTTGTATTCTATACCCTACTATCTTTTGCAACATTTAGATTATTTGATATAACTAAACCCTACCCAATAAATAAAATAGATAAGTATATGAAAAATGGATTTGGGGTTATGTTAGATGATGTTATTGCTGGAATTTATTCCTCTGTAATTTTATTACTTGTTGTTTTATTTGTTGGTTATGAGTAAAAAAATTAAGCAAATTATATCTAGATTAATAAATGCAAAAAAAAGCTTATCCGTAGCAGAATCGTGCACTGGTGGGATGTTGGCTCAGACTATTACTTCTGTAAGTGGAGCTTCTAAAGTTTTTAATTTTAGTATTGTTACTTATTCAAATCAGGCAAAAATTAAGCACCTCAATGTATCGCCTAGAATAATTAAAGAATATGGTTCTGTGAGTGAAGAATGTTGTCACTCAATGTTGAGTGGTTTAGCAAAAATATCTGAGGCAAAGATATACCTAGCAATCACTGGAGTAGCTGGTCCTAGTGGTGGGACAAAAAAGAAGCCTATTGGCTTAGTTTATATTGGTGTTAAAAAAGGAAAAAAAATTGAAATCAATAAATACTTGTTTGTAAATCAAAATCGACAAAGTATTAGAGTTAATTCAGTAAAAAAATCTTTAGAACTAATAGAAAAATCATTTAAATAAATCATTAGCTCTTTTTTCAAAAGCATCTGTAATTTTTTTTAATCCAAAATTAAATGAATTTTTCATTATCATGTTTAGTAAACTATTTTTTAATTCAAAATCAATATAAAATTCGAGCTGTGTCCTGTCATTTATCTCTTTAAACCTCCATTCATTTTTAAGGTGTTTTAAAGGACCGTCAATATTACTTACTGTTATTATGTCTTTTTTTTTAGAATAAAGAACTATACTTGAGTAAGTTTCGTTTATATATTTTTTCCCAACCTTAAGGTCTGCATTTATTTCAATAAAGTCTTTGGATTCTTTCTTTGTTTTTATGTTTCCTTCCATGCACCAAGGCACAAAATAAGGATATTTTTCAATATCTAAAACCATATTGATTAAATCTTTTTTACTGCAATTTATAATTTTTTTTATTGATGCTGATGACATTCTAAAGATTTGTCTCTAGCTTCTTTCAATATTTTAAAATCAGTATCAGCGTGATATGAAGATCTCGTTAAAGGTGTTGATGAAACAAGTAAAAATCCTTTTGAAATAGCTATATTTTTTAATTCATAGAATTCATCTGGGTGTACATAACGATCTAGAGGGAAGTGTTTTGTTGTTGGTTGTAAATATTGACCTATAGTTAAAAAATCAACATCTGCCATTCTCAAATCATCCATCACCTGCATCACTTCATCTTTTTTTTCTCCTAACCCAAGCATAATTCCTGATTTAGTAAATATGTTTGGTTTTTTTACTTTTACAGATTTAAGAAGTTCAATAGAAGTAAAATAACGAGAACCAGGCCTCACTTTCAGGTATAAACTTGGCACTGTTTCTATATTATGATTAAAAACATCTGGGCTTGCTTCTAGTACCTTCTCGTAGGCATTCCCTTTTTTTAAAAAATCTGGTGTTAAAACCTCTACGGTAGTATTTGCATTATATTTTTTAACTTCTTTTATTACTTCTTTAAAATGATTGGCTCCTCCATCGTCAAGATCATCTCTATCCACAGAAGTAATGACGACATGGTTTAATTCTAGTTCTTTAACAGCCTTAGAAACTTTAAATGGTTCTGTAGAATCTAGAGAAGAAGGTTTCCCAGTTTTAACATCACAGAAAGCACAGCCTCTAGTACACGTGTCTCCCATAATCATAAATGTTGCATGTTTCTTGCTCCAACATTCTGTTATGTTTGGACAGTTTGCTTCTTGGCAAACAGTCGTTAGTTTGTTTTTATTTACAATTTCTTTAGTTTTAAAAAATATATGACTATTGCTAATTTTAGTTCTAATCCAATCTGGCTTTTTTTTTAATGGACTAGGTGTATTTTTTATTTTTTCAGGGTGTCTAAGTTTCATTAGTTAAGCTTAATTAAAATTTCGTTTTTTTTTCCAAATTTAAGCTTTGCTCGATATAATGTGTCTAAATAATCAAGGTCAGGATTTCCAGCTAACAATTTGTTTTTATGTTCTGTCAGTTCTAGTTGTTTTTTTAGCTCAGAGGCTTTTACAAAAAGCTTTTTTTCATAAGTATTTTTTTTGAAAAATGAAATTAAACCTCTGTCACCACCAATTAGATTAATCATTACGTAAAGTGTTAAAAAAATTTGGAAGAAAAACATTTTTTTATTTTTTAAAATTTCAAAAAATTTCATGCTTAGATTCTAGCGATTTTTGTAGATTTTCCAAGCTGTTCTTCTATTCTTAAAAGTCTGTTATATTTTGCCACTCTTTCTGACCTTGCTAGAGAACCTGTTTTAATCTGAGTTGATTGTGTTGCTACTGCTAGATCTGCAATAAATGTATCTTCCGTATCACCTGACCTGTGTGAAATAATTGTACTAAAATTATTTTTTTTTGCTAATTCAATAACATTTAAAGTTTCTGTCAATGTTCCAATTTGATTCACTTTTACTAAAATGGAATTTGCTGATTTCTCCTTGATGCCTCTTTTTAATCTGGTGACATTAGTTACAAATAAATCATCGCCAACAATTTGAACATTTTTACCTATTTCTTTTGTTAGTTTTGACCACGCATTCCAATCATTTTCAGCAAAAGGGTCTTCGATAGATTTAATAGGATATTTAGAAACTAATTTTTTATAGTAATTTATACTTTCATCCACTGAAATAAATTCAGCTGAATTTAGAGAATATTTTCCATTATCATTTAATAATTCGTTCGCTGCCACATCTAAACATATATTAATATCTTTTCCTGGTTTTAATCCCGATTTTTGAATGGCATCAACAACAAATTCTAAAGCTTCTTCGTTTGAATTAATAGAAGGAGCAAAACCACCTTCATCACCAACATTTGTCGACAAGTTTTTAGACAAAAGAATTTTTTTTAAATTTTGTATGACTAAAAAACATTTTTCAATTGCATCCATGAAATTTTTTGCTGAATCTGGTCTAATCATAAATTCTTGAATTCTCAAATTATTATCTGCATGAGCTCCACCATTAATAATATTCATTAATGGTTTTGGAAGCAAAAATTTTTTTCCAAGATGTTTGTATAATTCTTTTTTTTTAGATCTTGCTGCTGCTTTAGCTGACGCAAGAGAAACAGCTAATAAAGCGTTTGCTCCTAATTTTTTTTTATTATCTGTACCATCTAAATTAATTAAAATTTGATCTATTTTTTTTTGATCACTAACTTGGATGTTTTTTAAACTTTTATTTATTACAGTATTAATATTTTCTACTGCTTTTAAAACACTTTTTCCTAAAAAATAATTTTTATTTCCATCTCTCAATTCAAATGCTTCAAAAGCACCGGTAGATGCGCCCGAAGGTACAATAGCTGAAGCTTTCGTTTTATCGTTTAAATAAACTTCTGCTTCAACTGTAGGATTGCCTCTACTGTCAAAGACTTGCCTACCTTCTACTTTAGTGATTTTTGTCATTTTGAATTCTTAATTAATGCATCAATTGACACTAACTGTTTTAAAAGATTTTTTATTTCACTTAACGGCACCATATTAGGTCCGTCAGATGGAGCATTATCTGGATCTTCATGTGTTTCCATGAAAACCGCACCTACACCTACAGCAATAGCAGCTCTTGCTAGATATGGCACAAACTCTCTTTGTCCTCCACTTTTTTCTCCCATACCACCTGGCTGTTGAACTGAATGTGTCGCGTCAAAAACAATTGGATAACCAAACTTAGCCATGATTGGTAAAGACCTCATGTCTGAAACCAATGTATTATATCCAAAGCTTGCACCACGTTCCGTGATTAAAATATTTTTATTTCCAGAGTCTTCTAATTTTTTTACTACATTTGCCATATCCCATGGCGCTAAAAATTGTCCTTTTTTAACATTAATTATTTTTCCCGTTTTTGCAGCCGCTATTAGTAAATCTGTTTGACGGCATAAGAAAGCTGGGATTTGTAGAACATCTATGTGCGGGGCTACTAAGGAACATTGCTCTGCTGTATGGATATCTGTCAAAACTGGGACACCTACTTCGTTTCTTATCTTATCAAAAATTGACAATGACTTTTCTAAACCCATACCTCTTTTTCCACTAAGACTTGTTCTGTTAGCTTTATCAAAAGAAGTTTTGTAAATTAAATTTATTTTTAGCTCTGAAGTTATTGCCTTTAATTCTTTGGAGATATCAAGAGCATGTTGTTCACTTTCGAGTTGGCAAGGGCCAGCTATTAAAGTAAAAGATTTATTGTTGGCTATTTCAAAATTAGCACACTTTACTTTATGATTGGTCATCAATGTTTTCCGAATTATTTTTTGCAGCTTTAATAAATGAGGAGAATAGAGGATGCGGAGCAAAAGGTCTAGACTTAAATTCAGGATGAAATTGTACACCAATAAACCAAGGATGATTTTCAAGCTCTATAATTTCAGGCAATGAGCCATCAGGAGAAAGACCGGAAAAAATTAAACCTTTTTTTTCTAATTTTGACTTTAAGTTTTTGTTTACTTCATACCTATGTCTATGTCTTTCGTTAATTATATTAGATTTATAAATTTTACTTATTAAAGAATTTTTTTTCAATTTTGCCTTGTAAGAACCTAATCTCATTGTCCCACCTAAATCTTTTGCGCTACCTTTTTGAATGCTTTTTCCTTTAACCCATTCATGCATTAATCCTACTACATGTGTTCCATTGTTTTTAAATTCACTAGAAGTGGCTTTTTTGATACCTAACATATTTCTGGCTGCTTCTATTACTGCCATTTGCATGCCAAAACAAATTCCAAAAAAAGGTACTTTATATTTTCTCGCGTAAGCTATGGCTTCTATTTTTCCCTCAGTACCTCTTGATCCAAAACCTCCTGGTATAAGTATTGCGCTATATTTTTTAAGAACTTTTGTTACATTTTTTTTATTAATTTTAGTTGAATCAACCCATTCTGTGTTTAGGTCTACATCGTTACTTAGTGACCCATGAATTAAAGCTTCATCTAAAGATTTATACGCATCTTTTAAATCAACATATTTACCTACGATTGCAATTGAAATTTTTTTTCTTTTTGACTTTATTTTACTAACAATATCTTTCCATATTTTTAAATCTGGTTTATTTTTCTCTTTTAACTCAAAAATATTTAAGATTTTTTTATCTAAATTTTCTTCATTGTATTTAATGGGAACTTCGTAAATAGATTTAACATCAACTGATTGAATGACATGGTCTGGTTCAACATTACAAAATAAAGATATTTTTCTTTTTTCTTCTTTAGGGATGTTTCTTTCGGATCTACAGATTATGATATCAGGTTGAATGCCTATGCTTCTTAATTCTTTAACTGAATGTTGTGTTGGTTTTGTTTTTAATTCTCCAGAAGCGCTTACATAAGGGACTAGTGTGAGATGGATAAATAAACTTTTATTCTTTCCTTCTTCGTTTGAAAACTGCCTAATAGCTTCTAAAAATGGAAGACTCTCAATATCTCCTACTGTTCCGCCTATTTCACATATTACAAAGTCTTCTTTAGAAACTTTGTTAGAAATGAATTTTTTTATACTATTTGTGACATGTGGAATAATTTGAACCGTACTTCCTAGATACTCTCCTCTTCTCTCTTTCTCTATTATATTTTTATATATTTGTCCTGTAGTAATATTATCTTCCTTTGCAGCAGGTCTGTTTGTAAATCTTTCATAATGACCTAGATCTAAATCAGTTTCTGCGCCGTCATCTGTAACAAAAACTTCGCCGTGTTCAAACGGGTTCATTGTTCCTGGGTCTACATTTAAGTATGGATCTAATTTTCTTATTCTTACCTTGTAACCTCTCAATTGAAGTAAGGATGCAAGTGATGCTGAAGTTAAACCTTTACCTAGAGATGAAACCACGCCGCCAGTTACGAATATATATCGCGCCATGGAAAAATATTATAGTGACTTTTTTTTTAAAAACAAAGACTATTTTTGATTTTCAGGAATCTGTGGAAGTCTTTTATATTCTTCCTTTTCTTTTTCAGTGTCGATAACTGACTGAATTTCAGTAATCTCTTCATGTGAAATAGAAACTAAAGCAACGCTAGTGACAATAAAAAAAACAGCTACTATTGACGTAAATTTTGTAAGAAAATTACCTGCAGTTCTTGAGGTTGTGAAATTATCCTGTGAAACACCAAGACCTAAAGCCCCACCTTCAGATCTTTGAAGTAATATAACTATAACTAAGAGAACTGCTAAGATGATGTTTATGCTTAATAGGATGCTTTCCATAAGTCTTATTTATAGTAATTCTTTATTATATCAATAAATTTTTTGTCTGATTTTGACGCTCCACCAATTAAAAAACCATCAATTTCATTTAAACTTTTAAATTGACTAATGTTTTCACCATCAACTGATCCACCATATAAGACTGGTGGTGAATTTGATTGTCTAAAAATATTTTTTAATATTTTTTTAATAAATATTGTTGTTTTTAATAAATCTTCAGGTTCAGGAATTTTTCCAGTACCAATAGACCAAATTGGTTCATAAGCGACTATGATATCTCTAAAATTAAATTTTTTTTCTAAAACATTCTCAATTTGTTTTTTTAGAACATTAAAAGTTCTATTTTTTTTCTTCTCTGTTTTATTTTCACCTATACAAAAAACGACTTTCAATTTATTTTTTAATGAATTCTCTACTTTGCTTTTGAGCATTATATCTGTGTCTCCTTCTGAGCGATTATCTGAGTGACCTACAACCATGTATTGAGCACCTACATTTTTAATCATTAAAGGACTAACAGATCCTGTGTTAGCTCCAAAAAAATCTTTATGGTAACAATTTTGAGCTCCTATAGAAATTTTTTGATTGATAAAAAATTTTGCGTAACTTTCAATTAATGTATGCGGGGGTGTTATAACAGTTTTGTATCTTTTGTTAAATTTAGTATCAGATTTAACAAATTTATTTATTTTCTTTAGAATAGAGATAGATTTAGGCACTCCAAACATCTTCCAATTTCCAATAAAAAACTTTATGTTATTTGCCATATTTAATGTTTTAATCTATAGGTGGTAAAAATATTATATTCTAATAGATTAAAAAAATGCTTACATCAATAAAAAAAATTACGACTTCTTTTCTAGCTAAAGTTTTAGTAGTCATAATCATTCTACCATTTTTATTTTGGGGGATGGGTGATGTTTTTAGAGGGGGTAATCAAAATATTTTAGCCACGATAGATTCAGAAAAAATAAGCGCTCAGGGTTTTAGTCAGTATGTAAATAGACTTAACTTAAGCAAACAACAAAGAGAAAATTTAGCTACCAGTAGTTTGCTTGAAGAAATTTTATCTGATTATATAGGTAAAAAAATAATTGCATTAGAAATAGTAAGCCAGGGAATTAATCTAAGTAAAAAATCTCTTAGGGAAATAATAACAACAGATAAAACTTTTTTAAGAAATGGTAAATTTTCAAGAGTAGAATATGAAAAATTTTTACTAGAAAGCGGAATAAGTGCTCCGATATTTGAACAAAATATTGCGGAACAGGAAAAAAAAAGACAGTTATTAACGTTTTTATCTGAAGGTCTTATCTTGCCTGAGTCCGTAATTAAAAAGGAATTTGAAAATGAGAATCAAATAAAAACTATTCAATATTTAAATCTAGATAGCTTGTATAAAAATGTTGAAATTAAGGAAGAAGATATAAAAAAGACTTACGAAAAAAATAAAAATCTTTTTAAACAAGAGTTTAAAAAAATTAATTATGTTGAGTTATTGCCAAATAATTTAACTGGACAAAAAGAATATAACGAAATTTATTTTAAAAAAATTGATGAAGTTGAGAATGCTATATTAGACGGCAATAAAATAAATGATTTTGTAAAAATGTTTAATCTGACTTTGATAACGATAGATAACACAAATCGACTTAAAAAAAATAAATCAGGTAAAGATATAACTAAAATTAATGATGTCCTTTTTTCAAAAATATTTAGTCCTGTTAATGTGAATGAGCCTGAATTAATAAATATCAATAACAAATATTATCTAAGTGTAATTTCTAAGATAGAAGAAATAGACAGAACGTTAGATGATAAAGAAATTAAAGAAGCAATTCTATCTCAGTTAAAAATAAAAAATATTATTGAAAGTAATACTAATATTGTAAAAAAAATGGCTAAGGGAGATTTCAAAAAGAAACAGTTTGATGAATTTGGAAAAAATAATAATTTAGAGATTAAAAGAATTGTGCTTAAAGACGTTAAAGATGAAACAGTTTTTACAAATGATATAATAATAGAAATTTTTAAAATTAATGATGGTCAAATGGAATTAGTTACAAATAGTATGCTTTCAAAAAATTACATAATTTTTTCAGAAATGACTAAAAAATTACCTTTTGATGAGAATACAAAAGATTATAAAAAATATAAATCTAAAGCAAAACTCAATTTAGCAAGTCAAATATACGGTACTTTTGATAAAGCTATTAATAACAAATATAATGTTGAAATAAACCAAAAAGTCTTAAGTCGTATTAAAAATACTCTCTAATGAAACTAAATATTAGTTTTAGCTCTTTTATAAAAAATCATAAATTGAAGAGAGATCAACTAATCTACAAAGTAAAATCTTGTAAAAAATACAGCCAGGTTGAGAATATATTTAATTTTTTATTAGTAAAAAAAAATAGTTTTATATTTGAGTCTGTGGAAAAAGGAACTATTAGAGGTAGATATACAATTGTGGGTCTTAACCCAGATAAAGTATGGGATATTAATAAAAATATTATTACTGAAAAATTTGAGGGTAAAAAAAAAATTATAAAACAGAGACCATTAAATTTCTTAAACAGCTTAATTAATAATTTTGAAACCAAGATTCCTAAAGGTGTGCCCAAAAT
>Ga0307986_10001127_pt1 | contig 19698 bp, 14 predicted proteins | sample EllFjometageno82_FD_203170 | JGI IMG/M metagenome (GOLD analysis project Ga0307986, IMG submission 203170) | Marine microbial communities from Ellis Fjord, Antarctic Ocean - #82 | ecosystem: Environmental > Aquatic > Marine > Unclassified | place: Southern Ocean | collected 2014-10-09
TGTTGAGCTTGGGGTATTTGAGTAATGACATTTTTAAAATTATTATAAAATAAAACACATTTATCAAACTCATTTTTATCAAATAAATCTAAGATTATTTTACCAACCTCATTTGCTTCATTAAATGAAATTTTTTTTACGTCTTTAAAACTAAGTTTATTTATTATGTATTTACTATACTCTCTTTTTAATTGATCGTGCCCTTTTGAACCTATAGTTATTATTTTTAAAGTCTTTCCTTCTTTTAAAACTTTTAAAAAATAACTTTTAGCTAATCTACAAATATTAGTATTGAATCCACCGCATAAACCTCTATCTGATGTCATTACTACACATAAATGTGTTTGTTCTTTACCTGTGCCAACTAGTAACTTTGGTGCATTTGATGGGTCACTAATCGACTCTGTTAGGTTCAGAATAATATTTTGCATTTTCTCACTGTATGGTCTTCCTCTTTCAGCACTCTCTTGTGCTTTTCTTAGTTTTGCTGCTGCGACCATTTTCATAGCTTTAGTAATTTTCTGCGTAGATTTTACACTAACTATTCTTTTTCTTAAATCATCTAAACTTGCCATTATTTTTTACTTTTTTTGTATTCTTGTATTATTTGTATTAATGAATCTTCTGTTTCTTTTTCCAGTTTTCCAGTAGTTTGGATTGTGCTTATAATTTCATTTTTTTCACTTTTAATTTTTTCTAAAATATCTTTTTCAAAATTTTTAATCTGATCAAGTTCTATATCGTCTAGATATCCTCTTACCCCTGAAAAGACTGTAATAACCTGCTCTGCTACTGTTAGTGGTGAGTATTGATTTTGTTTTAAAAGTTCTGTTAATTTTGATCCTCGGTTTAGAAGTTTTTGTGTAGCTGCATCTAAATCTGAGCCAAATTGTGCAAAAGCAGCCATTTCCCTGTATTGAGCAAGCTCTAATTTGATTGATCCAGCAACTTTCTTCATTGCTTTAGTTTGCGCTGCAGATCCAACTCTTGAAACAGAAAGCCCAACATTAACAGCTGGTCTGATACCTTGGTTAAATAGCTGTGTTTCTAAAAATATTTGCCCATCGGTGATTGAAATTACATTAGTCGGTATATAAGCTGAAACGTCACCTGCCTGTGTCTCGATAATGGGTAGAGCCGTTAAAGATCCTCCACCATTTGCATCGCTTAGTTTAGCAGCTCTTTCCAAAAGTCTGCTGTGGAGATAAAATACATCACCTGGGTATGCTTCTCGACCAGGAGGTCTTCTCAATAATAATGACATTTGTCTATAGGCAACAGCTTGTTTTGATAGGTCATCATAAATGATTAGTGCGTGCATTCCATTATCTCTAAAGTATTCTCCAATAGTGCAGCCCGTGTATGGAGCTAAAAATTGAAGTGGTGCTGCATCGGAAGCTGTAGCGGCAACAACTGTTGTGTACTTCATGGCACCGGCGTCTTCTAAAGTTTTAACAATCTGAGCTACTGTTGAGCGTTTTTGACCAATAGCTACATATATACAATATAATTTTTTCTTTTCGTCATCAGATTCATTAACTGCCTTTTGGTTTATAATTGCATCAATGGCCACTGCTGTTTTTCCTGTTTGACGATCTCCAATAATTAGTTCTCTCTGGCCTCTTCCAATAGGTATTAAAGTGTCGATTGCTTTTAACCCTGTTTGCATTGGTTCGCTAACAGACTGTCTAGGAATTATTCCTGGTGCCTTAACTTCCACCCTTTTTCTTTCAATTTTCTCACTTAAATTTCCTTTTCCATCAATTGGATTACCTAACCCATCTAAAACTCTACCTAAAAGTTCTTTTCCAACAGGTGAATCTACAATTGACCCTGTTCTTTTTACTGTACTGCCTTCTTTTATTTTTCTGTCATCTCCAAAAATAACAACCCCAACGTTATCACTTTCTAAGTTAAGAGCCATGCCTTTAGAGCCATCTTCAAATTCAACCATCTCTCCTGCTTGCACATTGTCAAGACCAAAAATTCTTGCTATTCCATCTCCAACAGATAAAACTTTTCCTACTTCAGATACTTCAGCTTTTTCTCCAAAATTTTTTATTTGCTCTTTTAGTATTTTAGTAATTTCTGAAGGATTAATTTGCATATTAAGCTTCTAACATTGTTTGTTCGTATTTTTTTAATTTATTTTTAATTGAAGTATCAATCATAAGACTTCCTATTTGCATCTTCAAGCCTCCAATCAGGTTTTCATCAACTTTATAATCAAATGCTATTTGAGCGCCTATTGTTTGTGAAAGATCTTTATTTAAATTTTTAAGTTCTTCATCAGTCAAATTTTTAGAAGAAGTTAATGATGCTTTTAATTCTCCTCTTAGCTTGGAAGCTAAGGACAAAAAATTTAGAAATATTTTATTCATGAAAAATATTCTTCTCTTAGTTACTAGAACACTTAAAAAATTTGTAATTATTTTTGGAAGATTCATCTGAGTAGATATTTTATTTAATATCTCTAATTGACTTGACTGAGATTGAGTTGGGTTTTTTATAAAATTTTTAAAATCTTCACTTGTATTGTAGATAACTAAAATTTCATTTATATTTTTTTCTACAGCTTCTAACTCTAAATTTTCATTAGCAAGCTCATATAGTGCTAACGCATATCGGTTTGCCGTTTCTGAAGAAAATGACTTATTAGTACTCAGCTTAATACCTCTAGATTAGAAATTTATTTAAGAATGTGATTTCCTACCATAAGGACAGGTGTCGATCAAGGTGGTTAGACTACTTTAAGCAAAGTTAATAGGATCAACATCAACCGTAAGTTTTATTTTTTTAGAAATAGTTAAATTATCAATAATTTTTCCAACTTTTTTCTGGATTAAGTTACTATTTTTTGATCTCAACAAAAGTCTAGTTCTAAACTTCTTTTTAACTCTAAATATAGGAGAGTCTACTGGACCTAAGACATCGAGTTCAGCTAAGGCACTTAATTTTTTTTTAATTTCTTGTGCTGCTCTAAAACTATCTTGGCTTGAGTTGGCTGAAATAATTAAAGCAATAAGCCTTGAGAAAGGTGGTAAATTTTTATTTTTTCGAACTATCAATTCATTACTTAAAAATTTTTCAGGATTATTTTCTAATACATCTTTTAACGTTTCATTTAACGGAGTAATAGTTTGATAAACAATTGTAGATTTTTTTGAGAATCTTCCTGCTCTCCCACTTAATTGATTATAAAGTTGTATATTTTTCTCTGTTGTTCTTAGATCATAACCCATTCCAGAAAAATCCGCATCAACAACGACGATACAATTTAATTTTGGAAAATTAAATCCTTTTGAAATTAATTGTGTTCCCACTAATATATCAATTTCATTTTTTTCTATTTTTTTTAGAATAGATTCTGTTTCACCTTTTTTAGATAAAAAATCACTTGAAAATATTTTAATATTATTTCTTGGAAAAATGATTTTTAGTTCTTCATATATTTTTTCTACGCCTGGTCCATACATACGAAAATCACATTGCTCTTTATCAATCTTACAGAGATTATCTTTTTTTACTTTATTTCCACAATGGTGGCAGATAAGTTTATTAATAGACTTATGGTATGTTAAATAAATAGAACAGTTGGAACACAAATGTTTGTACCCACATTTTTTACAAATTAAGAACGGAGCATAGCCTCTTCTGTTTAGAAAAAATAATACCTGTTCTTTTTTTTTTAAATATACATTTGCTATATCAATAGTTTCTTTTGCAAGAAAATGATCTTTTTTAAGTTCAACTTTTTGTAAGTTTATTACTTTAGCTTCTGGCAATGGGGCTTCATTATAACGGTTAATTAATCTTGTGTGGTTGTATTTTTTATTTTTTATATTGTTATAAGTCTCTAGTGAAGGTACTGCCGTGACTAAATGTATAGGTATGCCTTCAAAAGAAGCTCTTGCGATAGCCATGTCACGAGCGTGATAAATAATTCCCTCATCTTGTTTATATGAAGGGTCATGCTCTTCATCTAGAACTATTAATCCTAGATTTTTAAATGGTAATAACAAAGAAGAACGAGCACCAATTACTAACTTTAAATTGTTGTTAATAATACCTTGCCAAATTTTTCTTTTACTTTTAATCCCTATTTTTGAGTGCCAGATGGAAGGTGTAAAGCCAAAAAACTCTTCAAATCTATCTTTGAATTGATTGGTTAAAAATATTTCAGGTAATAGTATTAATGTTTGCTGATCTCTTTTTATAATTTCTTTTATTCTTTCAAAGTAAACTATTGTTTTTCCTGAGCCGGTAACCCCTTGTAGTAACGATACGTTAAATGAATTACCAAAATTTCTTAGATCTTCAAGGCTTTTTTTTTGACCTTTATTTAAAGAAAAATTATTCTTTTTTAGATTCATTTTTTCTTTTTTATACTCTTCGATTTTAGATGTGTTTTTTTTGTCTCCTAAACACATCTTTAAAACCATGCCTTTGGAAACTAAATTATATGATGAAAACCAGTTTATATAACTTACTAAATTTTTATTAATTTTGAAATTATCTAATTTTTTTTCGATATTTCTTAATTTAAATTCTTTTACAGATGGCTGGATTTTGTCCCAAACAACCCCTATTTCTTTCGATTTTCCAAAAGGTACAATAACTATATCGCCTGGTTTTAAATTCTCTAGACTTCCAGAATCATAAGTAAATGGGAAATTAAAAATTTTGGGAACTAGAACGGGAACTTTCATGTTTGAGAATCTAGTTGATATTATATCAATTAAAAATGAATTGCTCTCTTATCAACAGCTAAGGCTGCTTCTTTTACGGCTTCTGTATGGGTTGGGTGAGCGTGACATGTTCGGGCAATATCTTCAGCACTTGCACCAAATTCCATAGCTAGAGCCATTTCGGCTATCATATCACCAGTATGGGGACCGATCATATGAACACCTAGAACTCTATCTGTTTTGCTGTCGGCTAATATTTTTACAAAACCATCTGTTTCGTTATTAACTTTCGCACGTGAATTTGCGAGAAATGGAAATTTTCCAACTTTATAATCTACATCCTCTTTCTTAAGTTGTTCCTCTGTTTTTCCAACAACCGCAACTTCTGGTGAAGTATAAATAACACCAGGTATAATATCATAATTAACATGACCTGCTTGGCCTGCAACAATTTCAGCTACTGCTATTCCCTCTTCTTCAGCTTTGTGAGCAAGCATTGGTCCCTTAATTACATCTCCAATCGCATAAATATTACTTATTGAGGTTTGTAATTTCTCATTTACTTCGATCCTGCCTTGTTTATCTTTTTTAATTTCCATTTTTGTTAAATTTAACCCCTCTGTGTAAGGTTTTCTACCAACTGAGACTAAAACTTTGTCAGCTAAAATTTTTTCTTCTTTTGATGTTTCGTTGTTTGTAAAAATAACCTCTACTTGGCTGTCTCTATTAACAACGGAAGTTACTTTAGAATTTAATTTAAATTTAAGTCCTTGTTTTGTTAAAATTTTCATAAATTCTGATGAAATTTCTTTATCCATTCCAGGAGTAATATGATCCAGATATTCTAAAACGGTTACATTTGATCCAAGTCTTGACCACACAGATCCCATTTCTAGGCCAATATATCCTCCACCAATTACTATAAAATTTTTAGGTACTTGCTTTAAAGCAAGTGCACCTGTTGAAGACACAATATTTTTTTCATCAATTTCTATGCCGGGCAAAGAGGAGGGTCCTGAGCCTGTAGCAATAACAATATTTTTAGACTTATATGATGTTTTTTTTTCTCCTTCGTAAACAACAACATCATTTTTCGAAAACAAAACACCTTTACCTTTTATATATGTAACTTTATTTTTTTTAAATAAAAATTCAATTCCTTTGGTTAAAACTTGAACTGATTTATTCTTGTTAGCCATCATCTTATCTATATTGAGTTTTAAATCCGTAAATTCTATTCCTTGTGCATTAAAGTCTTTTTGAGCTTTGCTATAGCTTTCAGATAAGTTTAAAAGGCTTTTTGATGGTATGCATCCCACGTTAAGACACGTTCCTCCTAGGGTCCCTCTAGATTCTACACAAGCAACTTTTAATCCTAGTTGCGCTGCTCTGATTGCACAGACATAACCACCAGGTCCGCCGCCAATAACAATTATATCGAAATTATTTTCCATAACTATAAATTTAAAAATAATCTTCTAGGGTCCTCGAGACACTCTTTTACTATTTTTAGAAAAGAAACAGCTTCTTTTCCATCTACGATTCTGTGGTCATAGGATAAAGCTAGATACATAATCGGCCTAATCGAGATAGTTTTATTAATCACAACAGGTCGCTCAATAATATTGTGCATACCTAATACTGCTGACTGAGGTGGGTTTAATATGGGTGTTGAAAGCATTGATCCGTAAATTCCCCCATTTGTAATCGTGAATGTTCCTCCTTGCAAGTCATCGATAACAATTTTACCGTCCTTTGCTTTTTGTCCAAGTAAATTAATATTCTTTTCGATTTCAGCAAATGACATTTCATCTGTGTTTCTTAAAACAGGAACAACTAAGCCTCTGTCTGTACCAACTGCTATACTAATATTATAATAATTTTTATAAACAATCTCATCTCCTTGAATCTCTGCGTTTATAACAGGGTAATTTTTAAGTCCAGCGACACAAGCTTTTACAAAAAAAGACATAAAGCCTAATTTGACAGAATATTCTTTTTGGAACTCTTCCTTATGCTCATTTCTCATTGATATAACTGAACTCATATCAACTTCATTAAAGGTAGTTAACATTGCTGCATTATTTTGAGCTTCTTTTAACCTTTTTGCTATAGTTTGCCTTAACCGTGTCATCTTAATTCTTTCTTCTGGCCCATGAGATATTTTTCGCTCAGATACTTTTGGCGGTGTACCCATTAAATTTAAAATATCTTCTTTTAAAATAACTCCATTTTTTCCTGATCCTTTTATTTCAGCAAGATTAATATTGGTCTCGGTTGCTAATTTTCTTGCAGAGGGTGATACAAAGTTTGAATTTAAATTTTTATCTAATTCTGATTCATTATGAGTTTCTGTTAAAATAAGAACTTCCTCTTCTCGTTTAGATAATTGTGTTTTTAATTTTTTTTCTGCGATAACTTCAGTTTTTTTTGGTTGGGGCGAATATTTTTTTTCTTTAATAGTTTCAATTTTTTTTGAGGGGGGTGAATATTTTTTTTCTTCTGTATTTATTTTTACCTCTGACTCTTTTGATTCTGTAATACTACCAAGTAATGCTCCGACGTTAACAGTTTCTCCTTCTTTGACCGAAATTTTTTCTATTACTCCCTTAAAAGGTGCCGGTACCTCAACGTTAACTTTATCTGTCTCTAATTCCACTATTGGTTCGTCTGCGCTAACTTGATCACCTTCTTTTTTTAACCACTTTGCTACTGTAGCTTCTGTTACAGATTCTCCAAGCACAGGGACTAGTATAGATTCAGACATTAGTTAATTTTTCCAACCACCTTTTCTAATATTTCTTTTTGTTGTGCAAGGTGTTTATTAAGATTTCCAGTAGCTGTGGTCGCAGATGGTCTTCTTCCAATATATTCAACGTTTTTATTGCTTAAATTAATGATTTCTAGTGTTCTGTTTATATAATGATTAACTGTGTTCCAAGCACCCATATTTTTTGGTTCTTCTTGGCACCAAAAAATGTCTGCATTTTTCGCATATCTCTTTAATTCTTTACCTAATCTTTTCACAGGAAATGGATAAACTTGTTCTAAGCGAATAAAAACAACTTTGTCATTTTTTGTTTTTTCTCTGGCATCAACTAAATCAAAATAAATTTTGCCTGAACAAATAACTACTTTTTTAATCTCATTATCATTTTTAAGTTCAATTAAACCATATTCACTTGTGTAAGCTCGATCTTGTAAAACTCTGTGGAAGGAAGTGTCTTTAGTAAAATCGTCTATAGTTGAAACACATTGTTTATGTCTTAATAAAGATTTTGGAGTCATAATTATTAATGGTTTTCTAAACTCTCTATGCATCTGTCTCCTTAGTACATGAAAATAATTGGCTGGTGTTGTACAATTTACTACCTGAATATTATCTCGTGCACACATTTGTAAAAATCTTTCTAATCTTGCTGAAGAATGTTCGGGTCCTTGACCTTCGTAACCATGAGGCAACAATAGCACTAAACCACTAGCTCGTCCCCACTTGGATTCGCCAGAAGTTATAAATTGATCAATAATTATTTGCGCGCCATTAGCAAAATCACCAAATTGAGCTTCCCACAACACTAAGGTTTCAGGTTCTGATAAAGAATAACCAAATTCAAACCCTAATACAGCTAACTCAGACAAAAGTGTGTCTATTACTTCAAACCTTTTTTGATTTTCTGAAATATTATTTAGTGGAACGTATCTCTCATGACTATCTTGATTTCTAAGCACTGAGTGTCTCTGACTAAAAGTTCCTCTGCCAGAATCTTGACCTGACAATCTTACAGAAAAACCCTCCGTTAAAAGTGTACCAAAAGCTAGTGCTTCAGCTGTTGACCAATCAATTGGTAAATTATCTGAAAACATTTTTTTTTTGTTATCAAATATTTTTTTTAATGTTTTATGTACATTAAAATTATCTGGAATAGTTGTAATTTTTTTTCCTATTAAATTAATTTTTTCCTTTTCAACACCGCTAGCTCCTCTTCTGTCTTTGCCGGGTGTAGGCGTAAATCTAGACCAAACGCCATCGAACCATTTAAGTTCTGGTTTGTAATTTTTGGATTCAATGAACTCTTTTTCTAGATATGACTTAAAATTATTTATTTGCTGATCTACTTTTTCTTTAGAAAAAAGCTTTTCATTTACTAATTTTTCAGAATAGATTTTTAAAGACGTAGGGTGAGATTTTATTTTTTTATACATTAAAGGTTGAGTAAAAGAAGGTTCGTCACCTTCATTGTGTCCAAATCTCCTGTAACAGAACATGTCAATCACAATGTCTCTATTAAATTGCTGTCTAAACTCAGTTGCAATTTTAGCACAATGTACAACTGCCTCAGGATCATCTCCGTTAACATGTAAAATGGGTGCTTGAGCTATTTTTGCTACTTCACTTGGGTATGGCGAAGATCTTGCAAATCTTGGTGATGTAGTGAATCCTATTTGATTATTTACAATAATGTGTATTGTTCCACCTATATTGTGTCCTGGTAATCCTGACATCGCGAAACACTCTGCCACTATTCCTTGCCCTGCAAAAGCTGCGTCTCCATGAATTAATACCGGTATAACTTTTTTCCTTTCTGGATCTTTATGAAAAAATTGTTTTGCTCTTACTTGGCCTAACACTACAGGATTCACAGCTTCTAGATGTGAAGGGTTATCGGTTAAGCTAATATGAACAACATTACCATCGAATTCCCGATTTGAAGATGCACCTAAATGGTATTTAACATCTCCTTCAAAGTCTCTTTTAGCCTCTACGGCACTACCAAAAAATTCATTAAAAATTGCTTTAAACGGTTTACCCATAACATTAGCTAAAACATTTAACCTGCCCCTATGTGACATTCCAATCTTAATTTCTTTTACACCTAAATTACCACCTCTTTTTATTATTTGTTCTAGCGCAGGTACTAAAGATTCTCCACCATCAATTCCAAATCGTTTTGTTCCTACAAACTTAACGTGCAAATATTTTTCAAAACCTTCAGCTTCAATTACTTTATTTAAAATCGCTTTTTTTCCATTATCTGTAAAAACGACTTCTTTTTTTTGTCCTTCTATTCTGTCTCTAATCCAATTCTTCTCATCTGGATCTCCCATATGCATGAATTCGTATCCTATGTTTCCAGAATAAGTTTTTTTTAAAATAGTTATTATTTCTGAAAGTGTTGCTTCTTGCAGTCCTAGAACTCCATCTAAAAATATTTTTTTGTTTAGGTCACTTTTAGTAAAACCATATGTTTCAGGTTTTAATTCTGGATGTTCTTCTCTTGCCATTAATCCTAAAGGATCAAGGTTAGCAATTAGATGTCCTCTAATTCTAAAAGCTCTAACTAACATTATAGCTCTTATAGAATTTTTTGCAGCTTCTTCACCTAAGTGACTATCTATAATATTATTTTCTGTAACAGATTCTTTCTCTAATAGGCCCTCTATATCCAGCTTGTCTTTTTTTTTATTTTTTTTGATGGGCGCCCAGCTAGGTCCTTCTAGTGTTTTAAAAATGACTTCTTTTTTTTCTTTAAGTCCATCAAAGAATTCTTTCCAGTCTTCAGGAAGTGTGCTAGGATTTTTTAAGTAATCGGCATATAGCTCTTCTATAAAAGCAGAATTACTTCCAGCTAAAAATGAGGTTTTTCTAAATATATTATTATCTTGGGACGATGACATTATTTATCTCATAATAACATATAATATTTTTAATTAACTATTTAGTTTTTCAAGCAATGTTTTGCCAATATCTGCAGGAGATTTTGAAATAGTTATACCCGCTGATTTCATTGATTCAATCTTATCTTCTGCACCACCTTTTCCTCCTGATATGATAGCGCCAGCATGCCCCATACGTCTGCCGGGAGGTGCTGTTAAACCTGCAATAAAACCAACCATAGGTTTTTTAATTTTTGATTTTTTTATAAATTCCGAAGCTTCTTCTTCAGCAGATCCTCCTATTTCACCGATCATAACAATGGACTTGGTCTCTTCATCTTTTAAAAATAATTCTATACAATCTATAAAGTTAGTGCCGTTAATAGGGTCTCCACCTATTCCAATACATGTTGACTGCCCCATACCACTTGTTGTTGTTTGCGCTACCGCTTCGTAAGTTAAGGTACCAGATCTAGAAACTATTCCGACTGAACCTTTCTTGTGAATATTCCCAGGCATGATTCCAATTTTACATTCGCCTGGGGTTATAATTCCTGGGCAATTAGGTCCGATTAAACGACTGTTATTTCTAGCTAAAGCTTGTTTCACTTTAATCATATCAATAACTGGAATCCCCTCGGTGATACAAACTACTAGCTCTATTTTTGCTTCTATCGCCTCAATAATAGCAGAAGCGGCAAACTTTGGTGGAACATAAATCATCGTTGCGTTTGCATCCGTAGTTTTTTTTGCTTCTTCCACAGAATTAAAAACGGGAAGTCCTAAATGTTTTTGACCACCTTTTTTAGGCGTAACACCGCCCACTAATTGCGTGCCATATTTTAAAGCCTGTTCGGAATGGAAGGTTCCGTGAGTACCTGTAAATCCTTGGCAGATAACTTTTGTATTCTTATTAATTAAAACTGACACTTATTTTATTGCCCCAACAATTTTTTTTGCTGCATCATTCAAATCTGATGCTGACAATATTTTCAAACCTGAATTATCTAATATATCTTTACCTTTTTGAAAGTTAGTTCCTGCTAATCTTACTACCAGTGGAACTTTTAGGTTTGTTGCTTTTGCAGCTTCTAAGACTCCCTGGGCAATTACATCGCATCTCATGATCCCACCAAATATATTTATTAAAATTCCTTTAACATTATTATCTGTTAAAATTAATTTAAAAGCAGCTGAAACTTTTTCTTTAGTTGCACCTCCACCTACATCTAAAAAATTTGCAGGTTCTTCACCATATAATTTTATTATGTCCATAGTAGCCATTGCAAGACCAGCACCATTAACCATGCAACCAATTGATCCATTTAATTTAATATAGGCTAAGTCATGCTTGCTAGCTTCTATTTCAGCTGGCTCTTCCTCATTTAAATCTCTTAGCTCTAGTATGTCTGGTCTTCTAAAAATTGCATTGTCATCAAAACTCATTTTTGCATCTAAGCAGACTAGTCTATTATTTTTTGTAATAATTAATGGATTAATTTCAATTAAACTGGCATCTTTTTCTAATAAAATTTTATACAAAACTTGAATTAATTTTGAAGCTTCTAGCTTTTGTTGTTCGCTTAAATTAAATATTTTTATAATATTATTTATTCCAGTACTGCTAACACTTTCTTTAAGTTCTACTTTTGTGGTAATAATTTTTTCAGGGTTATTAGCTGCTACTTTTTCAATATCCATGCCACCTTCTGTACTACTAATGAAGGCCACCTTTGAACTTTCTCTATCAACCAGACAAGAGAGGTACATCTCTTTAGAGATATCTGAAGCTTCTTCTATGTAGAGTCTTTTGACTTTTTTTCCTTCTGGTCCTGTTTGATGAGTTACTAAAGTCTTTCCAAACATTTTTTCTGCTTCTTCAGTAAGTTCTTTGATGGTTTTAATTAATTTAACACCACCTGCTTTACCTCTGCCACCAGCATGGATCTGTGCTTTCAAAACAAATTCTTTAAAATTTAATTTTTTTATCTTTTCGGAAATTTCATTTGGGGAAAAAATAACAACACCATTAGATATTGGAGCTCCAAAATCTTTTAATATTTTTTTTGCTTGATGCTCGTGAATGTTCATTTCTATATTTTTTTTGACAGTATGTAGACTTTACTTATTAAAGATCTTTTAACTCTAAGTAAATATAAAAAACTGCCCATAGCAAAAGCTAAGTTTGCAAGACCAATTGAAATCACTGTTAAAAATTTTAGTCTGATAGTTTTTACATATTTTGAAATTTCAAATAAAATAGTAAAAAAAATACCAAACGTTATTACTGAGATAATTGAAATTTTTAACATAAGTTTAACTGGTAAAAAAATGAGAGTGGCAGTTGCTAGTAGAAAAAGTAAGGGAAACATTGGCTGAAATCCTTTTCCCCCAACATTTAGTTTTATCAAGTTGATAAAATCTATTCCAAAGGTAAGCCTTTGTAGTAAAAATCCAATATACTTTCTTTCTTTGTGATAAACAAAAACATTGGGACTATAAAAAACTTTAAAATTTTTATTTTTATTTTTAACTCTCTCAAAAAATTCTTTATCTTCACCGGTATATAATTTTGAATTCATGCCTTTGTGTTTTAAAAAAAAACTTCTTTTTAAAATAAAATTACAAGACTCTAACCAATCACAATATCTTGCTTTTGCTTTGTATTTTCTAAAATTCTGGTAACCTGTAACAAAGTAAGACCGTTTGCTAAAATGACATATTTTTTCACTTAAACTCGGCTTTGGAAATGGAATATTTGGCCCCCCAACTATATGGGGTTTTTTTTTCTTAAAAATATTTAACGCATTTTTTAACCAGTTTTTATCTGGATAGGCGTCACTATCTATAAAAGCTATAAATTCAGATTTATATTTCTTTGCTGCAATATTTCTTTTTAGTGACATATTAATTTTTCCAGCAAAAATAAAATTTAACTTATATTTATACTTTGGTTTTTGAATTTTTTTAAACCGATCAAACACAACGGTTACAAAAAAATCTACACTAGATATTTTATTAATTTCTTTTAAACATCTAGAAACATCATTATCAAAATTAATTGCAGGAATTATAATATGAACAGTCTCACTCATCAAAAATTATCTTGAGAAAAATGATGATATTAAAGAAGGTTGATAGCGCCAATTACCTAATATGTTATAAGTTAAAGCACATTCATAGGAACAATTACATTTGGATTCTTTAATAAATTTTTTTGCATCTTTTGTGGTTTGATTTTTCCAAATTTTACCAAAATTCATGTCGTTTTGTCTTAGGTCTCCTAAAAGTTTGTCCTCTAGGATTTCACACGGATAAACTAGTCCAGCTGCTGTAATTATTCCAAACAAACTGCCTGCATGGCAAGGACTAATATATCTTGGGTTCATGTACATTTTTTTTGTCAGTTCCCAAGAAATTTCATCTTTTTTTTTATGTAACTTTCCTTGTATCGATTTACTATTATAGTTTTTAATTTTATTTTCTTTTGAATATTCTTTAATTTTTTCTGTAAGCCAGCTATAAGAATCAAAAATTTTTTTTTTCTTTTCTAATGGTGTCTTATATACCCCTTCATCTCTTACTATTGTGCACTTTAAAGAATCAATTCCACATTCCTCGGTTAGATAATTAAAAATTTTTTCTATATTTTCGCAATTTTCATGTGTAACGGTTATGCTTACAACAGGTGATACTCTTTGATTAATATTTTTTAATTTTCTGTAAGTCGATAAACAATTTTCAAATAAATTCTCAACTTTTCTTACACGGTCATGTTCTTGGGGCATGTCGTCTATTGAAATTTGAAATGTAAGCTCTATATCTTTGTCAAAATTAGTAATAGTTTTTGCAAAATGTTCAGCTCTGTCCGGCAAACTTCCATTAGTAGTGATGTATATAGACTGTATAGACGTATTCTTAATATATAGTTTAGCGATATCTACTATCTCCTTGCGTGCAAAAGGTTCTCCTCCGGTGAGGTTCACGTTAAGCAATGATTTGCCTAATGTTTTTGTCAAACGATCTATCTCATCTAACGATAGTTCCCCTTTAAAAGTATTAGGATCGTCAAAATCAATAAAGCAAAAAGAGCATCTTGCATTACATCTGTTTGTAATAAAATGAACAAGACTGACAGGCTCTTCTTTTTTAAAAAAAATATTATTAATTACATGAGGTAAGCTAGCTTTTTTTGTAATCATATTTCTTGTATTTAAAAATTAACGCAATTTGATACGGTATAAGAATCTAGAATTTGATTAATTCTACTATATTTTATATTACAATTGTCACTTAATAAAGATTCAATATATTCAGGTTTATTGAGTTTTATTGTGAATATAACTTTAATTTTATTTTTAATAATTTTATCTATCAAAAATTCCTGATAATCCATGTAATACTTATTATAATTTAATGGATGTGAATTACCATTTGTTACTACCCACCTAATGGGAGAATAAATTTTTTGATCCAAAATTGCAGAAAAAAAAGAATAATTAGTAATTACCATTTTCTTCTTTTCAAAGTTTTTTAAATAAATTTTACTTTCGTTAATTAAATCTACCTCTCCTTGAGGGTTTTTTTCATATGGTGTGATCCAGTTTAAGCCTGCAAACTTAACGTCAATTTTGCTAGCGGGGATAGAGTGCTCAAAATTTACGTCACTTAATTCGTGAAATTTTCTGTCTTCATTAAATCTAAAATGATATTTTTGAGTAGCAAATAAACATATTAAAAAAATAAAAAAAAAATATCTTTTCTTTTTGTAATATTTAATCTCAATATGCAAAAACGCACTTAATAAAGGAATTAAAAAAAAAATGAATATTTGATTTTGCGTTATCAGCTGATGAAATATTAATAAAAACACATACGATGTTAATATTAAGAATATATAAAAGTTTTTATTTTTAAAAATAGAATTATTTTTAAGTATTTTTTTAATATTTATAAATATATAAGGAAAAAGAAATATGTAGATAAATTTATAATTTAATATTACGTTTTTAAAACTTATATTCATATTATTAATTCTTTCTGTTCCTATTGAAGGAGGATAGAATATATATTGTAATAAAAAACTATCTAAACTTATCTCAAAAATATTACTAACAATGAATAGAAGAAAACCTATGAATATAAAACTACAAGCAAAATATTTTATTAGTTCATATCTTTTATCTGCCAAGATATAGATAAAAATAATTAATCCTAAGAAAAGAGCAACGTAAGCACTTGGCACCTGTTTAGAAAAAAATCCTAAAACCAAAAATATTGAAATGAGAAAACAATAATATTTTTTTTCTGTTTTTATTAAAAAGATTGCAGCATAAATACTTAGTAAGGAAAAAAAGGTAGAATGATGATCTGCAAAAGGTGTCCCGCTTGAAGTATAGGCGAGAATAGAAAAGAAAAAAGCGTATATAAAGCTGGTAAGATTGCTTAAATTAAATTTTTTGAATAAGTAAAAAGTGGAAACTGTAATAACTACATTAAAAATAGATGAATGAGCAACATAGCTTTTCCAAGAAACACCAAAAATAAAAAATAATATGGACTGTATGTAGTCAATAACTGGACCAGATATTGCCCAATAATCTTTGAAGGGATGTTCTCCTAGTAAAATTCTGTATCCAGTATCAAAGTGAGAAAAACTATCTACGGGGAAAACGCCCTGTAAACTATAATAGTAATTAATAGTATAAGAAAAAATAATTAAAAATAAGATACAAAAATATTTGAAAGTATCTTTTTCAAAAAATCTTATCACTAATCTTCTAAACTTTTATCAATTTTTTTTGCAGCATTAAATAACTCCTGCACAGCTTTTATAGAGTTATCAAATTCTTTTTTTTCATTTTGACCTAAGGATAGTTCAATAACTTTTTCAACCCCTTGAGATCCAATAATAACAGGTACTCCTGCGTATAAATTTTTAACATCATACTCGCCATTCAGATATGCTGCACAGGGTAATTGTTTTTTTAAATCTTTTAGATAACTCTCTGCCATTTCAGTGCCTGATGCAGCTGGTGCATAGAATGCAGAACCTTTTTCTAACAATTTAACTATTTCAGCTCCTCCATTTTTAGTTCTTTGTACTATGGCATCTAAAGAATTTTTATCTAATTTTCCTTCTTTAACTAAGTCTAATACTGGCTTTCCTTCAACTAATGTGTGGTTTAACATTGAAACCATTGTGTCTCCATGTCCGCCTAGAACTAAAGATGTTATACTTTTTACAGGAACGTTAAGCTTTTGTGATAAAAAATATTTAAATCGAGAGGTGTCCAGAATACCCGCCATCCCGATCACCATATTTTTTGGCAATCCAGAATATTTTTGTAAGGCCATTACAATCACGTCTAGTGGGTTGGTAATACATATAACAAAAGCATTTGGTGATGTAGTTTTAATTCCTTCTGCTACTTGTTTTATAATTTTTAAATTTATTCCAAGAAGATCGTCTCTTGTCATGCCTGCTTTTCTAGGAACACCTGCTGTTATAATTATTACATCAGAATTCTTTGTGTCTTCATAATTGTTAGTTCCTGTTATATTAACATTAAAACCGTCGACAGAGGATGATTGTGCAATATCCAAAGCTTTACCTTTTGCTATTCCTTCAGCTACATCAAAGAGGACTACATCGGCTAACTCCTTTAGCGCTATTAGGTGGGCAAGTGTGCCTCCAATTTGACCTGCTCCTATAAGAGATATTTTTTTTTTCATTTTTTATTTCATAGTTGGCATCACAAATTCTGGGTCAGATCTGAAACCTGAAGGCCATCTTGATGTGATTGTTTTTAATTTTGTATAAAATCTAACACCTTCTGGGCCGTGCATATGCTGATCTCCAAACAACGATCTTTTCCATCCTCCAAAACTATGAAAAGCCATGGGTACGGGAATTGGGATATTGATACCAACCATTCCTACTTGAACTTTGCTGGCAAATGTTCTCCCAGAGTCTCCGTCTCTTGTAAAAATAGCTACGCCATTTCCAAATTCGTGTTCATTAACAAGTGATAAAGCTTCTTCAAAATTTTTTGCTCTTATAACTGATAAAACAGGACCAAAAATTTCTTCTTTATAAATTCTCATATCTTTTTTAACATGGTCAAATAGACACCCCCCCATATAATAACCATTCTCATAACCTTGTAGTTTTAAATTTCTACCATCAACAATTAGTTTCGCTCCTTCCTTAGTTCCGATATCAACATAACCTTTTACTTTTTCTAAATGTTCTTTAGTGACAAGCGGTCCCATCTCTGATTTTTTATCCATGCCAGATCCTACTTTTAAAGCTTCAACTTTTTTAGCTAAACTTTCAACTAGTTTATCTCCTATACCCCCAACTGCGACTGCAACAGACTGTGCCATACATCTTTCTCCAGCTGATCCATAGGCAGCACCCATCAATCCGTTTACAGCTTGCTCTAGATCACAGTCAGGCATAATAACAGCATGATTTTTTGCTCCACCTAGTGCCTGAACTCTTTTTTCATTTTTTGCACAATTTTCATAAATATATTTTGCAATTGGTGTTGATCCAACAAAACTAACTGCTGACACATCTTTATTATTAATTATAGCATCAACAGCTTCTTTATCTCCGTTTACAACGTTGAATACTCCTTCTGGTAATCCTGCTTCTAAAAGTAATTCTGCTAACCTGATCGAACAAGACGGATCTTTTTCTGATGGTTTTAAAATAAAAGTATTTCCACACGCTATAGCAACTGGAAACATCCACATTGGAACCATTGCCGGAAAATTAAAGGGGGTAATACCAGCACAAACTCCAAGGGGTTGTCTTAAAGACCAACTATCAACATCTGTTCCAACATTTTCTGTGAATTCTCCTTTTAATAACTGTGGGATGCCACAAGCAAATTCTACAACTTCTAAGCCTCTTGTGATTTCACCTTTTGCATCATCAAATACTTTCCCATGTTCTGAAACTATAGTCTTAGTTAATCCTTCAAAATTTTTTTCTATAATTTCTTTGAACTTAAACATCACTCTTGCTCGTTGGAGAGGAGGTTTTTTTGACCAAGAAGTGAATGCAGTTTTAGCAGCTTCTATAGCTTTATCCATGTCTTTAGTTGAAGCTAGTTTTACTTCAGCAGATTGTTCCCCTGTTGCGGGATTAAAAACTTTTGACGTTCTCTTTGAATCTCCTAAGAACTTTTTTCCGTTTACGAAATGTTCAATGATATTCATAGAGGTAATTGATTAATTAAGGTTTTAGGTTGTTGCAAGCATTTTTTTAATTGAACCTATAGCTTTAGCTGGATTAAGACCTTTTGGGCATGAATTAGTACAATTCATAATAGTGTGACATCTATAAAGTTTAAGTTCGTCAGCAACTTTTTTTAATCTTTCCTTTTTTTCTTCGTCTCTACTATCGTTTATCCATCTATAAGCTTGTAGTAAAACAGCTGGGCCTAAGTACTTGTCTCCATTCCACCAATAGCTAGGACAAGACGTAGAACAGCATGCACAAAGTATACATTCATAATGACCATCTAATTTTGATCTATCCTTCTCAGATTGTAAAATTTCTTGTTTTTCTTGCCCCGTTTGTGTTGTTTTCAACCAAGGCTGGATAGACTCATACTGTTTATAAAGCCCGCTTAAATCACCAATCAAATCTTTAATAACTTTTAAATGAGGAAGAGGATAAATATTTAGTTCTCCTTTAATATCTGTATGAGATTTTATGCAAGATAGTGTATTAACACCATCGACATTCATTGCACATGAACCGCATACTCCGTGTGCACAAGATCTTCTAAAAGTTAATGATGAATCAATTTCATTTTTTATTTTAAACAATATATCTAAGACTTTAGGACCGCAGTTTTCCATGTCTACTTCGAAAGTATCAATTCTTGGATTTTGATCATTAGACGGCTCCCATCTATAGATATTTACTTTTTTTAAATTAGAAGATTTTGTTTTATCTTTATAGAATTTGCCTTTTAGAATTTTAGAATTTTGTGGTAAATTAAGCTGTACCACTTTTAATAAACCCTCTCTTTAGGTGGAAAATATTGTACATCGTTTGTTAATGTTCTAGCGTGAACATCTCTATACTTTAGAGTAACTTTATTTCCATCTTGCCAAGCTAAAGTGTGTTTCATAAAATTTTTGTCATCACGTTTTGTAAAATCTTCTCTTGCGTGGGCTCCTCTACTTTCTTTTCTGTGATATGCTGATTCCATTGTTGTTAGAGCCTGACTAATCAAGTTATCAAATTCTAAAGTTTCAACTAAATCAGTATTAAATACTAATGATTTATCTTGTACAGATAAGTCATTCATACCATCAAGAGGTTTTCTAA
>Ga0307986_10001128_pt1 | contig 19655 bp, 19 predicted proteins | sample EllFjometageno82_FD_203170 | JGI IMG/M metagenome (GOLD analysis project Ga0307986, IMG submission 203170) | Marine microbial communities from Ellis Fjord, Antarctic Ocean - #82 | ecosystem: Environmental > Aquatic > Marine > Unclassified | place: Southern Ocean | collected 2014-10-09
TTTTACTTAGCAAACATACAGTACATTGCTCATTACCAAATATTTCAAACAACTTTAGAATTAGTATGGATTTAAGATACCATAAATCTGGACAACCATCTGGCCGTGATCTGCTTCCTAATTTTTGCGTGAGGAGTAAAAATAAAAAAAATATTAAAATTTATGATTTTAAACAATGGTTATCTATCTGGGAAAAAGCCAAACAAAGATGTCTTCCTAAAAAGTATACTTTTAAGTATCAGACACCGACATTTAAAGGAAAGAAAAGAGACTTAATCAATCTTATTTAATGAAGTCTGTAACAAAAAGAATTTATCTAATAGATTTTTCTCTTGCTGTATTAGGTTACGTGCTATTTGTACTATTTGATACCTTAAATAAAAAATTAACAGGTTCTTACCATGTGTCACAAATTATATTTGTTAATTCAATTTCAGCGTTATTACCAATAATTCTTTTTATTCAATCGAGAAATGGCTGGATAAAATTAAAAAAAGTTAATTTAAAGATACACTTTTTTAGATCTGCATTGATGTTTTTAGCAATGCTAGCTTTCATAACTAGCTTACGTCACTTATCGCTTGTTGTAATGTACAGTGTAGCTTTTACAGCGCCTTTAATGCTAACAATTGGAGCAAATTTATTTTTAGGTGAAAAAGTTGGCTGGAGAAGATACACAGCTATCATCGTTGGTTTTTTAGGTGTCGTAATTTCCCTAGACCCATTTAACGAACCTTTAAATAAATATATCTATCTAACTTTTCTAGCACCATTATTAGTTTCTATTAACTGGTTAATTGTCAGAAAGTACGGTCAAACAGAAAATGTCTTTTCTTTTCTAATTTATGGAAAGTTTTTTTTATTAACTTTTTCGGGTATTATTTTAATATTTAATTTCACGCTAATGAATTTGGGAGATTTTACTCTAAATTTTATTAGCGGGATTATAAGAGGAGTTGCCATGATCTTTATATATAATTCTGCAAGACACCTTCCTTCTTCGTTGTTTGCTCCTACACAATATATTCAAATTTTTGCAGGTGCTATTTTAGGATTTTTGATATTTGGTAACTTACCAACAATAAATAATTATTTTGGAAATATATTAATAATAGGAGCAGGAATTTACATTATTGCTAGAGAACTAGCCTTGTCAAAAAAAATTGTTACTATAGCTGCAAGCCCAGCTACAATCCCAATTGAAGCCAAAGAATAATTGATTGAATTTTTTTATCGTTATAACTATATTATCATTTAAACAATAACTTTGTAAAAAAATAATTGTGATTATAGAATCCGAAAAAAAAAAACTATCTAGTTTATTCCTATTAAAGAAAATTTCAGGTTACTTAGACTACAAAAGAAAGAAAGAAATAATTATAATATTTATTCTTTCAATACTTACTACGTTTACAGAAATTTTTACTATAGCAATGATAATACCATTGATAAGTTTTTTTGTTAATCCGGAGTTTTATTTATCTAATAATTTTCTCTCTTTCTTTTTTGAATTTCTCAATATTAATAATGAAAAAGAAATTTTAGGGACAATCTCTCTTGCACTTATTTTAGCAGTGTTTACTAGTGGTTATTTAAGAATACAATTTATAAAACGTACTAATATTGTCTCGAATGGTATCACTAGCGATTTTAGAATAAGAATGTTTAATTTTTTGATTAGTCAGAATTTTGATCATTTCATTAAACACGGATCAAATGAAATAATGAGCAATATGACTTATAAGACTGGATTTTTTACAGTAATGATTTTTTCAGCTATCAATATCACAAATGCAGTTTTGATTAGTAGTGGAATAGTTTTTATTTTGATTTTTAACGAACCTTTTTACACACCTATTATAATTTTATTTCTATTTTCGTTCTTTCTTTTAATTTACAAAAAAAATTTTAAAAATGTCTACAACAAAGGGCAAAACATAAATTCAAATTATAGTTTTATGATTAATATATTTCAAAATACCATTGGGTATTTACCAGAAATAATTATATATAATTTAAAAAATTTTTATTCATCAGTTTTAAAAAAAACCTCCATAGAAACTGCTGCGTCAGCAGCAGAAATTAGCACAATTGCAATGACGCCACGTATTTACTTAGAAATTGGTGTCATAATCTTTATTATTATATTAATGTATTTTATAGGACTCAACGACAGATCACTGGAAAAAAATTTAGCTTATTTAGCAATATTAGCCTATGGCGCGCAAAAAACACTTCCTTTAATTAATAATATTTACAACTTATCAGTTAATGTTGTGGGAGCTGTACCTACAGTTAAAAATTTTATAAATGTTTTGGATAGCGGTGTAGAACAAAAAGAAGACACCCAAGATTGTAAAGCTTTAATTTTTAATAAGGCAATAAAAATTGAGAACCTTTTTTTTCAATACGAAAAAAATTTACCCATGGTTCTCAAAAATATAAACATAGAAATTAAAAAAGGTGAAAAAATAGTTATAAAAGGTCAGACAGGTGTAGGAAAAACGACATTAACCAACGTCATCTCTTTCTTGCTGGAACCATCTGAAGGTTCTATTTTAATAGATGGCAATGAAATTAATTCTAAAAACAAAAAAAATTGGCAAAAAAACATAGCAATAATTCCACAGACTGTTTTTTTAAATCATGGAACAATTTTAGAGAATATAGCTATAGGAATAGATGCAGATAAAATTGATCATAACAAAGTTGAAGAATGTTCTAAATTAGTTCATATTTCAAATTTTATTGAAACCCTGACCGATGGATACAAAACAAAAGTGGGCGAAAGAGGAATTAGATTTTCAGGCGGTCAAAGACAAAGGATTGGTATAGCAAGGGCACTTTATAGAAATGCTAACTTGTTAATAATGGATGAACCTACAAATGCTGTTGACAAAGATACAGAAGATTTAATCATGAACACATTAGCAAGCATTAAAAAAGATATTACTATAATAATGGTGTCACACAGCAGTAATTCTCATAAATATTTTGATAGGATTATAGAGTTAGATAAATAAAATTATTAATGATTAGTATTTTTTTACCAATTAAACACATTAGCAGAAGAGCTCCCAGGAAAAATTATAAAAAAATAAAAAATTATAAACTTGGTCTTACTGAAATTAAACTACTACAACTGAAAATTTTAAAAAAAAAATTAACATCAATAAATATTAAATGTGAAATTATCATATCTACAGATTCCAAAATTATTAAAAAATTTATTAAAGAGAAAAAAGAGTTCATACTTCATAATAGACCAAAAAATCTTGCCCAAGATGATTGTCTTGACGAATTAATAAAAGAAGTGCCAAAGATAGCCCGAGAAAAATATATTTTATGGACACATGTAACCAGTCCTAATTTTAATGAAGTTGATTATTTGGATTTTATCAAAACTTTTTTGAAACAAAAAAAATTTAAAAGCGCATTTTCCGCAAATGTAATTTCAACTTTTGTTATGAATGAAAAAAAATTATGGATTTCACATGATAGAAAAAAAAAAAAATGGCCAAGAACACAGGACCTTAAAAAATTTTATAGTGTGAATAGTGCTGCATTCATTTCAGAAAGAAAAAATTATATTAAAATGAACGATAGAATTGATGATAAACCACTTCCTATAAAAACAAAATATGGATCAGATTTTGATATTGACAATGTTGATGACATGAGACTTTTTGTAAAATATTGCACGTGAATAAAGACCAACCTACAGCAGTCATCTCATTTATGGGGGTCGATGGCTCTGGAAAAACTTCTTTAATAAAATCATTAAATAAAAAGTTAAAAAAAAAATATAAAAAAATTAAATATATACATTTAAGGCCTTACATATTCTTATTTAATAAAACTGTTACAAACAAAAATCCCCATAAAAAAAAAATTATGAGATCTAAGTTTGAAAGTTTAGTAATAATTCTATTATGGCTAATAATCTATAAATTTTTTTTCCTGATAAAAATTAAAAATAAAAATCAATTAGTTATTTTTGACAGATATGCACATGACCTACTAATTGACAAGACTAGGTATAATTTTAATCTTTCAAATAAATTAACAAAAAAAATTCTTAGTTTTTTTCCAAAACCAAATTTATGGATAATCCTAAAAGCTCAAATTAAGACTATAGAAAAAAGAAAAAAAGAGCTTCCAACTAAAGAACTTAATAGGCAAATGAAAGAATATCTCATTTTTTCAAAAAAAGAGAAAAATACCATAGTATTAAATACTAATAATAGTATTAAAAAAACGATTTTGGTGATAATAAAAAAAATTAAATCTATTCACTCAAAAAAAAAATAATCAAACATGTCTATTGCTTTAATCACTGGATCCTGTGGCTTAATAGGCTCTGAATCTGCTTATTTTTTTTCATCCAAAGGTTTAGATGTTGTTGGAATAGATAACAATTTGCGGCAGATTTTTTTTGGTAAAGATGCCTCTACTATATGGCAAAGAAATAAATTAAAAAAAAAATTAAAAACATATAAACATTTTAATACTGACATCAGAAACTATAACAATCTAGAAAAAATTTTTAAGAAGTATAAAAAAAATATTAGTGTAGTGATACATTGTGCAGCTCAGCCATCGCATGATTACGGTAAAAAATTTCCAGTACTGGATTTTGACGTGAATGCAAAAGGTACCCTGAACATGCTGGAGCTTACAAAAATTTATTGTCCGAATTCTGTTTTCATAAATATGTCTACCAATAAGGTTTATGGCGATAACCCAAATAGATTAAATATTATCGAAAAATCAAAAAGATGGGAATTAAAAAAGAACGATCTTAACTACAAAGGTATTAAGGAGAATTTTTCACTAGATAATTGTACGCACAGTTTTTTTGGTGTATCCAAAGTTTATTCTGATCTGATTGCACAGGAATATGGAAAAAATATTGGCTTGAAGACAGTTAGTTTCAGAGGTGGATGCATAACTGGTCCAAATCATAGCGGTGCAAAGTTACATGGTTTTTTATCTTATTTAGTAAAAGCAGGAATTAAAAATAAAAAATATTCTTTGATTGGATACAAAGGTAAACAAGTTAGAGATAACATACATAGTTATGACCTAGTGAATTGTTTCTGGGAGGTTTTTAAAAAACCAAAAAAAGGCGAAGTTTATAACATCGGTGGCGGTAGATATTCAAACTGTTCTGTAATAGAAGCTCTTGAATCAGTAGAAAAAATTTCAAAAATTCAAATTAAAAAAGAATATGTAAAATCCAACAGAGTAGGTGACCATATTTGGTATGTTTCTGATATTTCTAAATTTAAAAAAGATTACCCGAATTGGAAGCAGCATTATAATACCAACAAAATTTTAGAAGAACTTGTAGAAACTTATAAATAATTTTTTACAATAATAAATTATAGGGAGAAAATGATAAAAAATATTCTTATAACCGGAGGTGCCGGCTACATAGGCTCACATATTGCTGAAGTATTAATTAAAAAAAAAAAAAAATTATTTATTGTAGATAATTTATCAACAGGTTTTAAAAAATTAATAAATAAAAAAGCCTTTTTTTATAATTTTAATATTTTAAACACACGTAAGTTAAGCAATATAATAAAAAAAAAAAAAATAGATTCCGTTATCCACTTAGCTGCTAGCCTTAGTATTGGTGATGGTGAAAAAAAACCTAAACTTTATTTTAAAAATAATGTTTCAGGAACTAAAAGCCTACTTAATGCTTGTAAAGATTCATTAGTTAAAAATATTATTTTTTCATCAACAGCAGCTGTTTATGAAGACAAGCAAAAAATTGTTAGTGAGACATCAAAAATTAAACCAAAAAGCGTCTATGGAAAAACCAAATTAAAAGCAGAAAAAGAGATTATCTTAAATTGTAAGAAAGAAAAAATTAATTATGGAATATTAAGATATTTTAATGTCTGTGGCGCAAGCTCCTCAGGAAAAATTGGCTTAATTTCTAAGAGCGATCATTTATTTAAAAATATATCTACTCAAGTAATGAAAAAAAATCCTTTAATTAAAATATATGGCAGTAACTACAATACTCCAGACGGTACGGCGATTAGAGACTATATTCACGTATCTGATTTAGCTGATATTCACTATAAAGTTCTAAAAAAAATTGCTAGTGACAATAAATCAAAAATACTTAACTGCGGCTATAATAAGGGTGTTTCAGTTAAAGAAGTTGCTAAAGAATTTAAAAAACAAACAAATAAAAAAATTAAAATAGAATACATTGGAAGACGCGTAGGTGACATGGAAATGATAATTGCTAATAATAAAAACTTAAAAAAATTTATTAAATGGAAGCCTAAGTTTTTTAACTTATCAACCATAGTTAAAAGCTGTATACGTTGGGAAAAAAGAACTAATATTTAATTTTTTATATAGAAAAAATTATTTAAAGTAATAGTAAATATATTAATATAGCGAATGAATGATACTTTTGATTTAAACAGCATCTTAGATGCAATTAAAGACATAAACACCAAACCCAAAAAAAAACCAATTGTTTTAAACGTCGTAGGTCCAAAAAAAATTAAAAAAAATATTATATCAAGTGAAGAAGTTTTGCCTATAACTGAAAAAATAATATTAGAAGCTGAAAAACATATAAACAAAATTAAAGACAATCGATCAATTTCTCCAGCTTTCAAAGAAAATATTTTAATTTTAGATAACGAATATAGTGAACCTAATATAGAAGTTGTCAATTTAGAAAAAATTAAACAGAATACAATCAATGATCTTTACGCAACTTTATCAGGAAAAATTAAAAAAAATACTCTTAAAATAATTTTTGAACTACGAGAAAAAATAAATAATCTAGAACAAGAAATTAAAATTTTAAATTCTAACAAGACTAATGAAAAATATTCATTAACAGATATAAATATAAGCCACAACCAAAGTGAAGAACACTTAATTAACGAAGATAATCACATTGAAAAAGAAGAACATTTAATCATTGACAACAATAGTGATCTTTCAGATTCTGTAATTAAAACTCTTAAGTTACAAGAATCTTTAATTAAAAATTATAAAAAAAATGAAGAAAAATTACGTCTTAAAATTGTAGACTTAGAGCAAGACATAAGCCTACTCAAAAATTAAAAATTAATTGACTCCACTTTTTTTGATGTAAATTAAAAAATTAATCAATTTTATAAATAAAACTATTAATATGCTGTTGTTGTAAACAATGAAACTAATTTTGAAGATAATATTAAAGAATAGATTACATTTTTAACAACTCAATAAAGTTTTGTCTAGAATTTCTATTTTCAGTCCTTATAAATTTTAAAAAAACACTTCAAACCCAAAACCACTAAAAGAACTTTTTCAGCATTTTAAATTTTATTGAGTATAAAAAAATAAACTAATTAGCATCTAACACTGTTAGATGTATTTAGAACTCTATCTCTTGTTTAATTTTATTTTAAAAGCTTTATTACATGCGACATTTAGTGATATTGATAATCATTATCATTGCTATTAGTTATCATTATCACGTAAATTTAATAATTAAAAAGGATAAAATGAAAAAATTACTATTTATAAGTTTAATGCTAACAATTTGTTTCAATAGTCTATTTGCAAACGAAGTTAATGTTTTTAGTGCAAGACACTATGATTCAGACATACAACTTTACGAAAAATTTACTGCTAAAACAGGAATTAAAGTAAACGTTATTTCTGGTAAAGATAAAGCTCTTCAAAAAAGAATAGTTGAAGAAGGCTCTGATTCAAAGGCTGATTTATATATTACTGCAGATGCAGGAAGATTAGGAGCGTTTGATGCGGCTGGTATGTTTCAGAATTCAATGTCTTCAAAAATAAAAGCAGCTGTGCCCTCTAACCTAAGATCCAATAATTGGACTGGGATAGCTAAAAGAGCAAGAATTATTTATTATTCACCTGAAAGAGTTAATGTAAATGATCTTAAAGGAATGAGATACGAAGATCTTGCAGACCCTAAATGGAATGGCAGAGTTGTAATTAGAAAATCAAATAATGTTTATAACCAATCTCTTGTTGCTTCATTAGTTCAAAATAATGGAAAAAAAGCCACAGCAAAATGGGCTAAAGGTATCGTGTCAAATATGGCTAGAGATTCAAAAGGAAACGATAGAGCTCAGATTTTAGCAGTTGCAGCAGGTGAAGCTGATATAGCAGTAGCAAATACTTATTACTACGCATTAATGCTATCTGGTAGCAAAGGTGAAGAGCAAAAAGCAGCAGCAAAAAAAGTTTTACCTTTCTTTCCAAATCAAGATGGAAGAGGAACTCATATGAATATTAGTGGAGGTGGTGTTGTAAAAACTGCTCCAAATAAAGCTAATGCTATAAAGCTACTTGAGTTTTTATTAACTAAAGATGCACAAGAACATATAGTTAATAATACTTTTGAATATCCAATTATTGATGGTGTAGAGCCACATGAGTTGGTTCAAGCAATGGGACTTGGTTTTAAACAAGATCTTAAAACAAAAGTAGCCTCTTACGGAAAAAAACAAGCTGATGCATTAGAAGTAATGTTAGCTGCAAAATGGAAATAAAAAGATACCCTTCTATTTATTTGCTAGTGAGAGAAATGAAAAAAGATTTATTTGGTGTTGATACAAATAATCCAACTGATAGAGAAAGTTTATTGTCTGCGCAATTGATAAATTTTAATTTTTCTTCAGTGTGTAAAAAAATCGACACCAATAAATGGAAGAAAATTAATTAATTTTTTCCCAATAAGCCCATAACTACTTTTAATGAATTACCCCGTTAAATGTGTTATGGGCACAATATAAATGTTTTTTAAAAAAATTAATATTTGGTATTTAAGTTCTTTCTTAATATCTCTAATAGTAGCAATACCTATACTAACGGTTTTTAGTAGTTTTTTTGACACGACAGGAAATTATTCAATAATTTTAAAAAATACTTTTCTATACGAATATATCTTTAATTCTTTAATTCTTTTATTAGGAGTATTAATACTAACATTTTTAATCGGAGTAACTTCAGCGTATTTAGTATCTTTCTATAACTTTCCAGGAGTTAATTTTTTTAAATGGGCTTTAATCCTGTCATTTGCAGTACCAGCATACATCTATGCTTATTCATTAACAGCTTTTTTTGAAAATTACGGTACAGCTTTTTCAATTTTAAAAAATATATTTGGTGAAGCTAACTACAATTTATATATACCTAAATTTGACGGCATGATGGGAGCTATACTGTCTATTTCATTTTCACTATTTGGATATGTATACGTTTTAACTAGAGCATCCTTTCATTATCAATCACAAAACTTAATTGAACTTGGTAAAAATTTAGGGTTTTCTAAAAAAAAATCTTTTTTAAATATAATTTTACCCTCTGCAAGACCCTCAATTGTTGCGGGTCTTTCTCTTGTAGCAATGGAGACTTTGTCTGATTTTGGTTCTGTTTCTTTTTTTGGTATCTCAACATTAACTACAGCAATCTACAACGCATGGATTTCTTTTGACGATCTTGCTCTTGCAAATAGACTATCTTTCTATCTGCTAATATTTATTCTTGGCCTGTTTATCTTAGAAAATTTTTCTAGGAAAAAAGCTCAATATCACACGCCTACCAAAAGTGGTTTTAAAAAAAAGATGCCTATAAATCTTACGGGTCGAAAATCTTATTTAGCCTTCACTTTTTGTGCTTTAGTTTTTTTTGTCAGTTTTTTATTCCCTGTTTTGCAAATGCTTTACTGGACTATTAGTTTTCCGAAACATTTAGCAGACTTAAATTTAATAAAACTATTTTCAAATACTATGTTGTTAGTTTTTTTATCAAGTATTTTATTAATTTCTTTAAGTTTTATTTCTAATTATGGAAATAGAGTGACCAGAAGTAAACTATTAAGCATACTAACTACTTTTTCTGTTTCAGGCTATGCTATACCAGGAATAATTTTAGCTGTCGCCTTCATCACTTTTGTTTCTTGGTTTGACAATAACATCATTAGTTTTTTTGAACTTCAAACTATAAAATCTATATTTATTGGTTCCGTATTAGGATTAATTTTAGTATATTTCATTAGATTTTACTCTTTAGCTAGTAATGGTCTTAAGTCAGGCTACTTAAAGATTAACTATTCAATTGATGAAAGTGCTTATCTTTTAGGCTATTCAAAATTTAAAACCTTTACAAATATTCACATTCCATATTTAAAAAATTCAATATTATTAATAGGTATATTGATTACTATAGAAATCATAAAAGAATTGCCCATAACATTAATAATGAGACCTTTTAATTTTGAAACATTTGCAACCACTGCTTATATTTTTGCATCTCAAGATTTACTTGAAGCAGCTGCAGCCCCTTCTTTATTTCTTATTATGATTGCAAGTTTCTTTATTTTGATTACATCTAGATTTATTCTTAAAGATTAAAATTATGACTAAAAACTTTTTAGAGATAGACAATGTTACGTTCACTGCCAGTGCAATAAACAAAGTAAACAATGTTTCTCTACACATTGAAAACAAAGGAGATATTATTTGTTTATTGGGTCCTTCAGGAATAGGCAAAACTACAATATTAAGAACTATTGCAGGCTTAGAAAGAATTGATTCTGGAAAAATTATTTTGAATAATAAAGTCATATCTTCCAAGGACACACACGTAGAGCCCGAAAATAGGAATATTTCTCTAGCATTCCAAGATAATTCTTTGTTTCCACATTACAACGTTATTCAAAATATTAAATTCGGTGCTGAAAGAAATAAGAAAAAGAAAAAAAATTTAAATATTAGTGAAATTATTAAATTTTTACATCTAGAACATGTTGTAAATAAATTTCCACACCAAATAAGCTCTGGTGAAGCGCAAAGAGCTACACTCGCAAGATCTCTGTTGTCAAATCCCGATTTATTACTGTTAGACGAGCCTTTGTCCAACGTTGATCAAAGTTTTAAAGAAGAGATACAAGTAAAATTAAAACAAGTATTAACTGAAAATAAAATTACTACTATTATCGTCACACATGATTCTTATGAAGCTTTTTATTTAGGAACTAAGTGTGGAATTATTTTAGACGGACAACTTAAGCAGTATGATGATCCATATAACGTTTATCACTTTCCCAACTCTATAGAAGTTGTAAGTTTTTTAAATAGAGGAACTTTAATACCCGCTAAAGTTACAGGTGAAAATAGTTTAGAAAGTATCGACCTTGGCACAATCAAAGGTAATTTTATCAAACACTACCCAAAAGGGTCAGATGTTAAGCTGCTAATACAACCTGAAGATTTAGAGCATGATGATGGAAGCAATCTAAAGCTTGAAGTGGTAGATAGACAGTTTAGGGGAACCAATTTTATATATACCCTTAAAACATCAAGTAATTTAATGATTCCAGTATTTGTTCACTCGCATCACATTCATCAACATGAAGTCGATGAAAAATTCGGAATTAAGAGACCTATTAATATTGATCATATAGTTTGTTTCTAATAGAAACTTACATCTTAATTATTTTTAACTTTTTCTATCGTTAAAATTATATTAAATTAGTTTAAGAGCGCCCTTAGCTCAGTTGGATAGAGCATCGGTTTTCTAAACCGAGGGTCGGAGGTTCGAATCCTCCAGGGCGCACCAAAATAAAATGATAAATAAATTTATTAATTTTTGTGCAGAGCAAAAATTCCAACAAAATAGAGAACAGATAAAATCTTTAGACTTACTTATTAATTTTTATAAAAGTGAAAGTTTTTTAACTAAATTATTAATATTTTTTTTTTTAAAACCTAAGAAGATGCTAGGTTTTTATTTGCATGGTGGAGTCGGTGTTGGAAAAACAATGTTACTTGATTTTTTTTTTTCCAATTTAAAAGTACCTAAACAACGCAAACATTTTAACGAGTTTATGATTGAGTTTCACGACTTTAGACACAAGAATAAAGTCCTAGGTAAAGATAATTCAATAAATACCTTTGTTAAAAACTTAAAAAAAAAAGCTACTATTATTTATTTAGATGAATTTCAAGTCACCAACATTGTTGATGCCATGATTTTAGGTAGATTATTTAAAGCGATTTTTAGTGAAAATCTAAAAATTCTTATAAGTTCAAATATTAAAATTAAAGATTTATACATAGATGGCCTTCAGAGAGAACAATTTATTCCCTTCATTGATATAATTGATAAATTTTGTAAAGAACACGAACTTATTGTAAATCAAGATTATAGAAAATCAAACATTTCCAAATTAGAGCGTTTTTTCGATCCACTCAGTGATCAAACTTTTTTTCAAGCAAATAGTATTTTTAGAGAAATTACAAAAGGAAGAATTAATAAGCCTAAAGATATTTCTATTAAAAGAAGAAACTTTACAATCAAAAAATACTTCGAGGGATTCTCAAGATTTAATTTTAATAATTTATGTGGCGATCCAATTGGTGCGGAAGACTATATAAAAATTGCGGAATGCTGTAATTTTATACTTATAGACAATGTACCAAATTTCAGTGAAGAAAATGCCGATAAACAACAAAGATTTATTACGCTTATTGACATTCTTTACGAAAAAAGAATTCCCATAATGGTTACCGCAGATTTTAACTATGAAAATTTTAATTCCTCTAAAAGGTTAAGCGATTCGTACAAAAGAACTATTAGCAGATTATTTGAACTAACCTCACCTAAGTTTAAAATCAAGTAACACAATAATATCGATCATTAAAAACTATATTTAGAAAAAATCCATCTTTATTTTCTACATGTAGCATGTTTCAACTATAGTTACATTGATCCTTGTGAAAAATTAAATTAAGTTAATGCTAATATTTTGATCGATCAAAATAAATAAACAATAAAAAAAGGATATTTAAATATGTTTAAAACATTTAAAAATTTGATTTTAATTAGTTTTGCATCATTAGTTCTTATTGCATGTTCGCAACAAGGTGGTGGTGGTAATTCTAAAAAATCAAAAACTTTAGAAAATACAAAAAAAGCTGGCTTTGTAAAATGTGGAGTTTCACAAGGATTACCAGGATTTTCAAATGCTGACGCAGCTGGAAATTGGTCTGGTATTGATGTTGATGTATGTAGAGCTGTTGCTGCTGCCGTTTTAGGTGATGCAGACAAAGTTAAATACACACCATTAAGTGCGAAAGAAAGATTTACTGCATTGATCGCAGGTGAAATCGACATTCTTTCAAGAAATACTACTTGGACATTATCTAGAGATGCTGACATTGGTCTAACTTTTGTTGGTGTTAACTTTTATGATGGCCAAGGTTTTATGGTAAGAAAAAACTCTGGGATTAATTCAGTTAATGATTTTCAAAGCGGTATTTCTGCGTGTACAAACACCGGAACTACTACTGAATTAAATATGAGAGATTTTTTTAATTCTAAAAACATAAGCTATGAACCAATCGCTTTTGAAAAAGCTGATGAAGTTGTTGCTGCCTATGACGCTGGAAGATGTGATACATATACTACTGATAAATCAGGCTTAGCTGCACAAAGAACAAAAATGACAGCACCTGACGATCACAAGGTATTACCTGAAACAATTTCTAAAGAACCACTTGGACCAGTTGTGCGTCAAGGTGATGCTGTTTGGGAAGACATTGTTAGATGGTCTCTAAACGTTATGATTGAAGCTGAAGAATATGGTATTAACTCATCAAATGCCTCAAGCCTAAAAGATTCTGAGAACCCACAAATCAAAAGATTAGTTGGTTCTGAAGGTGAATTAGGTTCTGCTTTCGGTTTAGACAATGAATGGAGTTTAAGAATTATTGAACAAGTTGGTAACTACGGTGAAATCTATGAAAAACACATAGCTAGCACTGGAATTATGCCTGATAGAGGTCCAAATGAACTTTGGACTAAAGGTGGTATACTTTACGTGGCACCAGCTAGATAATTATTAACATTAATTTAAAAATAAAAAGGGCTAGATTTATCTAGCCCTTTTTTTTATGATTGCTACAAATGTGTAAAATAAAACAAACTGTTATTAAGAAACAATGAATCTTAAAGCTTTTTCAATAGATCTAAAAAACAAGAAGAGATTAATACCTCAGGTTTTAACTTTGTTATCAATAGTATTGGCAATAAGTTTTTTTGCTTTTAATGCGCAGGTCAATATGGACAATAGAGGGATTGCTTTTGGTTTTGGCTTCCTTAGACAAGAAGCTTCATTTGATATAGGTTTTTCGTTAATTGATTATGATGGATCCCACTCATATGCTAGAGCATTTCTAGTTGGCTTGTTAAATACTCTTTTAGTTTCAGTTATAGGTATTTTTTTTGCAACTTTAATAGGTGTAACAGTTGGAATCGGAAGACTCTCTTCCAATTATCTAGTTGCAAAATTTTCAGAAGTTTATGTAGAAGTATTTAGAAATATACCCTTGTTATTACAATTATTTTTTTGGTATTTTGCTGCTTTAAGGGCGCTACCACTTCCCGAACAAGCTATGAATTTTAACGATATTTCCTACTTAACAGTTAAAGGCTGGTATGTTCCAAAATTCATATGGACTAATTTTTCTATATTTCTGTATTCTGTTATAGCTGCAATTATTGCTATTATTTTTGTTTCTAAGCATGCAAAAAAACAAAGAGAAGAATTTGGAAAACATATCCCGTCATTTTATATCGGAATAGTATTACTATTTGTATTTCCTTTTTTAAGTTTTTTTATTGGAGGTGTTCAACTTGAATTTGAAATTCCTGTTTTAAAACAAATGTCAGCTACAATTTTTAATTTTCGTGGAGGTGTTAGTATAATTCCAGAATTGATGGCCCTAGCAATGGCACTATCAATGTACACAGCTACATTTATAGCAGAAAACGTCAGAGCTGGAATTTTAGGTATAGGAAAAGGACAGAAAGAAGCTGCTGCCTCAATCGGTTTAACTAAAGCACAAATTTTGAAATTAGTAGTTTTACCCCAAGCTTTGAGAATAATTATTCCACCTACAACCAACCAATACTTAAATTTAACTAAAAACTCTTCTTTGGCTGCTGCAATTGCCTATCCCGACTTAGTTCTTGTATTTGCTGGAACTGCATTAATGCAGACAGGAAGAGCAATCGAAATTGTAAGTATCACAATGGGTACTTATCTTTTATTAAGCCTTTCAATCTCTTCATTTATGAATTGGTACAATCAAAGTGTAGCTATTAAAGAAAAATAACAAATGAATTTAAATATAATAAAACCAAATAAAGAGAATCTTTACACGTGTTTAGTTCTAGGTATAGGTCTGCTTAGCATTGGGTTTATAGATATTTTTTTCAATACTTTTTTAAACTATAATATTACTGGATTTTTCCCTGGCATAATTAGTTATTTTGCCCCTTTAATTCTAGGAGCTTTTGGACTTCATTTTATAAGAGTTGAATATAGCGGAAACAAAACATTAGATGCAATTAACAAAAATCTAAACTCTAGTAATTTTAATGCAATTTTATCTTTAATCGTAATTTTTATTTTAATAAAATATGTACCACCTCTATTAAATTGGTTTTTCTTTGACGCTAACTTTATAGGTGAGACAAAAGAAGATTGTACTGGTGAAGGAGCATGCTGGGTGTTTGTTAGAGTTTGGTTTAACAGATTTATGTATGGAATGTATCCTGACGCCGAACAGTGGCGAATAAATTTTTCGTTTTTTATTTTACTTAGTGCAATAGGTTTAATTTTTATTCTACCCGATAGATTTAAGAAATATATAATTTTATTTTTACTATTTATTTTTCCAGTGATTGCTTTAAACCTTATTTCAGGAGGAATATTTGGTTTAGAATGGATTGAAACTGGAGCGTGGGGCGGTCTATCTCTAACTTTTATAGTCTCAGCTTTTGCTTTAATTTTTTGTTTTCCAATAGGTGTTTTTCTAGCACTTGGGAGGAGATCAGATTTACCTGCGATAAGATATTCTTCTATTGGCTTTATAGAATTGTGGAGAGGGGTTCCTTTAATAACCGTCCTGTTTATGTCCGCAGTAATGTTTCCTATGTTTTTGCCCGATGGTACATACATGGATAAATTAATGAGAGTTATTATTGCGATAACATTATTTGAGGCTGCTTATATGGCTGAAGTGGTGAGAGGTGGTTTGCAAGCATTACCAAGGGGACAATATGATGCGGCTAAATCTTTAGGCATGGGGTACTGGAGAATGCATTTATTAATTATTATGCCCCAAGCCTTAAAACTAGTGATTCCAGGCATTGCAAACACTTTTTTAGCACTAGTAAAAGACACACCATTAATTTTTGTCGTAGGGTTGCTTGAATTAGCAGGTATGATAGGTTTGGCAAAAACAAATCCTAAATGGCTAGGTATGGCCACTGAAGGCTATGTCTTTGCTGCATTAGTTTTTTGGATCATTTGTTTTTCAATGAGTAGGTATAGTCAAAATTTAGAAAAAAAACTAAGTACGGAAAAATAAAATGTCAAATATAATTGAATTAAAGAACGTAAATAAATGGTTTGATAAATTTCAGGTTTTAAAAGAAATAAACCTCGAGGTTAAACCTAAAGAAAAAATTGTTGTTTGTGGACCTTCTGGATCAGGAAAATCTACTTTAATCAGATGTATTAATAGACTTGAGGAACACCAAGAAGGATCAATTGTAGTTGATGGTAATGAGATTTCAGAAAAAACTAAAAATATTGAAAATATTAGAGCAGAAGTTGGAATGGTTTTTCAACAGTTTAACTTATTCCCACATTTATCAATTTTAGACAATTGCTCATTAGCTCCAATCTGGGTAAAAAAATTGCCAAAAAAACAAGCTGAAGAATTAGCGATGGAAAATTTAAAGAGAGTACAAATTGAAGATCAAGCAGCAAAATTTCCAGGCCAATTATCAGGAGGACAACAACAAAGAGCCGCAATAGCAAGAGCTTTATGCATGGAGCCAAAAATAATGTTATTTGATGAACCCACATCAGCTCTAGACCCTGAGATGATCAAAGAAGTTTTAGATGTTATGGTTGATCTAGCAAAAGGTGGTATGACTATGATTGTTGTGACACATGAAATGGGTTTTGCTAAAGAAGTAGCTGATAACATGATATTTATGGATGAAGGTAGAATAGTTGAGAGAGCAAAAACAAATGATTTCTTTGAAAACCCTAAATCAGACAGAACAAAACTATTTTTAAGCCAGATATTATAACCAGCTGGGTATTGGTAAATTCTTACTCTTTAAAAATTCCTTATTATAAATTTTACTAGCATAGCGTTTTCCAGGGTCACACAAAATAGTTACAATATTGTGTCCAGGACCCATTAGTTTTGCAAGTTTTATTGCTCCGGCTATATTAATACCCGAGGAACCTCCAAGACCAATGTTTTGTTCTTCTTTAAGTTTAAATATTATATTCAATGCTTCTTCATCTGTAGTTTGAAAAGCATCATCTACTAAAGCTTTTTCAAAATTTTTTGTAATTCGTGCTGTTCCAATTCCTTCGGTAATAGAGCTTCCTGAGTTTTCTAGCTTATTAAATTTAATATGTGAGTATAAAGATGAACCCATTGGGTCCGATAATGCAATTTTTATATTTTTATTTTTATTTTTTAATCCAATAGATACACCAGCTAAAGTACCACCGGTACCAACTGCACAAACAAATCCATGAATCTTACCTGCTGTTTGAGTCCATATTTCCTGAGCTGTTGTTTTTATATGAGATTCTGTATTTGCCGCATTATCAAATTGATTTGCCCAGAGAACACCATTTTGATTAGATTCCGACAACTCATTTGCAATTTTTTTTGACTGTTTTATGTAATTATTTTCATTACTATAGGGTACAGCATCAACCTCAATCAGTTCAGCTCCTAGCTCTTTAAGTATTTGTTTTTTCTCAATTGACTGCGTTTTTGGAATTACAATTTTTAGACTTAGTCCATATGCTTTTGTTACTATAGCTAGGCCAATACCTGTGTTTCCAGCAGTTCCCTCAACAACAACGCCACCCTTTTGAATTTTTTTATTTTTAATCGCATCTTCCACAATAAATAATGCAGCTCTATCCTTAACAGATTCACCTGGATTAAAATATTCAGCTTTCCCGTATATGTTACACCCTGTCAATTCACTGGCTTGTTTTAATTTGATTAATGGTGTATTTCCAATAAGTTTTAAAACACTGGCTTTGTCCATATTTTTTAAATATATGAAAAAAAACATACTTTCAATTATATTATTTTTTATTTTCACCACGCAAACTTTTTCGCATGTTGGTCATTATAAAAAATCTAACTCTCTAGAATATGAGCTTTTTAGAAATAATAAATTAATTGGTTATCACAAGTATGAATTCGACATAAAAAATACCAATCTCATTGTAAAGAGTACTATAAAATTTAAAATTACTAAGTTAGGTGTTGATTTATATAAGTACGATGCTGTTAGTGAAGAAAAATATAGTGGAAATCAACTACTTAATTTTACGTCAAAAACCTATCAAAACAAAAAAATTAAAAATACTGAAATAAATTTTGACGAAACAACAAAAAAACTATTGATTACAGGTTCAGAAAACACACTGTCTTCACCAAAAGAATATCCAGTTGGCACTTGGTGGAACCATGAAATTGTTCAAGCAAAAGCACAGATAAGTGCTATTTCTGGCAGAATAATTGAACAAAAAGTTACTTTTACCGGTAAAGAAAAAATTAACTTATATGGAAAATCTTTTAACGCACTTCGTTTTAATTTCTCTTCTAGCGATGATAGCCTACCTGACAATAAAAAACTTAATACCGATGTTTGGTACGATGAAGAAACTAAACTTTGGTTAAAAGCAGCATTTAATAAGACTGGTTACTGGGAATACAGGTTAAAAATTTATAAATAGTAAGCCCAGGAAACAAATAAATATTGTATTTGTCAATAGTTTTTTTAACTAAAAACGCTTTAAATTAGTCATAAATTATTTTTTTTATTTGTTGATTTAAATTAAAATTTACTATTAATTTGACCGTAACAGAGAGATTACATGGAAGAAAATTTTAACGTACATCTTGGAAAAAAACTTCGAATGAGAAGACTTTCTTTAGGCTTAACACAAACAAAAGTAGCACAAGCAATTAATGTAACATTTCAACAAATTCAAAAATATGAAAAAGGAACTAACGGTGTTAGCTCAAGTCGTCTAATGCAACTTTCAGAATTTTTAAAAGTTCCAATAATTTTTTTTTATGAAGACTACAAAGACTTCAAAAATACATCTTCTCAAAATACTACATCTGAAGATTTAAATTATTCATTTCTTACAAAAACTTTTGCTAATTTATCTAAAAGCGATAAAGATAAAATCTTGCAAGTTTTAAGAAATGTGGAAGACCTAAGTAAAACCGGTTAGTTTGGCTCCTCGGGCAGGACTCGAACCTGCGACCAATTGATTAACAGTCAACTGCTCTACCAACTGAGCTACCGAGGAATAAAAAACAACATACTTTTTTTAAAAAAAAAAACAACAAATTTCTTGGAGGCCACGCCCAGAATCGAACTGGGATACAAGGATTTGCAATCCTCTGCGTAACCATTCCGCCACGTGGCCAACTATGTCTACAGTGGTCAGAGTATACATAACCATTGGACTTTTATCCATCAGAGATTATTTCTACATATATGGTAATGAGTAG
>Ga0307986_10001129_pt1 | contig 19641 bp, 13 predicted proteins | sample EllFjometageno82_FD_203170 | JGI IMG/M metagenome (GOLD analysis project Ga0307986, IMG submission 203170) | Marine microbial communities from Ellis Fjord, Antarctic Ocean - #82 | ecosystem: Environmental > Aquatic > Marine > Unclassified | place: Southern Ocean | collected 2014-10-09
AATTTTTCTTCCAGGTTTTATGTCTGATATTGATGGAAAAAAACCTCAAGCTTTTAAAAAATATGCTGTTAAAAATAAATTAGGTTTTTTAGCTATCGAATACTCTGGCCATGGTAAATCGTCAGGAAAGTTCACAAAAGGAAATATAAGTGAATGGTCAACTGATGCTAAAAAATCTATTACGAAAATCGTAAAAAAAAATAATTTTATATTAATTGGTTCAAGTATGGGTGCATGGATTGCGTTAAATCAATTTAAGTATTTTAGGGATCAAATTAAGGGTTTTGTGGGCATTGGTTCAGCGCCTGAATTTCTAGAAAGATTAATGTGGAAGCGATTTACCAAAAAAATAAAAAAGGAAATTAAACAAAAAGGTATAAGCATTATTAAACATGGAGATTCAAAATTTAAGCAAAAACAAAACGAGTACCCTGTTACATATCAACTGATAAAAGATGGAAGAAAAAATAAAGTTTTATCAAAAAAAATTAATACTAAAATTTATGTCACTATGCTTCATGGGAAAAACGATGAGTTAGTTCCAGTGTCATTTTCTAGAAAAGTTCTGTCAGTATTTACAAGTGCTAAAAAAAAACTAGTAATAATTAATAAAGGAGATCACAGTTTATCTGATAAAAATTCTTTAAAAAAAATAATTAAAGAGTTAAATAGCATTGTTGAGAATGTAGTTTAGTCCCTCAACATAAGTTGGATATTTCAATTTATAATTAAAAAATTCTTTCATTTTTTTATTGTTAACTTTTTTAGAATCTTTATAAAAATTTTTTACCATTTCACTTTCTATAGTAGACAGGTCGACTACTTTTGGTTTCTCAATATTTAAAAGTTTAGATCCGTGTAAAATAAGTTCTTCGGATGACGTGGGTTTATCATCTGAAATATTATAAATTTCTTTTGATTTGAAGTTTTGCAAAGACTTAAATAAAATGTTTGCGATATCTTCGACATGTATTCTAGAAAAAAACTGATTTTTCTTTTCAATTATTTTTGCATTACCAGTTTTAAGCTTGGCTAAAATATTATTTTGATTAGAATAAATTCCCGACAATCTAAGAACTTGTAATGGTAAGCTTTTTCTTTCCGCTAAATTTAACCAAGATCTTTCTGCGTTCAATCTGTCTATACCATTTATTGATGTTGGGTTTGTTCTGCTATTTTCATCTACCCAATTTCCGTTGTGATTTCCATAAACACTGGTAGCAGATAAATACGTAATCCATTTTGAAGCGCTATTTTCTAGAATATTTAGAAAGTTTTTTATCACTATGTCTTCTCTTTTGACTGGAGCAATAGATACCAATATGTGGTCTGAGGATTTTAAATTCTCAATTAATTTTTTATCAAAAAAATTTTCAGAAAATTGAAAACTTTCGTAGTCTATATTGTCAAAATTATTTTTTTTAGACTCTTCTCTGGATGTGATAGTTAAATTAACGCTTACATTTTCTGAATTAATCTTTTTTATAAAATTTTTTGCCACTTGTCCGAATCCAAAACAAAAAATATTTATATTCTTCATTTAACTTACTTTCTTAGCTATATTTTTCAATGTAATTGGGTTGTCTAATTTATCAAGCATTTCTATTGGACATACTTGTTTAAAATTTTTCAATTCTTTTTCATAGTTATCTAGAATTATTTTAGCTGTATTCGAATTTGTTTCCTTTAAAAAATCTTCTAGATTGTCTTTTAAAAACCTTTTCCAATAATCAGTTTCGACTTGTTGCCAGATGATTGAAACTGGATTTACAAAATTTTCAAAATTATTTTCTGGGTCATAAATAAAAGCCATTCCTCCTGTCATACCAGCTCCAAAATTATCCCCAACTTTCCCAAGAATAATTACGCTTCCTCCAGTCATATACTCACAGCCATGTGCTCCACATCCCTCTACTACCGCAAGACTACCTGAGTTTCTAACTGCAAACCTTTCACCTGCTTGCCCTGATGCATATAATTTTCCTGATGTGGCACCATATAAAACTGTATTTCCAATAATTACATTTTCATTTGAAATTAAACTGCTCTTGTTTGAAGTTCGTACAATTATTTTTCCTCCTGAAAGACTTTTGCCAACATAATCGTTTGTGTCACCTTCAACTATTAATTTTAATCCCTTGATTAAAAAAGATCCTAATGATTGACCCGCACTTCCTTTGAGCCTGATAGTAATTGAATCTTCGTTTAATTTATTATCACCATAAGTTTTGTATAAATAATGAGAAAGTCTAGTTCCAACTGATCTGTGTGTATTTTCAATATTGTATTCAAAATTAAACTTGTCTTCTTTGTTTATTTTTTCCTTTATATCTAGCCAAATTTTTTCATCTAAAGTATCTGGTACTTTGTTAGTCTTGTTGTCTTTGCAGTATCTCGGATTTTCTCCTGGATCGGCCTGAACAAGAAGAGGGTTAAGATCAAGATCATCTAAATTTGGTGAACCTTTGTTTACTTGTGTTAAAAGATCGGTTCTTCCAATAATTTCGTTAATAGATTTATATCCAAGTGATGCAAGAATTTCTCTAACTTCTGTTGCAACAAAAGTAAAAAAATTTACTACTTTTTCTGGTGTGCCAGTAAACTTTTCTCTTAATGATTTATCTTGACTACAAACTCCAACTGGACAAGTGTTTGAATGACATTGTCTAACTAGTATACATCCCATTGCAACTAGTGATGAAGTTCCCATTCCATATTCTTCGGCCCCCATCATAGCAGCCATGACTATATCTTTTCCTGTTTTAAGTCCGCCATCAGTTCTTAGAGTTACTTTGTGTCGTAAATTATTAAGCGTTAAAATTTGATTAGCTTCCGTTAAGCCCATTTCCCAAGGAATACCAGCATACTTAATACTTGTTTGGGGGCTGGCCCCAGTACCACCTGAATGACCAGAAATCAAAATTACATCTGCTTTTGCTTTCGCGACCCCAGCTGCTATTGTTCCTATTCCAGTGGAAGCAACTAATTTTACTCCAATTCGGGCACCTGGATTTATTTGCTTTAAGTCATAAATTAATTGAGCTAAATCCTCAATTGAATAGATATCGTGATGAGGAGGAGGAGAAATCAAAGTCACGCCAGGCGTTGAGTGTCTTAACTTAGCTATTTCTTCTGTGACCTTAAATCCGGGCAATTGCCCACCTTCACCAGGCTTAGCACCTTGCGCCATTTTAATTTCAATTTCATCGCAGTTATTTATATAGTTAATTGTTACACCAAATCGTGCTGAAGCTATTTGCTTAATTCTTGAATTAGCTGAGTCTCCATTTGGCAACTTAACAAAACGTTTTGCATCTTCGCCTCCTTCTCCGCTACAAGAGGCCCCTTTTATTCTGTTCATTCCAACAGCTAATGTCTCGTGGGCTTCTGCTGATAGTGCACCATGAGACATACTACCACTTCCAAATCTTTTTAATATTTCAGATAGTGGTTCTACTTCATTAATATTTATAGATTTTTTATTGCTTTTAAATTCTAATAAATCTCTTAAACTAATAGGAGGTAAATCGTGAATACCTTTAGAATATTTTTTATAATGTTCGTAAGAACCTATCCCAACGGCATGTTGTAATATGTGAATTAAGTTTCCTTGGAACTGATGTTGTTCGCCAGTTTTTCTATATCTATAAATACCTCCAATTGGTAAAGTAATAATATTATTTGAAATAAAATTTTTGTGGTGTTTCTTAATTTTTTTTTCAATTCCACCTATGCCAATACCTGATATTCTTGAGCTCATGCCAGGAAAATAGTCTGATACAATAGCTCTACTTAAACCTACAGCTTCAAAATTACACCCTCCTCTATAAGAGCTAATTACTGAGATACCCATCTTAGACATAATTTTTAGTAAACCGTCGTCTATAGATTTTTTGAATTTAGCAACACAACTCTCGAAATCAGAATTGCTAAATAAATTTTTTTCAAATCTTTGATAAATACTATCAATCGCTAAATAAGGATTTACAGTAGTGGCACCAACGCCAATCAAGACCATAAAAGAGTGTGTGTCTAAAACATCAGAGCTTTCAACGTTTATCGAACAATATCCTCTTAAACCTAATTTTACTAAATGTGAGTGAACTGCACCAACTACTAAAATAGAAGGTATGCTCGCTTGTGATGAACTAATTTTTTTATCAGATAGAATTAAATTGTTACTTCCTTCACGCACTGCAATCTCTGCTTCTTCTTTTATTTTTTCTATTCTCTCTTTTAACGATGAGTTAATTTCAAAAGTACAATCTAGTGTTCTAATTTTATTTTTAAAAAAATTTTTAAATTTTTTAAATTGAGAATTAGTTAAAATTGGACTTTCCAAAACATAAATATTTTCTTCAATTAAATTATCAAAATCTAAGATGTTACCTAAATTTCCAAATCTAGTTTTGAGACTCATTACTTTATTTTCTCTTAAAGAATCGATCGGTGGATTAGTTACTTGGCTAAAATTCTGTCTAAAATAATGTGAAATAGGTCTGTAATAATTGGATAAAACAGCCGCAGGAGTGTCGTCTCCCATGGAACCTATGGCTTCCTTCCCATCTTCAGCCATTGGATGAAGAATGAGCTCTAAATCTTCTATACTGAGGCCAGACAAGTATTGTCTTTTTTTTAGCTCTTTAGACGTAAATTCTGGTTTTTCTTTTTCAGTAAAAATTTTTTTGTCTAGATCTACAATTTGTTTATTATATTTTTTGTAGTCATTAGCAATGTAATCTTTTATTTCCTTATCGTGATATAATTTTCCTAGTTTTAGATCTATGGCAATAATTTGTCCTGGTCCTAATTTACCTTTTGAAATAATTTTTTCTTCAGGTAGTTTTATCATTCCCGTTTCAGAGCCAGCATAAAATAAGTTATCTGAAGTAATGACGTATCTTAAAGGGCGTAGACCATTTCTATCTGTTGCTGCTAAGACCCATTTTGCGTCTGTCGCACAAATTGCTGCTGGACCATCCCATGGTTCTATAGAACTATTTAAAAAGTTAAATAGGTCTTGATGATTCTTTGGCACTATTTTACTTCTTTTAGACCAAGCATCCGGTATCATCATAAGTTTGATAAGTGGCGCTAACTTACCTGAATGTGTTAGCAGTTCAAAAACATTATCAAGAGCACCTGAGTCAGAGCCTCCCGCTGTGATGACTGGCTTTAAATCTTCAACATTTTTAAATAGTGAACTTGACATATCTTGTTCGTGAATCTTCATCCAATTTATGTTTCCTTTAACAGTATTAATTTCTCCATTATGAGCTAAAGTTCTAAATGGTTGTGCAAGATCCCAGCTTGGGAAAGTATTCGTGGAATATCTTTGATGAAAAATAGCAAATCTTGATGTAAATTTAGGATCTTTTAAATCTGGATAAAAATCTGCAAGTGCTTCAGCTAAGAACATGCCCTTATAAACAATTGACCTTGAGCTAAACGAGCAAATATAAAATTCTTTTAGCTGATTCTCTCTTGCTATTTTTTCTATTTTTTTTCTAGTAACAAATAATTCTCTTTCCAGATCATTGGTTTCAAGATTTTCTTTTTTTTTGAACAACACTTGTGCAATTTCTGGTCTATTTTGATCGGCAGTTTTTCCTAAAACTTTTGGATTAACTGGTACTTGTCTCCATCCATAAATAGAAAAATTTTCTTGCAACAAAACTGACTCTATAATTTCCCTACATTTTTCTTGTTCTGCATAATTTGTCCTGGGAAGAAAAATCATTCCCACACATATTCTTTTGTCAGCATCGTGCTTATGACCCGTTGATAATATTTTTTCTTTAAAAAAGTCTGGGGAGATTTCTAGTTGCATGCCAGCACCATCTCCTGATTTGCCGTCGGCATCTACAGCTCCTCTGTGCCAAACAGCCTTTAATGCTTCAATTCCATAATCGACTATTTTTCTTGATTTTTTTCCATCTATTGTAGCTATTAAACCAACCCCACAAGCGTCATGTTCTGTGCTGGGATCGTACGCTAAATTATCTTGTAATAATTTTTTATTTTTTAAATATTTTAAATAATCACTCATAATTATGCAGCTTTTATCTTGTTTTTTTTAATACTTTTCTCTTCCAAGTATTTTTGAATTTGTAAGGAAGCATCTCTTCCATCTTTAATTGCCCAAACTACTAACGAAGCACCTCTAACAATGTCTCCTGCAGCAAAAATTCCATCAATATTAGTTTGCATAGTATTTAAGTCTATTTTTATCGTTCCCCATCTAGAAACAGATAGTTCTTTAGCTGAAAATAATTCTGGAAGATTTTCAGGATCAAAACCTAAAGATTTAATTACAATATCAGCTTTGATGTTATATTCTGAGTTTTTTTGAATTATAGGTTTTCTTCTTCCAGATGAATCTGGATTTCCAAGTATCATTTTATTGATTTGAACTTCTCCAACATGTTTTTTTCCAATAAACTTTTTTGGACCTGATAGCCAAATAAATTCAACACCTTCTTCTATGGCATTGGCAACTTCTCTGGCGGAACCTGGCATATTTTCTCGGTCTCTTCTGTATAGACATTTAACTGATTTTGCTTTTTGACGTGTTGCTGTTCTTACGCAATCCATAGCTGTATCTCCACCGCCTATAACAACTACATCTTTGTTTTGAGCATTTAATGTACCATTATCAAAAAGTTCAACTTTATCTCCCAGTCCTTTTCTATTTGACGCCGTTAAAAAATCCATGGCAGGGAAAATGTTTTCTAAATCACTCCCAGGAATTTCTATTTCTCTAGGCTTATAAACTCCTGTTGCAATTAAAATGGCATCATGATTATTTTTTAATTCATATAAACTTTTATTTTTACCAACTTCAAAATTTTGAATAAATCTAATTCCGCTTTTTTTTAAAAGTTTTGTTCTTCTCTCAACTACAAATTTTTCTAATTTAAAATTTGGTATACCATACATTAATAATCCACCAGGCCTGTCATACCTGTCATAAATTGTGACTTGATATCCATTTTTTCTTAATTCATCTGCACAAGCTAATCCTGCAGGTCCTGCACCTATAATTCCTATAGATTGATTTATTTCTTTCTTAACTTTTATTGGTTTCACCCAATTTTTTTCCCAAGCAGTATCTGTTATATATTTTTCAATGGAACCAATTGTTACTGTGCCATGACCAGATTGTTCTATCACACAATTACCTTCGCAAAGCTTATCTTGGGGACATATTCTACCACAAACTTCTGGCATATTGTTTGTGCTTTGTGAAAGCTCATAAGCTTCTTGAAGCCTTCCTTCTGCAGTTAATTTTAACCAATCAGGAATATTGTTATGCAGCGGACAGTGCACTTGACAGAAGGGAACACCGCATTGTGAGCATCTACTTGATTGTTCTTGGGCTTTCTCGTTAATATACTCTTTATAAATTTCGTGAAAATCGTTTTTTCTTTCCGTGTCATCTCTTTTGACAGGCGTAGTCTTATTTAAATTTATAAATTGCAGCATTTTTTTTGTCATAGAACTAGATAATCTACTTAATAAATAATAACTTAAAAGCCTAAATAGGTAATAACTACTGACATAAATGTATATAAAAGCATGTTTTTTCTATGTTTTTATTGCATAGCAAATATGCATATCAATAAAATTTAAAAAGATTTATAAATTTCCCTAAATGATTGAAGTAATTTTCTTGTCTATAGTTCAGGGTGTAACAGAATTTCTTCCAATAAGTTCTTCTGCCCACTTAATTTTAGTTTCAAAGTATCTAAATTTTACTAATGAAAATCTGACTTTAGATGTTAATCTTCATTGTGGTTCTTTACTGGCTATTATTATTTATTTTAAAAAAGATCTTTTAAACTTTGCTGATAATAAAAATTTATTCATCAAAATAATAGTCAGCTCTATTCCAGTTCTAGTGTTTGGTTATTTTTTAATCAAATTTAATTTAATAGAATTTTTGAGAAGTTATAAAGTTATAGGTTGGAGTACAATATTATTTGGAGTTTTGCTCTATTTTAGTGATTTAATAAAAGTAAAAAAAACAATTAGTAAAGACTTCAAGTACGGAACGGCTATTTGTATAGGGCTGTTTCAGACCCTTTCCCTGATGCCTGGGGTTAGCAGGTCTGGTATAACTATTACAGCAGCACGATTTTTAAATTTTAACAGAATAGAATCTGCTAAAATTTCTTTTTTAATTTCAATACCAACTTTGCTTGCTATTAGCTTTTATAACTTGCAGGATCTAATATTGAATAAAAGTTTTGAAATTTCTTTATTAAATTTTTTTGGCATTTTTTTATCTTTTCTTTTTTCTTATATTACAATTAAATTTTTTTTAAATTTTTTAAAAAAATTTACCTTACTATCCTTTGTTATTTATAGAATTATATTAGGTTCACTTATTCTTATTTATGCATATTAAAAATAAACCCCTTAGTACAAATTTATTAAATTTGTTAATTAGTTTTTTACCAGTTTCAATAATTTTGGGTAATTTAATTATTAATATAAATATTATTTTAATTATTTTTTTGGGAATATATTTATTTAATATTGAGATTTTTAAAATAGAGCAAAGAAATCTAGGATATTTATTGTATTCTTTTTTTTTCTATCTAGTTATTGTTACTTGCGTAAATAACTATTCAACAACAAATAAGCACTTTTTAGATACAGAGGTTATATTTAAATCAATTGTGTATTTAAGGTTTTTATTTTTATTTTTAGTTTTAAATAAAGCTGTTGAAAAAAATGTGTTTAACATAAAATATTTTTTTGTTGTGTGTGCTTTTCTTTCTTTTGTCTTAGGTCTTGACATACTTATCCAGGGAATTACTGGCACAAACATTGCAGGATATGCAACATTTCAAGCTCGTCCTTCGGGGTTTTTTGGTACTGAACCTGTAGCTGGTGGATATATTCAAAAATTTTGTCTTTTTTTTATTTTTTTATTCTCTATTTTTAGTTCTAAGTTTAAAAATAAAAAAATATTATTTTCTTACCTTCTGTTAAGTTCCTTTTTTTTCTTTATCGTAATAATAACAACAAATAACAGAATGCCTCTTATTTTATATACTTTGAGTTTAGGTTTAATTTTAATTATAAAAAAAAGGTTCTTGTTTTTTTTTTCAATATCAATTTTTTTTTCGTTGCTTTTTGCTTACGTCATTCAAAACAATCTTAATGTAAAAAACTCATATAGTTCATTTTATTATAAAACTATAGAGATTCTAACTATCACTCCTAACATGTTTTATACTGGGAAAATTAACCAACAGCTTAAATCGAGTACATATGTATTTATTTTTAACAGCGGAGTTCAAGTCTGGAAACAACAAAAACTTTTTGGAAATGGTTTAAGGTCTTTCAGAAAAAAATGTAAAATAAATAAACATGAATTATGTAGTACGCATCCTCATAATTATACAATAGAAATTTTAGCTGATACGGGATTAATTGGATTATTTTTAATTTATTCAATTATTGGTGCTGTCTTATTTAAAAATTATAAACTGATTGCGAAAAAAAAAGATTTTTATTCCAACTTAAAATTTGTACCTTTTTTTATTATATTATTCTTTGAATTTTTTCCCTTCAGGAGTAGTGGTGGCTTTTTCACAACTAGTAATTCGGCTTCAATTTTTCTTATTTTAGCATTAATTTTTAGTATGCGTAATAAAGATTTGTCTAAAAATAATTTATAATAACAATGTTATGCAAAGTAATATTAAAACTGTACAAAATATAAAAACAATAACTTCATTTTTTAATTTAATATTTATTGATTTTTTATCTTTTATTTTTTTGGTGCGCCTGCTAGGATTTGAACCCAGAACCTCCTGGTCCGTAGCCAAGCACTCTATCCAGTTGAGCTACAGGCGCTAATTATAGGATTTTTAAACTATTTCTATCAAATCTTCTCTTTCAAAAAATTAAAATCTTAATCGTTCATATAAATTTAATTATGTTAATAAAACTTGTTTTTTGAACTGTTTAAAGTGTCATTTATTGTTTTATGGGCTTTTTTTTCAATTTTTGTTGTTTATAATTATCTCCATATTTTATATGTTGCGTTAAATTTATGGCTCACAATATAACTGTTCCTGACATTGGTGACTTTGATAGCGTTGAAATTATTGAAATTTTAGTTAAAGTTGGTGATCAAATTAGTAAAGATGATCCAATTGTTACTTTGGAGTCTGACAAATCTAGTGTAGAGGTTCCTTCCCCAGTTGCTGGTAAAATTACTGAACTTAAGGTTAAGATTGGTGATAAAGTTTCAAAAGGAAGTCTTTTAGCTAAATTAGAGGATGGTGACCTTAACACAAAAAAAAATAAAGAAATTAAGAACGACCTTTTTTCAACAAATGAAAAAGCTATAGAAAAAATAGATATAAAAAACCTAAACGAAAAAGAAAATAAAATAAAAAATCTTGATCAGCCTTATTCTAAAGATGACATAGACCCGATTGAAACAAGTGAATGGATAGAGTCTCTAAATGCTGTGATTAAAAATGACGGGCCTTCAAGAGCTAGTTATCTTTTAAATAAAGTTGTATCCGAAGCTTACACCGCTGGTCTTGTTTTGCCTGACACTAGAACTACTCCTTACATAAACACTATTCCGACTGAATTAGAGGTCAGATCTCCAGGTGATCAAAATATCGAAAAAAAAATTCGTGCGTATGTTAGATGGAATGCTGCAGCTATGGTTGTTCGGGCAAATAAAATAAGTGGTGAAATCGGTGGTCATATCGGAACATTTGCATCTGCCGCAACTTTATACGACGTTGGTATGAATCATTTTTGGAGAGCAAAAAATAAAGATTTTGGTGGAGATTTAATTTATTTCCAAGGACACTCTGCGCCTGGTATGTATGCTCGTGCATTTCTTGAAGGAAGACTTTCAGAAAAACAGTTAAACAAATTTAGACAAGAGGTAGATGCTGGGGGTCTTTCTTCTTATCCTCATCCTTGGCTAATGCCAAAGTTCTGGCAGTTTCCAACTGTATCGATGGGACTCGGTCCTATTATGGCAATCTACCAAGCTAGATTTTTGAAATATTTAATTAACAGAGGTTTGTTAAAAGATGAAGGTAGAAAAATTTGGGTTTTTTTAGGTGATGGTGAAACGGACGAGCCAGAATCATTAGGAGCTATCAGTTTGGCGGTCAGGGAAAAGCTAGATAATTTAATTTTTGTAGTTAATTGCAACCTCCAAAGACTTGATGGTCCCGTAAGAGGAAATGGGAAAATTATTCAAGAACTAGAAGGTAGTTTCAGAGGTGCTGGGTGGAATGTTATAAAAGTCATATGGGGTTCTTATTGGGACCCTCTTTTAAAAGCTGACAAAACTGGACTACTAATGAAACGTATGAATGAAGTTGTAGATGGTGAGTACCAAGCAATGAAGGCTAAAGGTGGAGCCTATGTAAGAGAAAAATTTTTTGGTAAATATCCGGAATTAAAAAAATTAGTTTCTTCTATGACCGACAATGATATTTGGAAACTAAACAGAGGTGGCCATGATCCACATAAAGTTTATGCAGCTTATCACTCTGCTATGTTAAACCAAGGTTCTCCAACTGTAGTTATTGCTAAAACTGTTAAAGGCTATGGAATGGGTAAATCTGGCGAAAGTATAAACACAACGCATCAACAAAAAAAACTAGATGAAAAGGATTTACAATATTATAGAGATAGGTTTAATGTTCCTCTAAGCGATGAACAGGTGAAAAATGTTGAATATTACAAACCCGCTGAAAACTCAGAAGAAATAAAATATTTAAAAGAAAGACGAAAGCAACTTGGTGGATTTATTCCCGAAAGATCTTCTTTAGCACTGCCTATTAAAGCTCCGCCTAAAGATATTTTTGAGAGTTTTATGAAATCTACCGGTGATAAAGAAATGTCTACAACGATGGCTCTTGTTCGAATGCTAACTAATCTTCTACGAGATAAAAATGTTGCACCTAGGTTAGTCCCAATTATTCCGGATGAGGCAAGAACTTTTGGTATGGAAGGTTTCTTTAGAAAAATAGGAATTTATGCCCATGAAGGGCAAAAATATGAACCAGAAGATTCTGAACAACTAAGTTCTTATAAAGAAACAAAAAGCGGTCAAGTATTAGAAGAGGGGATTACAGAAGCTGGTGCTATGTCATCTTGGATTGCAGCAGCAACTTCGTACACTAATCATGATTTAGAAATGATTCCAGTGTATATTTTTTATTCAATGTTTGGATTTCAAAGAGTTGGTGATTTTGCTTGGGCAGCAGGAGACGCACAAGCTAGGGGGTTTTTAATAGGAGCAACAGCAGGAAGAACAACGCTTGCTGGCGAAGGCTTACAACACCAGGATGGTCATAGCCATATTCTAGCTTCTACAATACCTAATTGTGTTTCTTACGATCCAACTTTTTCTTATGAAATGGCAGTAATTTTTAGAGAAGGTTTAAGAAGAATGCATGAAAAAAATGAAAACATTTTTTATTATATTACAGCAATGAATGAAAATTATTCTCATCCCGAAAAGCCAGAGGGAGCTGATGAAGGAATATTAAAAGGTATGTATCTATTCAAAGAATATAAAAATAAAGGAAAAATTAAAATTCAATTAATGGGCTCTGGTACAATTTTGAGAGAAGCTATAGCAGCTGCTAAAATACTATCTGAAGAATATGGTGTAGATTCTGATATTTGGAGTGTTACTAGTTTTAATGAGCTAAGAAAAGATGGAATGGAAATTGAAAGAAGAAACCTTTTAAACCCAAATAGTAAAAAAGAAAAAAGCTATATTGAAAAATGTCTAGAAAAAAGAGATGGCCCAGTTATAGCTGTTACAGATTATGTTAGGTCATTTTCAGATCAAATAAGACCATATACCGATAAATCTTTTTACTCGTTAGGTACAGATGGTTTTGGAAGAAGTGACACGAGAAAAAATTTACGAAAATTTTTTGAAGTAGATAAAGAACATATAGTTGCCTATACACTGAGCGCACTAGCAAAGGAACAATTATTAGGTTCTGATAGCGCAGAAAAAGCTTTCAAAAAATATAACATTGATAAGAAAAAAGCATTTCCAACCAAATTATAATTATGGCTGAACAAAAAATTATTGTTCCAAATATAGGGGATTTTAAAGAAGTAGAAGTTATCGAGGTTTTAGTGAGAGAAGGCCAAAAAATTAAAAAAGATGAATCGGTTATCACGCTTGAAAGTGACAAATCATCTGTGGAAGTGCCTTCAAATTTTAGTGGAACAATTAAAAAGATTAATATTAAAGTAGGAGATAAAGTCTCTGAAGGAACTACAATTTTATCACTGAATAGCGATGGAAGCGGTGAAGGAAAACTTCAACCAGTTTCAAACAATCAATATAATAATACTGAAAATAAAAATGAGATTATAGATTTTCCCATAAATAATAAAAAAAAAAACTTACAATTGCCTTCTTTGGACGTGCATGGTGAGGTAAAATCAGCTAGTCCAAATGTAAAAAAACTTATAAGAGAATTAGGAGCTGATATTGATAGAATACCTGGCTCTGAAAGATTGGGTAGAGTAACTAAAAATGATGTTAAAAATTATGTAAGGGGTAAATTAACAGAAACTTCAATAATAACTTCACAAAAGAAAATAATTACAAAAAATGAGTATGAACATAGTGAGTTTGGTGAAGTAGAAGTAAAAGACATTCCAAGAATAAAAAGACTATCTGGACCCCATCTTGTTAAGTCTTGGACTGAAATCCCACATGTTACTCAACATGAAGAGTTAGATGTCACAGAGATGGAACAGTTCAGAAGCTCGCTTAGTGATTTGTATACTGGACAAAAAATATCTATCACGCCATTGGCATTTATTATGAAAGCAATGGTAAATGGTCTAAAAGCATATCCAAACTTTAATGCCTCAATAGATTCTGAAAATGGAAAGGTCACCTATAAAAAATATTTTCATATTGGTGTCGCTGTAGATACACCCCATGGTCTAATGGTCCCTAAAATTAGAAATGTAGATCAGCTAGATATTAAAGGGATAAGTCATAAGCTTCGGACGGTTAGTCAATCATGCAAAGAACTTAGAATTGATAAAAAAGAGTTCTTTGGGGGATCAATGACTATCTCTAGTTTAGGGGGTATTGGAGGAACTTTTTTTACCCCTATAATTAATCCTCCAGAACTATCTATTCTTGGAGTTGGTAAATCATACGACAAAGTAGTTAAAAAAGAAGGAAAAATTATAACAAGAAAAATATTGCCCATATCTTTGTCTTATGATCACAGGTTTATTGATGGTGCAGAAGGCGCAAGATTCTGCGTGCATTTAGGCCAAAGCCTAGGAAAAGACTTTGCGTTCAAACTTGCTGTTTAATGAAATTTACAATATTCACTTTTTGTGAATAAAAATATTTTTTCTCTTATTTGTGCCATCACAACTTCAATTTTATGGGGCTCAGCTTTTGTTGCTCAGGATATGGGTATGGATTTCATTGGTCCTCACACTTTCAATTTTGGAAGATTTCTAGTTGGGTTTTTAACTCTACTTCCCTTTTTTCTATTTTTTGAATTAAAAGGAATAAAGAAAAAAAAATTTAATAGAAAAAAAGCTATTTATTATTTAATTCTTTTAGGATTTATATTGGGTGTAGGTCAGGCACTACAACAAATTTCATTAATTTATACTGATGTCGCAAACACTGGAGTTTTTACGGTTATGTATGTTTTAATAGTCCCATTTATATCTTATTTTATTTTTTCAAAAAAAATTCATTGGTCTGTCTGGCCTGCTGTTATTCTCTGTGTAATAGGTGGTTTTCTTTTAAGTGAATTAAAAAATGTCTCAGTTAGATACGGTGATGCACTTAGCATTCTAAGTGCTTTTTGTTGGGCTGTGCATATAATTTATATTAGTAAAACAGTTAAGTTTTTTAATTTTCCAATCACTATTGCGATGTCACAATGTTTTGTTGCATTTTTGTTTACAATTTTACCAATGGTTATTTATGAAAATCCTTCACTGAACAATATACTTAGAGACTCTTATGAAATACTCTATGTGGGTGTTTTATCTAGTGGCTTAGCATTTTTACTTCAGACTTATACTTTGCAAAATCTAACTCCTGCACCTGCGGCAATTATATTTTCTCTTGAAGGAGTATTTGCAGCAGTTTTTGCCTGGTTAATTTTAGGTCAGTTTTTAAATGAAATTAAAATATTAGGAATATTTTTAATATTATTTGCAGTAATATTCTCACAAATTATGCCAATTTATGGTAAGAAAAGTTATGGACGAAACTAATACGGGCTTCATGAGTCATAATGGAGGATTAAGTTTAAAAAAACTTGATGCAAATAATTTTGAATTTCTAGTCAAGGTTAAAGAGTTTCACCTTAATACTGGAAAAATAGCACATGGTGGCTTTCTCTCAACGATTGCAGATACGGGAATGGGTACAGCGGCACACATGATAACAGAAAATAAAAGATGTGTTACAATTTCTCTTGAGGTTAAATTTATTTCTGCAGCTCTTTTAAATCAGTCCCTAAAAGGAGAAATAAAAATTCAAAAAAAAACTAAATCTCTTATTTTTATAACCTGCGAAATATCAAATTCTGAAGGTATTGTGGTTACGTCCTCTGGAGTTTGGAAAATACTATAATCTTTAAAAAACTAGAACATTTGACAAAATGATTCGGTCATGTTTTACTCTTACTTTGTTCTCAGTTTAGGACTACATGTAGTATAAAAAAAAATACCAAGCACAAAAATGCAAAATTCATCTAAAAAAATTGTTGCGCTTTTAGGCCCAACAAATACGGGCAAGACTCATGATGCAATTGAAAGAATGCTGGAGTTTGAGTCTGGAATTTTTGGATTGCCTCTAAGACTGCTAGCAAGAGAAGTGTATGAAAAATGTGTAAAAAAAATTGGGGCTAATAAAGTTGCATTAGTAACAGGTGAAGAAAAAATAATACCAAATTCTGCAAGTTTTTTTATTTGTACAGTAGAGTCAATGCCAAAAGATAAGGTTGTAGACTTTGTTGCAATTGACGAGGTGCAAATGTGCGCGGACAAAGAACGTGGGCATATTTTTACAGATAGGCTACTTAGTGCCCGAGGAAAAGAGTTAACAATGTTTTTAGGTTCTCAGGTCATGAGAAACATAATCAATAATTTAGTTGGGGAAGTTGATTTTTTAAAAAAAGAAAGATTTTCAAAACTTTCCTATGGAGGCTATAAAAAAATTTCTCGATTAGATGGAAAGGCAGCCATAATTGCTTTTTCAATAGAAGAAGTTTATGCAATTGCTGAATTAGTAAGACGCCAAAAAGGAGGCGCTGCTGTTATTATGGGTTCATTAAGCCCTAAAACTAGAAACTCACAAGTAGAATTATATCAATCTGGACATGTTGATTACCTGGTAGCTACAGATGCAATAGGTATGGGCCTCAACATGGATATTGAACAAATTTATTTTTCTAACTTAAAAAAGTTTGATGGAAAAAAAACAAGAAGATTAAATTTAATCGAGTTGTCACAGATAGCTGGTAGAGCTGGTAGATATAAAAATAATGGTATTTTTGGAATAACTGGAGATTGTGAAAATTTAAATTCTGATGAAATAGAAAAAATACAAAACCATAATTTACCAAATACCAGGATGTTGTATTGGAGAAACTCAAATTTAAATTTTGACAACGTTGAAACGTTAATTTCTTCTCTTGAAATTAAGCCTACTAATAAAAATCTTATACGTAGCAGCGATTCAATTGATGAGATTATTCTTAGATTTTTATTGAAAAAAAATGTTGAGAATAATCTTTATAGTACAAATTTAAAGTTATTATGGGAATGTTGTCAAATTCCAGATTTTGAAAAAAAAGCGTACGGACAACATATAGGTATAGTTGATGCTGTGTTTAAATTTCTATCACTTAAAAAAAAACGAATTCCAAATGAATATATGAAAACACAACTTAATGGTCTAGAAAAAAATCATGGTAATATAGATGTCTTGGCTAATAGGATATCAAATGTTAGAACATGGTCATATGTGGCTAATAAAAAAAATTGGGTTGAGAATGCAGATTATTGGATTCAGCTAACTAAAAGTATTGAAGATAATTTATCAGATCGATTACATGAAGAATTAACAAAAAGTTTTATTGATAAAAAAATTAGTATTTTAGCTAGAGGGTTGAAACAAGATATGATTTTAGAAACAGCTGTGGACGAAGACAATAAAGTATTGATTGACAAACAGTATGTTGGTGCGTTGAAAGGTTTAAAATTTCTTATAGACTTTAACTCAGAAAATCTAGATGTAGATCTGAAATCTATAAAGAAAGCTGCCCGAAGAGGCGTTGAAAAGGAACTAATCAAAAGAGCTAAATTAATCATGAAAGAAGGTGGTTTATCTATTGATCATGAGAATAAAATTGTCTGGCTAAAAAACGCAATAGCAAAAATTAAGAAAGGTGAAAATTATTTAAAACCAGAAATAGAAATAATTGCTGATGAGGCTTTACCACTAGAAATTCAAAAAGAATTGGAATATTTTATAAAAAATTGGTTAACTTCATATATTAATGAAATCTTAGGAGATTTAATTAACTTAACAAATATAAAAATTGAAAACCAATATTTAAGAGCTTTGTCATTTCAGTTGTATGAAAATAATGGAGTTTTAAAAAGAAAAAACATTGATAAAATTATTAAACTTATTTCCAAGGACGAAAGGAAAAAACTTTGGAGCATGGGAATTAAAATTGGACGTTATCATGTTTTTATACCTAAAATGCTAAAACCAAAAGCTGTTACGTTGAGAACAATGCTTTGGACAATTTATAATAATATTATATCTGATAACAATATACCGAAATTTGGATTAAATTTTGTAATAAATGAAAATTTTGATGAAAAATTTTTATTGCTGTGTGGGTTTGAAGGATTTAAGGATTACTTTGTACGTATAGATATACTTGAAAAGTTATTTATCATAATTATTGAAAAATCTGTTAACCGAAGATTTAAGATTTCCTCGGAAATGATGAATTTGCTGGGTTGCTCGAAAGAAAATTTTTTTAAATTAATAAATCTGATGAATTATAAAAAATCAAAAGAAATAGATACCTACTATTTTGCTGGTGAATATAAGAAAAAAAAAGAAAAATTAATTGTAGAGAAAAATAAATCTAACCCATTTAGTAAATTACTTGCACTAAATATTAAATAGTTTAAACAAGAAAATCCTAATGACGTATATTGTAAAAGACGAATGTATCAAATGTAAACTTACTGACTGTGTCGAGGTTTGCCCTGTTGATTGTTTCTACGAAGGAGAAAATTTTTTAGCTATAAACCCTGATGAGTGCATTGATTGTGGGGTTTGTGAGCCTGAGTGTCCTATTGATGCGATTAAAGCTGATACAGATGATACAGTGCAAGAAATGGAAAAATGGTTGTTGATTAATAAAAAGTTTTCTGCAATATGGCCTAACATTGTAAAAAAAAAAGAGCCTATGATTGAGCACGAAAAATTCAAGGATATAAAAGATAAATACAGTAAACATTTTTCAGAAAAACCAGCTAAATAAAATGCCAAAAATAGAAAAAACTAAAACTAAAAAAACAAAAAAAAAAAATCTCACTAAAAAAAAAGTTTTAAAAAAGCTACCTATAAAAAAAATTAAAACAAAAACAGTTAAAAAAAATGAAACTGCGCCACTAAGAATTGCGAACAGCAATAAATATACTCCCGAAGATAAAGTTGAGATTAAAAAAATTAAAAAACAAGCAACAGAAAAAAAGCTTTATGATATTAAAGACTTTGTAGTTTACCCAAAGCATGGTGTGGGAAAAATTATAGCTGTTGAAAAGGCAACTATAGGACAGATAGATATACAGTTTTATAAAATTTATATAGAAAAAGAGAAATTAACTTTAACCGTGCCTATTAATCAACAAGGTAATTTAAGACCGATATCTACTGTTAATCAGATTAATAAATGTGTTTCAATTTTGAAAAGTAAACCTAAAATTAAAAGAACTATGTGGAGTAGACGAGCACAGGAGTACGACCAAAAAATAAATTCTGGTAAAATTTATGAATTAGCAGAAGTGGTTAAAGATCTTAATAAAAATTCAGACATTATTGCGGACCAATCATACAGTGAACGACAATTGTTTGAAAAAGCCTATGAAAGATTAAAATCAGAATTTGAGGCAGTTTTAAATATTATCCCTGAAGAAGTTCAAAAAAAAATGGATAAGGCTTTAGGTAGAAATCAAAATATTACTGACACGGAATAAAAAACGCCCCTTTAACTATTTAATTAAAAGGGCGTTTAGTTAAAAAAAGTACTATCTTCTTCTTTTTTTAGTTTTTTTTGCTTTTTTCTTAGTTTTCTTTTTCGCTTTTTTTCTTTTAGCCATTTTATCTCCCTATTTGTTAAAACAAATCTTAGTGATTCGTTTATATACATAATCTTTAAGTTTTTTTTCTTTTATGTCAAACATAAATTTATAATTAACTTTACAATTAATTTTTTTATTTTTTTATAAAAATTAAAAAAAATCAAAATAAAATTAGTTAATTAAAAAATTGTTTACTACCAATACTTTTAAACGACTTTACAATCTATT
>Ga0307986_10001130_pt1 | contig 19621 bp, 13 predicted proteins | sample EllFjometageno82_FD_203170 | JGI IMG/M metagenome (GOLD analysis project Ga0307986, IMG submission 203170) | Marine microbial communities from Ellis Fjord, Antarctic Ocean - #82 | ecosystem: Environmental > Aquatic > Marine > Unclassified | place: Southern Ocean | collected 2014-10-09
AAATACCCCATGCAGTAAACCTGCCTACCAATCTTAGTGTAGTAGCAAGTAACAGGCGAAATTCCGGTCCCTGTAGGAGTCCAAGTCCCCTCTTCGTAATCGTCAAGCTTGTTGCTTGTTACTGACCCTGCTGCAACGCCGAATAAAATACCGCCGGATAGGTAGAGGTCTTTCCATCTGGTCGCCGCTTCACCCAAGTCTTTACTGTTATCTACAAGCCCGCCGGTATTGATTGTTGGTACTAGTGATGTGCCATTGGTTGTGCCGATACCAAAACCACTTTCGTTTGCTCTTGGGTCTAGGATAATAGATGAGACCGCTGATGAACGAGACATCCAACTGCCAACGGTTGTGCTGTCCTTACGGAACTCCAATATGGTTCCATCGCTAGTAAGTCGTGTGTACGAACCAACTGTCGCCCCGTCACGTGTTGCAGCAGAGTAGCCACTGTCTCTCAGTTCGTGGCCAACAACTCCTACATTTAGGGTAGTCTTACCCACGAGTAAGTTGCCCGACGAATCGAGGCGCATCTTCTCCGTAGCGCCAATATTAAATCGATGTCTTGCCGCTACATTTACCACGTCAACGTAAACTGCACCAGAGCGGCTGTAATGCTGTATCAAGTTAGATGTTCCAGAGTATGCAGGGCCAAATTCAATGCCGCTTGCTCCACCGTCTGATATGACGGTTTTATAAGACGGAGAACTCGTACCAATCCCGACATTGCCCGAGCTGTCGATTCTGACCCTCTCGGCGTTAGAAGTCCCTAGCGTGATAGCACCCGCACTTCTATTCAAAAGGCTTAATATATTAGAGGTATCAAAAGTTAGTGATCCACCAAGGGCTGCTGTAGTGCTACCTGATGTTGCATTAGTAAGTTTAATACGCGCTGCGGATCCAGAAGAAGCGTGTATTTGCAGCGCAGTACCACCATAATCTGTTACCGTACTCGTACCAATCCCGACATTTCCAGTAGCATCAATAGTCATACTCTCTGAGGAATTTGTCCAGAATTCCATCGTGCTCGGAGAGCTAGCGTGAGCACTGTCGCGCCCAATAATCTTTGTACTATCCGATATATCGCCAAAGTGGACAATACCGAAGCCAGATCCGCTGATCTTTAGATCACCGGAAACTTCCAGCACTTCGTCAGGGTCGGTTAAATTAATCCCGACAAAGCCGCTTGGCTGGATAAGAACAACATCCTCAGCAAAAGGTATAGTGCCTGTTGTTACCCCAGTATCAAATGCCGCAGCCGTACCAACCAGTGAGCTACTTGTTACTGCACCCCAAAGAATTACAGTGATAATATCATCAGCTAACGCAACAGGGCTTGCGAGGACAATCGTCGTACCATTGGTCGCGGTAAAGTCAGAAGATGAAAGCTGAACTCCGTTATACAATACCTGAGCCAAGCCAATATCGTATGTAATTGTTATTGTGCTCTGTGTTGCAATATTGGTAAATTCTGTTACTTGATAAACACCTTCAACAACAGTAGAAACCAGCTTCCATAATGATCCGGTATAAACCTTCATTACATCTTCTGCTGTGTTCCAATAGATAGCACCCGTTAGCAGAGCATTGCCATCATTATCCAGAGTAGGATCTGAAGCCTTAGGGCCTAGGTATCTATCGTCAAACTCATCGTAAGAAGCCGCGGCTGCGATTTCAGATGCTGCTGCATTTGTTTCACTTGTGGCTGCGTTTAATTCAGAGGTCGCTGCATTATTTTCAGATATTAATGCTGCACTCTGACTAGCTGCTGCGTTCGTCTCTGATGTTGCAGCGTTTAATTCTGAAGCAGCAGAATTAGTTTCAGATAAGGCCGCTGCGTTTTTACTGGCAAGGGAATTTGCTTCCGAAATACCAGCTGCAGTTTCACTAGCTGAAGCATTCGCCTCTGATGTTGCTGCTGCCAACTTACTAGCAAGAGCGTTTACTTCTGCAGCTTCGGCAGAATTCTTACTAGCTAAGGCATTTACTTCACTGGCAGCCGCATTGGTCTCTGAAGTAGCTGCATTGGTTTCCGATACTGACGCTGCATTCTCACTTGCTAAGGCATTCGTCTCTGAAGTAGCTGCTGCTAACTCTGATGCAGCTGCATTGGTTTCAGACAATGCTGCTGCGTTCTCACTGTTTAATGCGTTTGTTGCGCTAGTAGATGCACTCTGGGATGGGTCATCCCAAGTAGATCCGTTGTAGAATTTAGTGGCAAGCTCAACAGAGTTGTAATAAACAGCACCAACAGATATAGGGTTGCCGTCATTATCAAGTGTAGGATCTGTGGTGAAGGTACCTAAGAATCTATCATCGAAAGTATCAAAGGTATTGTTGATTGACACTTCAATAGCGGCAACACTAGCCTCGACGCCATCAACATAAATTCTATCCGCTGCGGTCGATGCTGCATCCGATATTGTTTGAACTCTATCCGCAGATGTCTGTACTCTATCAGCTGCTGTTTGAGCTGCATCAGCTACTGTTTGCAGTCTATCCGATGCAGTCTGTGTTGCATCAAGACCTGTCTGAACCCTGTCAGAGGCTGTCTGAGCCGCGTCCGCAGTTGTCTGCAATCTATCTAGCCCAGTCTGCACAGCGTCCGCGGCAGTATCTACGGCATCTAAGCCGGTCTGCACTCTATCAGCTGCAGTAAGTATCGCATCTGACGTAGTTTGTGTAGCATCAATACCAGTCTGAACTCGATCTAAACCAGTTTGCACTCTGTCTGCTGCAGTAGCTGCCGCATCTGATATGGTTTGAATTCTATCTGCAGTTGTTTGTACTCTATCCAACCCAGTCTGAGTTGCGTCAAGTCCAGTCTGAACTCGGTCAGCTGCAGTCTGGGCTGCATCAAGTATTGTCTGGGTTACATCTAAGTTTGTTTGTACTGCATCCGCTGTAGTCTGCACTCTGTCAGCCGCTGTAGCTGCTGCATCAAGCGTAGTCTGAGTAACGTCAAGGTTTGTCTGAGTTCGATCTAAACCAGTCTGTACGCGGTCTGAGGCTGTCTGGGCAGCATCTGAAATAGTTTGGATTCTATCTGATGTAGTTTGAACTCGATCCAAACCCGTCTGAACTCGGTCTAATCCTGTCTGTACAGCGTCCGCTGCAGCCTCTGCTGCCGACTGAGCTGCTGCAATGGCAGAGGCTGCCCCGTCATACCACACGGAGCCGTCATAGACGTTTAGGAGGTCTGTTACGGTATCGAAGTACATCATGCCTTTGGTAATTGCACCGCCAGCACCAGTCTCTGTAGGAGCTACAGCAAAGGCACCAAGGTAGTATGTACCAAACGCAAGGCCCTGCTCAAGAGATACAACCGCTAGGTTATATATTGATACAGTTTCAATGTCACCATCCTGCATCAATGGGATGCCAGATGTTGTAAAGTCAATGTGAACCACATACGGCAATGCCGTAGCCGTTACACCAACGTAGTTAGATGATAGGGATAATTGGGTGTCTGACGCTACCGAGGCGATTCTGTAAATTACAGACTCACCTTGAATTATAAATAAATCGTTAGCGCTTACAGATGAAAGCCAATTCGTACCGGAACCAGAGACAACCTGACTTCCATTGGTTACATCTACTGTTCCGATGCGTACTTGAGACATAATAAAAACCCACTTGTTTAATGGGTTAATTGTACCATATGCTGGTAAAGTCTATTGTCAGACAGTAAATGAAATATTTATTGCATCAAGCTCCTCCACTGTTGTAGCTTTATTTATTAAGTCTTCAAACTTCTGACGCTGACCTGCTATTGCCATAGAGAGTTGCTCAAACTTAGTTGCTTTCACTGATATTTTCTCAAGCAAAATTTCACGGTCAATCCCTCTGTTCAAAGCAAGAATGTCCACGTTAGGAGTGCCTGCTGTATTGTCCATAGCCCATCCTCTAGCCTCAGACTTCTGAGTTTCAAAAGTAAGCTTCTCAAAGTCTGGGTATGTAGAAATTAATGACTCAACATAATATTGAGACTTGATAAATATTAACTCAAGCAAGGGATTCCTGTAGTCATTAATATCAATAGGTTTCTTTGGGCTAATCTCTGCATCAAATAAAGCCCTAGTAACCTCTTGGGCGATTTCACTAGGGTCATCATGCGCACTAGTAAATGGTATCCACCCAAAATCTGGGTGGTTTATCTCAACATCAATAGTGCCATCTTCGTTGTGTATCGCGTTTTTTATTTCCATTATGAAATCCTTTTGTACATAGTTGCTCTGTCTTTATAGTAAGCAAAACCGACACACATCCAAGTACCAAATAATACCGAGGCACCAGTGTCGTTGTAAGCACTAGACCATCTCAAAGTGCTTCCTGCAAACGTATCACCCGGACTTGCAGAAGAGCCGCCTGATGAGCTTTTAAGCATAGCATAGGAACCTATACTAGAATAAGTTGTTTCAGCTCTCAGCATGTACCTGCCGGCAAGGTTGGTACCAAACTCACTGACTCCTCCAGTTGAATAAAGCCCGTTACAAGTAATATACGAAGATGCACCAATTATAGCAAAAGAACCATTTCCGTCTACATCCAAATCACCCGGAATAGATACCGTTTCGGATGAAGTCCCAAGCCTTATTTGATTGATTGCTGTTGTTGCAGATCCTTCACCAATGGCAACAGAGGAGGCAAACGAGGCTGCTGCGCTTGATCCTATAGCTATTGCATTGTATGCCGATACTTCACTTATTGCTCCGATGGCTATGCCATTTTGTCCGTCTACTGTGGCGGTTGCATCATAACCAATCGCAATAGAGTATGCATCAAGCGCATCAGCCGAGTTCCCTAATGCCGTTGCGCCAGTATCTGTGGCATTAGAATTCACCCCTAACGCTGTTGAGTATAAGCCAGTCCCATCTGAGTAAGTGCCAATTGATATAGAATCTTGGGCAGATGCGTTAGCATTAAACCCAATCGATGTAGACCTTAACCCTGCTGCATCAGAATCTTTACCTATAGATAAAGACTTCTCTCCTCCGGCATCTGCGTTGTAACCCATAGCAACCGATTCAACCCCATCAGCTACTGCGTTTTTACCAAAAGCCACTGAGCTGGTTCCGATTGTAGCTCCTGCTCCGATTGAGTCTGTTGCTATAGTTAGGTTTCCTGCTTCATATTTTATGTAATTAACACTACTACCTATAAATGCTCTTGGATTAGCGGTAGCACTATTGTTTGAGTTGTACTGAAGTTGTATACCGCTAGAGGCCCAAGTGGTGGAAGCACCAATTGCTATGTTGGCGTTAGTGCCGCTAAGGTGCAGCGTACCAGCTCCCATAGTCGTTGTACCATTAAGGGCTGTTTGAGTTACGTCAGCACCGGCCTCTACGTTTGAGCCAGAAGTAACTGTTACTACGCCAGTAAACGACCCACCACCAGAGAATGTTGCATTACCACTAGAGTCTATACTAAAGTTGTCTGTTTCGACGATAACCTTAGATCCGTTATATTGTAGGTAGTTAGTAGTACTGCCTATGTGCGCTATTGGAGTTCCTGAGTTGTACTGAAGCTGAATACCAGCGGTTCCAAAAGTCGTAGAATCACCGATCGCTATATTGGCATCAGTACCTTCAAGGTGAAGTGTACCTGCACCCATAGTGGTTGTGCCAGTATTTAAAGCCGCCTCAGTAGTGTCTGACAGGGTATCAGGAAGTGATTCCATTGATACGCCATAACCCCATACGACAGCGTTAAGGACAACCTCTGCTTGTCGCTGATCTACCAATCCTATTACTATCTCGGTTCCAAGTATTGAGTAGTTATCTGTTTTTGTGCCTTCGTAGTACTTAGTCCAAACTCCGCCACTTCTAACGCATGACATATACTTTTGAGCAAGTGTAGACTCATAAACTACATAAGCCACGCCAGTTACTAGGTTTGTATTTAATCTGCCTTTGTCGATAGATGTCGGTACCCCATCAACCGCTATTAGAGGGTTTATGTTTGAAGCGCTCGCGTCAGATAAGAACCCGTGATAAAAAACAGAACCAGCATTAGTGGTAGTAAAAGTAGAGTAACCTACTTTGCAGCCTATCTTTGATACGGTTGACACATCAGCACCGGGTGTTACGTTCGATCCAGTTTGAACTGTAATTGCGCCAGATATAGATGCATTACCCGCAGCGTCCAATCCGAAGTTATCAGTGTCAATTACAAGCTTACTGCCAGTAAAATCTATGTAGTTATTTGCAGCTTGACCAAAGTGGAAGTTGCCAGAGCTGTCTATATATGACTGGAAGTTTGTTCCGTCATAGTAGCCAAGGTATGTTGCGGTTAAGTTTAGGCCAGTAGATGCAGTTTCTGAAATTCTAGCTGGTATACCACTAAGAGTGCTACCCCATTCCGCGCCGTTAGTTGCGTCTGTTGGTGGCTTGGTTCCTGTAGTGTCTGCGTATGCTACTGAATCTGCAGTGGCTAATGCTCCAGCATCCGTAAGGCTGCCGATACCGCTACCACCAGTAATGGTCACAGAACCAGTAAACTCAGCAGCACCAGTGCTACTTATAGAGAAGTTATCAGAAGATATTGCACCGTTAGCAGATAGCGCAAGCTTGCCGAACTTAGCACTACCGTCTATGTTTACAAAGAAAGGAGTAGTAAGGCCATCTGAGGCGCTTAGAGAATATATATCAGTACCGACAATGTGAGGCCCCATTGTCATTAGGTAGTTAGAAGTTCCTTCGACCGTAGGTGCAATGGTCTGTATGTAGCCACCTTCATCAACGCCATTACCAGCCGTAAGTAAAACGCCACCATCTGTTGTGTTACCAACCTGAATATATTCGGTAGCTTGCAGAGTTCCAGCTGTTATCTTGGATGCAGTAAGGCTTGCAATTTTGGTTGATGGAAGTGCATTGCTATCCATGTTCGCATTTATGAAATCAAGATCAACCAAATCAACCGCAGTAGCCCAGTTACCTAAACCTTCTATTTCAGAAGCTATAATAGTTGCAGTGTCAAGAAATATAGAGACCGCATTGCCCGGCCCTAGCGTATCTACACTTACAAGCTCAACCTGATACCTTGTTCCGTGCGTTAGACCCTCTAGTGTTATTTCATTTGAATTTGCTGTTTTGTATTCATTATAAGTACCGTTTTCAACCCTGTACCGGTAGGCTGTTCCAAGTAAATCAAAGTCATCTGGTTGAGTAAATGAAACTTTTGCACTAGTAATTCCAGCCTCGTGAAGTATTTCTGTAGGTGGTGGTGGTAGATCGTTTGGCGCACCTATTGCAGTTGCAACTCCATCCCCGATCCCATCAACGGGTACTATCGTTAGCACCTCGTCTCTAACGGTCGACGGGGATAGCATTATAGAGGAGCCTGTGTAGACTTCGTTTCTTATTCTCACACCAACTAGATCTACATCGTCAGGGGGAGTAAACGATACTGATATACCTTCTAGTGAAAATATTAACTCAATATTAGTTACCGCGTCAGGGGCGGGATTAAAAGCATCACACGAAGCTGACTCACCGTCACCGAAACTATCCACAGAAACTATACTTAAAGTCTCCTCTCTGCCTAGTGATGGCGGTATGGTTATAGATGATCCTGTATAGAAGACCCCTCTTATTTTTACGCCAATATAATCAACGTCAGTTGGTGGCGTGAAGGATATATCTATACCGCTTTTAGTTTGAGTGCATTCAACATTAGTAACAGCTAAAGGTTCTGGATTAAAGGCATCAACCGAAACAGACGCGCCGTCACCAAATTGATCAACAGACGTAATGGTAAGAACTTCATCCCTGCTTGTTGACGGATCAATTGTAACTGATGATCCAGTGTAAACCTTATCTCTTATTCTTACGCCAACAAAGTCAGCATCAGAAGGAATAGTATAGGAAACATCTATTCCACTAAAGGTCTGCTTTGCGCTAGGTGATGACACAGCAGCGGGTGCTGGGTTTGATACGGATATTTCAGTTGGCTTAACTATGAACCCAGTTGTAGATATTGGCTGAACATCTATCTTAAATTCTCTTACTGGCGACCCACCTGTATCTTTTTTATTCTTTTCAAAGGTATAGGTATAAAAAGAATCTGTTACAGTTTCTTCTCTTAATATTCCGCCAGTAGCCCTAAAAACTCTAACCTTATAACCAGATAAGTGAAGATCTGTTGATCCAGAAGAGTTTATAATATCGCCGCCACTAGTTACTGATGTTTTAGCCCATTTAAATTCAGCATCTGCTGACTTAAATTTATCCCAGTCAGGATTGTTGTTAAGTCTATTTACTAGTTCAAGTCTTCTTATTGGTGGTATAGTTAGATCTTTTTGCGCCTCAATTAGGCTTTTGTTTTTATCGACATCAGTTACAGTGATAGAGCTAACAACAGACCCGCCACGCTGATTACTTAGGTTTATTGCTGTTGATTGAATCTGGTAAGATGAGCCATCACTCGCAACAGTAACTGTAGCTTCAGATCTAATGTCATAGTCTATCGAAACCCACTGGGTTTGACCTGCAGCCCTGTACTCAAAAAGAGTGTAAAGGTATGACGAGTCGCCAGCCTGAGGAGACCCTGTGATGGTTATTGTTGACTGGTTGCCCAATGGTGTGCGTGGAGTATTAACAAGCTCAGTAACCGTTACAGTTGGTGTAAGGGCGGTGTTGATAGTGTCCTTTGCTGTATTTGGGACGTATGTCTTGTCTTGGGTGAGGCGTACAGACATAGACACAAGGCCATTGCATTGCTTATTGCCATCAGCGTGACCCGGTGGAAGTATGGGTGCTACCGGCTCTCGGCTTCCATTTTTACTACTTCTTTTAACATCCCAAAATGGGCGGTATTCAGGTATGGCTAGCTCTCTAAACTCACCAGTAAACGCCCTGACGGCTCCACCGGTGCCACTTAAATTAGGGAGCGGTGCGGTTCTGTCTTTGGATAAAAAGTATACGGCACCGGGCCAGCCAAATCCACCTGAGCCAGATACAAATTTTTCTCCGTTGTCAGTGTATGAGCTACCTACGTTACTTGGGGCTCCTGAAACATCAATACAGCCTTCGTCATACGTGAATAAGTTTGCAGCCAGTATCATTAAGCCTGCGCCACCGGCTGACTCAGAACCACCATTTCGATAAATATCACCGAATAACTCTTGGAAATCTAACCCACCACCATGACCGCCGCCGTTACCGTAAAGGACATCATTGACTCCAACAAGACTACCTGACTCTTCTATCTTTGGGGTGATTACTGGGATTCCAGCCGCGTTACTTGCACCTACATTAGTATACCCATCACCAGCGGTTATTCTCCTTACATAACGACCTTGTGGACGATTATGCTGAGAATACATACCCTCTTGAGATCCGCTAGCGCCACCAAAAATACCTTTAGCGCCAACAACGCCCCTGCCTACACCGTTTATCTTTCCTCCGGTAAGTATAGTAAGGTCAACGCAATCTATTCTTACTGACTCAGTAATGTAAACTGTGAAGTTTGCATTAATGTTTATATTTCCATCAAAGTAGTAGTTACCGTTAGTTAGTGTCGCATTGTCATAGAACTCAAAATCACCAGAGGCAGAAACCGATCCGTGTGCAGAGTTTAGTAGCGGAGTCCAACCACCTCGATTAAACGTAAGCGAGTCAACACCACTTGTTAACTCAAGCGGGGTAGCTATACCACTAGACCCGAATAGCTTCAGGGTTGTTTCACCTGTCATAAAATCCCAAGCAAGCCCCTGAACCTCAAAGGATGCTCGCAGAGTATCTAAGGATGCGTAGTCAGGTTGGTTAGGTAGATCCAAGACAACGATGTCTCCAATTTCAAGCTGAATAGTCTCAGACAGGAAAGCCTTAACGGTTGGCGTTACCTTAGGGGCACTAAACCTAGCACGAATACCTTCGGCCAATTGATTTACAGCAAGACCTGAATCTCTATTTCTGTTGCGAAGCCCTTTTAAGTTTACAGTGTAGGCATCAGACGTGAAGTTGTTTAGCGCTATTGAGCTACCGTCTGCAAAGGTATCGCTTCTGTAGTAGCTGTCATCCTGATGCCGCCACTCCCAGTTTATTGTAAAAACATTTCGTATTGACTTAGTATCACGGGATATACCATCTACAGATGTTATGGAGTCATAATCCAATATTAAATCACCAGAACCGCTTGTTGGTATGTAACTAAATCTTTTTAGAGCTAGCTCACCATTTTGGTTGATGTAATTAAATAAGTTAATTGGCGCAAGGCATTGCTCTGCAATAAAACCCTTAGCATCCTCGTCTGACACGCCCCAAAACTCAAGCCTTAGACTAGATAAGTCGCTTCCGATGTTTTCATAGCTAGCTATATCTATCAGGCTTGCGGATACTCCAGCATGCCAAGAGTCTGGAAGTGTCTTTCCGGCATCTCCATATAAATCGCCAGTCTGCAGTGCGATAATCATCTTTGGCACTGGCAGGTCTAAGTAAACTATCTCTTGAAGTTCATAGTTTCCGCCATCAACCGTACCTTCAATATCTACAATTCTAGTTCCAGCTACGCCTCGCTCAACTATTGTAAAGTGAGTTTCGTCTGCTTTTCCTTCCCATCGCATTATCTCGGTTACATCAGACCCTGACGGATCAGTACCGCTAACCGAAAGATAACCTACAGTCCTTTCTGGAGCGTCACCCCATCCTGCATCATGGTAAACATCCTCAAAACCAGCGCTTGATATTACTTCAATAGACCCAGTTACAACCCCAAGAGAGCTTATAGCGGTAGTTTTTTTAAGGTTTGAAAATATAGATTTCTTCACGAACCGTTGAGTGTCGCTCAAAGATATAGTGAATGAGCTTTCATTGTTGTCAACCTGAGAAACATACATCGGAATAACAAGTACATAATCAGCAAAAGCTAAATCTGCAAACCCGGCATATATTTCAACTTTGTTATTATTTATAGAGTCATTGTATGTATCTTTAAGACCTCTGAGTATTTCTGTAAAACCAAGATCTAAAAAAGAAAATGTAATATTACCAATGGTACTATAGCCCCGCTCAGGGACTATTGTTTGACTTGCTCCGCTGCAAGATATAATGCTGTTTTGCAGAAAGTCAGCTCCAGCATCTGTTATGTCAACAGTGCCGTGAGTGAGGTATATATTTTTATTTTCGTTTATTATTTTAATTACAAGCGTAGGGTTTCTACTAAGTGTGCTATTTGCTTGTATAAAATTATTTGAAAGCTGACGCATTAAATGACCTCACGGACTGAAAAAGAATAAGTAAATTTACCAACATCAACATCTGCCCTTCTGGATCTTGATCTTCTGCTTGACATTTGTACGTATATCTCAGAATCGGAATCATCTAAATTAAGCATATAAAACGGCTCTGCATTCATGGTTGATGCAAAGAACATCTCGTATACTGCCGTGAGTGGCTCATCACTCTCTTCTGATACTGCTGTAGTGCAAGAGTAGTTTGGTGTATCGTAATAAAAGGAACTAGAAAGAACACCTGATTTTGACTTTATTTGCGATGTGCTTGTTTCGTCAGACTGATCAAAAGATGTCAAAGTTACATATATGTCATACAAATCATCAGTTGATGGTGCTGGATCAATTAGCTTTAATTTTGGATAAAATGATATTACTGTATTACTCATCGTAAAGCCCTTCCTTGTGCAGAATCTCTGTTTATTATAACAGCATCTGAATCAAACAGCGCAGTAAGGTCATCAGTCGTAAAGCCTACCCCGCCGCTTATGTTAATCGTTGTTGAGCTGCTTTGTGTGTTGTTTGTTATGTTTGACTGGGCAGCAACAGGATCTGGCATTGAGGTGCCTTTCATTCCTTTATCGCCAAACTTGGTTGATGCTATGTTTGCTATCTGAGATGCGCCAGCCAAGCCAACTGCTGCTGCAGTTGCGATACCAAATACCCCGCCCTGCTCAAGTGCTTTTGCCATACCTGCGTATGTGCTCATTATCGCAGATGCCATGCTTCCAGCCTTTCCTATATTGAAAAGCTCTTCGGATTGAGAATTCATCATTTCAACCAATGCACCAGACATGAGTTGGTTTACTTCAAGTTTTTTCTTTGCTGTCTCTTCATCGTACTCAATAATACCATCCCTCTCAGCCTCTCCAACTTCTCTTCTTTTATTGAGTTGATCTTGTAGAGCCTTACCATTGCTCATATTATCCTTATTTCTAAGCTCTTCTATTCTTCCGTAAAACAACTCTATAGCAGAGATCTCTGCATCTAGTGAATTCTCTCTTTGGTTCCGCTGTGCAGCAAGTGACGCGGCTTGAGCATCCCTATTTCTGCTATCTATATCTTGCTCTATTTTTTGTTTTTCATTTTCATAAGCTTTTATAGACGATATTTCTGATTCGCTAGAAAACCTTCTTTTATTTATCTCATCCTGAATAGCTTTACCGCTTAACATACTATCTTCGTTTCGGGCTTCTTCAATAAAGGAATAATAATCTTCTATTGCAGCTATCTCGGCAGGTAGTGCGTTTTCTCTTTGCTCGCGCTTCTTGGCAATTGAAGCAGCACTAGCTAGTGCATTTCTTTTATCTATACCCTCTTCTACTTCTTGTTGCTTTAATTTTGCAATTAATACCTGATCAATGGCATCAAGCTCTGCCTTAAACTGCTTTTTAATTATAGCTATTGTTGCATTTGCTCTAGCTTCATAAGCTGGGTCGCCAGAAGTCTTTATGTCACCTTCAATGTCTTCTATTATTTTTTTATACTTTTTTCTTATCTGAAGTTCTTTACTGTATTCTAGTTCAATCGCAACTATTCTATCATTGGCGAGCATTGCCTTGCCGGTAATTGTTCTGTTGTTAGCCTCTGCATCCAGATCATCAAGCTTACTTTGAATTTTTTGTCTTTGGTTTAAAAGTTCTGCTTTTTCAATGTCTGCCGCACTCATAAGTAAAGCTAGTCTAACTTCGGCGTTTTTTATTATTCCTTTTTGCATCTCCTTTTCTGCATCTGTAAATGACACACCGCTATCTTGCTGAAAAGCAAGTACATCTTCTGCGTCCTTCTTTCTCTTCTGAAGTGCCAATATATCTTCAGTTGAGTAAAGTCCGTCTATTGTATCGTTTATAGTTGATATTTCATCCCTGAAAGCACCTATTGAATTTTTTAGATCCAACTGAGAAAGTTTGTTTAACTCCTCTCTTGCAAACTGAGTTGCCTTTGCAAAGTTAGACATTTTCTTAGTAGCATCAACAGTAGGTGCCTGTATTGATTTAAACGCCAATACAACACCGACCACAGCTCCGACAATGGCAAAGAAAGGATTTACCGTAAAAAGCAAACCCTTAGCGGCCTTTGATGCGGCAAACATTGCGGCGGTAGATGAAACCAGCCCTCTAACTAACGCACCTGATAGTGCGCCGCCAGCAATCATCGCCGCTCCCGCTATAAGGTGTATATTGTCAGCCAAGGTCTCTATACCCTCAGCAACCCTAGAGGATGCACCAGTGGCTTGGTCTGCTGTTCCTATATAAGCCTGAAGGGCGGTTCTGAATACATTGATAGACTTGGTTATTGTTGGTCTTATTGCTAAGAACTGCTTATCTACGGCAGCGCCTTGCGATGCAACAGCCTCAAGGAGCGTATCAAGGTCACCGATACCTTTCTCTGAGAATTCTTTTAAGATCTTTATTCCAGACATACCGCTGTCTTCAAGATCCCTAAACTCTTGACTAGTCTCTCTGAGGCCGTCAACAATTACGTCAAACAGTCCCGGAGTCTGCTCTGCTAGTGAGTTAATTTCTTGCGAGAAGCCACTGCTAAATCCAGCAGAGATTATCTGAGTAAACTGACGTATCGCGCCTGCAGCTTCCTGAGCTGATGAGCCACCAATTTGTACAGCTTTGTTTACCGTGGATGTTATCTTCAAAAGCTCTGCGCTTGATGTTCCGGCATTATCCGTTGCTTTCGCAAGTCGCAAGTAAAGCAGTCCGTTTTCTTCTAGGCCAGTTCTTGTTTCTTTTGCTATATCAACAATCTGCTTTTGAACGTCAAGAAGCTCTTGTTCTGATTTAGTTGCAGTTCTAAGTCTGTTTGTAAACTCTGCGTATCCATCAACAAGATTTACAAGCTGCCTTGCGGTTACCGCCAAGCTTACTGCTCCGACAGCACGACCAACCCCAGAAGGGGCTGATGTTTTTGGGTTGGCTCTTCTGTTGGCTTCCTCATAAGCAGCTATTTCTGCCTTTGCCATTGACCTTACAGTAGACGCTTTCTTCCTTGCGGCGGTCTCTACCATTGCGTATGCGGCTATTTCAGCTTTAGCTAAGTCCCTTGATTTCTTTTCAACATAATCATAAGCAGCTATCTCATCAAGAGCCATTTTCCTTACTGCTGATGCCTTCTTTCTGGCTGCCACCTTAACTGATTCATAAGCAGCTATTTCTGCTAAAGCTAGTGTTCTTACTTTCTTTTCTGCGTACTCATAAGCAGCTATTTCAGAAAGACCTAAACTTCTTATACTTGCTGCCTTCTTTCTGGCAGCTACCCTAACTGATTCATAAGCCGCAATCTCCGCTAAGGCTAGTGTTCTTGTTTTTCTTTCTACCATGTCGTAAGCTGCAAACTCCTGCTTAGCCATAGACCTTACTGCAGCAGCCTTATCCTTTGCGGTTTTTACTGATTTTTCTGCACTTTTATCTGATTTTTTATTTGCAGCTACAGCAGCGTCTGCGGCTTTTTCAACTGCCTTTGCATTGCCTTTAATTAGCTTGTTCATAGCATTGAGTTGACGATTGGCATTCTTAGCGTCAATTGTTATTGTTATTTTCTTTTCAATGCTCATTTTTTTGGCCTTTTCTGAAGTCAGTTCATTATATCATTTTTTTGCGTTTTTCAATCTAATCCTATTTGAGTGGGCAATATACTCCGAGTCCAGTGACGGGACTAGGTAGTAGAGATATTCTATATGAAGCCTTGTTTGCTCTATTTCGTAAAGCTCTCTCACTTCAGATGGGATCATATTGAGATACATGCCGGATTCATAATCTATTCGCCTGTACCGCATTGATGCGTAATACCACCTGATGGCCTCGTAAACATCTTCGTTTGATTCTGGCTCCAAAAAAAGGCCGCTCTTTTTTAAGGAGGCGACCTCGTGATCCTTCATTGAAGATGATTCAAGAGAGAACTTAATTACTTTTTTGCAATTACTTCATCTTTCTTCTTGCTTGAATCAAGCTCTTGTCGCATGTTTAATGACTCAGAGTAAAGATAGGTAATAACATCATCTGCATCCTCATCAATAAGCAACGCTAAGGCTTCAGCCATTGAGAATTCAACAGGCACTTCCTTGCCGTTCTCTTCTGCGATGACACCTTCCCAGTCGGTAATGTGACCCTTAATGAATGATCGCTTGTCTCTAGGTGAAAGCATCATGTCTGTGTACTCGCCGATGTACAAAGTGAATGAGGTATATAGCTCACCACTGAGTGGCCGAATGTAAAAAGTAGCTCCACTAATCTCTACAGGCTGCGCATTTCGGTTGACTGATCCGTTCTTTAGTTTTTTCATTAAATATTCCTATCGAGTAATAAAAAAGGCGCACCTTATGGTGCGCCTGCTATTATACTATGTTTTTTTTATTATGGTTTAGCGATGAAGTTGAACTCAGCAGCGTAACCTAAAGACTTACCGGTAGCGCCATAAGTTCCACTGTTTTTAAGAGTGTCGCCGTTTGCGGTATCGGATTGAGTTACTTCTGTGTACTGAGCTGCAGGCATGCTGATAACCAAGTAGTTACCATCAGTGTCTTTCAGAACCGCACCCAGACCAAACAAAGTCTCGTTATCTCTTTTTGTAATCTCAGATTGAGCAGTTGTTGTGCTTGTGCCGTCAACATAAGAGGTTAAAGTACCTGTGATCGCTGCTGCTCCGAAGGAGATTGAGCAAGCGCCTTCCTTGCCAATCGCTGCATTGCTTTGAGCACCGTTATCAAGTGAGAAGGTGAAGTCAGTGTAGCAAACTTCTGCAGGTGTCTGCGGGCTTCCGTCAATGAAGAATTCAACAACATCTTTTACTGATCCGGTTACTCTGCTAGCGTTAACGGTGTTGTCTGAAGCTCCAGAGATCTGAGTGATTCCAGCAGCTTGACCAAGGCCCATAAGATCGTAGTTCATAGTAACGATTGAGCCAGAAGTAATAGACACACTCATGGAGCCAATCTGACAGCCTGTAAACGTCTTATAGACGATACCTGAGTCGGTAGGGATTCGCTTCTGAACAGACATGCCAACTGGTACGTTAGAATTACGTATAGATTTGCCAACGATTGTAGCTGAAACAGTTTCATCTACTGGTGCAGGAGATACCACCACTTCATCATCGCTTGTTTTTGCAGTAATGGTAAATACGCGCTCATTTAAAGCTGAGTCAAAAGGAACAAAGTACTGACCGACAACTGCTGTAGCAAAAGCGCCAGTTTGGGTAATGGTGCTGCCCGAGTTACTAAATGTAGTTGAGCCAGTTGAGTTGATTTCGTTGTATGTAGAATTCTGCATGGCAGCTTCAGCAAGCAAAAGCAATACTGGGTCTGCAACAGATAATTCTCGCTCTACAGATCCAGAGACCTCTGAGCTGGTGATTACGTTATAGCCGGGTTGACGAGTTGCATCAACTTCGGATGATTGAGTAAAACTTTTGGCAATATCAATATCGCCTGAAGTTCGTCGCAAGTTATCCCAAGCTGGTGTCGCGGGGACACCAGATGATGGACTGACTTGCTTTACAGCCCAGTAGCTGACCGCGTTACCTTGAATGCTTGACATAATTGTACCTTATTCTGTTAATGAGAAATCAATATAGTGTTGTCATTATATCATATATACCTTACTACGAACGAGTAGGTAATATCCTTTCTGTTCCATTTATTCGTCCCTGTAGCCCTAACAACGGCTGTGACATCCTTTGGCTGATCTTGCTGGCTGTATACTTCAGAGCCATCAGCTCCTCTGTATGATGCATTTAGAAAGATTGAGTCCAATGTTGGCTCAATAGTCGTGTTTAAATATTTCTTTGATAGCTCTTCTGGCCAGAAGATTGAGAAATCAACAAAAACAACTAAGCGTTTATTCTTAGTTACTCCATCCATTATAGAATCGTTAAACGTGAAAGACTCAGTAACCTGAAAACTCATCCAGTAAGCGTCTGTCGGTTGAGATTGTCCGGGTGTAAAAGTGGACATATCTATGAACGTGCTACCTTGGTCTGTTGCGCCATTATAATAACCATCTACAAATTTAGTTATCACCGGCTCAGAAAAACCCTGAACAAACATGGCTGTTAAATCTTCATTATAAGTAAGAGCCATTATCTGATCGCCTCTGATGCCGTGGTTACAGCCTTGCTAACAAGCTTATCTGCAGTATCACCAGACTCATCGAAAGATACAGTCTCGGCGTAGAACGCATCTTCGTTTGATACGTTGTTTTGAATAAATATTTCAGAATCTTTCTTTAATGTGAATTTGGTTATGTTGGAGATCATTTCACCTAATGCAGAAGACCCGCTAGGGTCTCCAGAGCTGCTTACCTGACCGTTATACTCTTTATCTATAGAAACGTTCCAGTTAGCTTTAAACAGTCCGCTACGCACCGGTGAGGCGTACACAGCGTACTTTGATGCAACGCTAGCAACCTTTTGAATGTCTTCATCTACAAGATCTATGAAATCATCCATCATTAAGTCCATCTCTTTTGTATCTATCTTAATCATTCTAGTTCCTTAGAAGGAATTTCCATGTAACGCCAACGGAGTCAGATACAATCTCTTTAACAGTAAAATCTTCTGAGTCAAATGTCATTATTGAATTTAGTTTTGGCTTTTTTATCATCTCTTTTATTTGAGATACAACTACAATATCACCGGCTTGAATATCTCTAAATATCTGAGCAGATGGACGCTCTGACTTTGACGGACTCAGCAGAAATGAATCTGCAGAGTAAACAGTATCAGTGGTAGTTTGTATGCCAGTTATTCTGTCTATACCGCCACTCACGGATTCAGTCCATGAAAGAGTATGTAGCGCATCTTTAAAAAACTCATCTGCTTGAAATTCATCAAACAGTTTATTAAAATCAGTAAGTGCGCCCATATATTCAGCCTCTCAAGAAAAGGGAGGAATATTTTCCACCGGATGATAATATGTATGGAGCAATTATCAGTGAGGCTTCCTCTGCGATAATGTTCTTTTTGGCGTTTAGCTGAGAGCCTACACTGAAGTATTCTTTAGAACCAAGGCCGTCCATTTTCATTTGCTTCACGACGGATGGGTCAATCTCTGCATTTCTATTTGAAGATGCTAAGTAGTAAGCCTGAGTAGCTGTAGCTTCAGCCACCTCTGCAGGGAATACTGTGTAGTCAGTAATGGAAACCTTGCGAGAGTCGTATATGCCGGTTCTAGGAAAGAACAAAGCGTAACTGTTGCTGTACATAGTACCGAGATACTTATCCCAGTAAGCTTTATCGAATGTCTTTGTTGCAGATATGACGGCTCGACCGATTTCTTCGTCGGTGAATGCATAGTCTTTCTTAAACTGGTCTAAAGACCACAAAGACTTGGTGTACGCAACGGATGCGTAGGAGTTAGCAGTAGCTCCGACATTGGATATTACATCGAAGTCTGTATATGATTCAGTAGCCATAAAAGCCATACCGTTTAATAGATATAGCCATTATAGCATGGTGAGAGAATTGATTCTGTCGGCTGGTTTATTAACCGGCAGTTCCTGTCACTGTAATTTTAACGTGAGTTGCACCAGTAACATTAGCTAACGAAACAGAGATGGACTCAAAAGGTAAGATTGCTTCTGCGTATTTAGAGGTGTTTGATGCGGGAAACGGGCTATGGGTAAACGATACAGTTCCTTGAGCACCGGGAATTTTGCCAGAAACGATTACAGTCCCAGCAGTTGCTACGGCAGGAGTTGTGAACGCTGCATCGCTATAGAAGGAGGCTACTGCAGTCCAGTTATAGAGGTTGTCATCGACTTCGAAACTAAAAACATCAGTGACTGCTCCTCGTACTTTGTATTTTCTTGACATTTTCAATCTCTCTTTATTTAATTAATTGAACCCAGCCAACTTATGTATAGCTGGGTCTATTTCTTGATTATTCTTTTACTAGCTTACTGATGCCGAACTTCTCAATAGCTGAGATAAGATCTGACTTTGTTTTTGGGCCGCGCTTTCGCTCGTACTTGTTGCCTTCTGGATCTGAATAGATACCCGGTTCAATCTTATTTAGGTCTTCAACGGTAAGCTCTTTCTTTTCTTCTTTAGCCAATGCCATAGTGGCTTTAGCAAGTTGAGCGTTTACAATGTCTTCAACTTCAAGATCAACTACGTATTCTTTCTTCTCTACCTTGACTACTGGCTCAACTACGCCAAACTTCTCAAGGTGAATGCCGGTTGTTGCTGCCCATAATTCGATGCGCTTGTTTTCACACGCCAAAACAATCTTATCGCAAGAATCTTCAAAGCCGTAGGTGAAACTACCGTTTGAGAAGATAACTTTATTGCCGACCTGTTCTTGCTTTAGCCGGTAAAGGATGTGCTCTTCGTTTGTTAAGCCGTTTTGTACAAAGAAAATAATTTTCATAGGTTTCTCCTACTGTT
>Ga0307986_10001131_pt1 | contig 19590 bp, 13 predicted proteins | sample EllFjometageno82_FD_203170 | JGI IMG/M metagenome (GOLD analysis project Ga0307986, IMG submission 203170) | Marine microbial communities from Ellis Fjord, Antarctic Ocean - #82 | ecosystem: Environmental > Aquatic > Marine > Unclassified | place: Southern Ocean | collected 2014-10-09
TTGTGATTGAAAATATCAATAATAATTTAACTCTAATAGAAAAAATAAAAAAATTTATTCTAATACATGATGAATTTACAATTGATAATGGGATGTTAACACCAACATTAAAGTTAAAAAGAAAAGAAATTATAAAAAATTATAAACAGCAGTTAGAAAATCTTTATTAAAACAAAAGTTAAATTAAAATTAATTTGCTTAAAAAAACATTGATATTGCTAACTTTTTTTAATTTTCTCAAAAATAAAAAAAATTTAATTAAAAATTAAAAAATACATCAAGTTTGTAAAATAATTTATGTTTGACATGAATCTTTTATTAATTAAAGTTTAATTAATAAACGAATCATTAAGATTTGTTTTAAAAAAGGGAGATAAAAATGGCTAAAAGAAAAAAAGCGAAAAAGAAAACTAAGAAAAAAGCAAAAAAAACTAAAAAAAGAAGAAGATAGTTACTACTTTTTTTAACTAAACGCCCTTTTAATTAAATAGTTAAAAGGGCGTTTTTTTTATTCTGTGTCTGAAATATTTTGATTTCTGCCCAATGCTTTATCCATTTTTTTGGAAACTTCTTCAGTGGGTGTTTTTAAGACTGCCTCAAATTCTGATTTTAATCTTTCGTAAGCTTTTTCAAACAATTGTCTTTCACTGTATGATTGATCGGCAATAATATCAGAATTTTTATTAAGATCTTTTACCACTTCAGCAAGTTCATAAATCTTTCCCGAATTTATTTTTTGATCATACTCCTGTGCACGTCTACTCCACATTGTTCTTTTGATTTTTGGTTTAGTTTTTAAAATCGATATGCATTTATTTATTTGATTAATAGAAGAAACTTGTCTTAAATTTCCTTGCTGATTAATTGGAACAGTCAAAGTTAACTTTTCTTTTTCTATAAAAATTTTATAAAAATGTATTTCTATTTGACCTATAGTCGCTTTCTCAACAGCAATAATCTTTCCAACACCATGTTTTGGGTAAACAACAAAATCTTTAATATCGTATAATCTTTTTTCTGTAGACTGTTTTTTTATCTTCTTTATTTCAATTTTTTCTTCGGGTGTGTAAGTATTTTTGTTTACTAATTTTAGTGGTACATCTACACTTTTTTTATCTTTTATAATTTTTATTTTTTTGTGTAGTATTTTTTTTACTTTTTTTACTTTTTTTATTTTTACAGTTTTTTTTATCTTATTTTTTTTTGGCATTTTATTTACCTGGTTTTTCTGAAAAAAATTTATCATATTTTTTTTTTATATCTTTGAATTTTTCGTGATCAATCATTGCTTCTTTTTTTTTTGTAATATTAGGCCATATTGCAGAAAACTTTTTATTTAGCAACAACCATCTATCTTTATCTTCTTCTTCATAACCCGTGTCCGCAGCTATAGCGTTTATAGGACATTCTGGTTCACAAACCCCACAGTCAATACATTCGTCAGGGTTAATAACTAACATATTTTCTCCTTCGTAAAAACAATCAACAGGACACACTTCAACACAATCAGTTAATTTGCATTTGATACATTCATCTTTAACAATATAGGTCATTAAATTTATCTAATTAATTTGCTTAATATCAAGTTCAAGTAATTTACTAAATGGGTTCGTATCTTTTTTATCTACAATTTTTTTTATATCTTTTTTGTCATCTCCAGTAAAATAATATGTATCACTATTTTTCGACTTTTTGTAACTCATTAATTCTATTAACTTATAAAAATTTTCTTTAGTGCAGCCCAACAAGTTCATCATTTCAGGTAATATTTTAAATTTTCTTTCTACAGTTTTATCAATAATACTTATAAATAATTTTTCAAGTATGTCTATACGTACAAAATAATTTTTAAACCGCTCAAATCCACACAATAATAGAAATTTTTCGTTAAAATTTTCATTAGTTATAAAATTTAATCCAAACTTTGGAACCTCTAAGTCATATAAAATATTATTATAAATTTTCCAAAGGTTTGTTCTTAACGTCACTGCTTTTGGTTTTAACATTTTAGGAAGAAAAATATGATAACGCCCTATTTTAATACCCATATTCCAAAGTTTCTTCCTTTCTTCTTTTGAAATTAATTTAATAATTTCCTCAATTTTTTTTCTTTTTAATATTCCATTATTTTCATATAGCTGATAAGTTAAAGCTCTTAAGTATTGGTCTTTAATTTCTATTTTTTTTAAATTAATTAAATCAGCTAAAACTTCTTTAATATATAAAAACATCCAATTTTTCAAAACTTGTTCTAACTTTTTCTTTTCGTCCAATGGCAAAGCATCATCTGCTATAATCTCTAATTCTGGTGTTAAATAATTTTCACCTTTTTTAATTTTTGCTATAGGATTGTTTTGCCATACAATTTTGTTTCCAAAATTAATAGATAGTTTTTTTTCTTTTGCTATAATTTCCACCCTTTTAATTAGTTCTTTTTCTACACCTTTACGCGCTGCTTTTTTTATAGACTTAAGATCTGCGTCTAGATTTTTTGAGGTAAAATCAATTATAAATTTCAGACCATTTAATTTACCTATATATTGTTTGTCAATTAAAACTCTATGATCTTCACCTACTTCTGTTTCTAAAATTACATTTTGTTTTACCCCACGTGCTAAAATACTTATTTTTTTATCTATAAAACTTTTTGTAAGTTCTTCATGCAATCTACCGGATAAATTGCTTTCAATGCCTTTGGTTAATTGAATCCAATAATCTGCATTTTCAACCCAATCTTTTTTATTAGCTATGTAAGACCAAGTTCTAACATTTGAAATTCTATTTGCTAAGACATCTATATTTCCATGTTCTTTTTCTAGTCCATTTAATTGTGTTTTCATATATTCATTCGGAATTCTTTTTTTTTTAATAGATAAAAATTTAAACACAGCATCTACAATATTTATGTGTTGGCCATATGCTTTTTTTTCAAAATCTGGAATTTGGCAACATTCCCACAATAATTTTAGGTTTTTGCTATAAGTATTGTTTTCTTTATTTTTTTTAAGTAAAAATTTTAATACTATTTCATCTAAAGATTCATTTATTCTAATAAGATTTTTGTCGTTTGGTTTTACATCTAATGATGTAATTAATTTTACTTCAGTTTCAAAATTTAGATTTGAGTTTCTCCAATAAAGTATCTTGGTATTTGGAAGGGTATGATTCTCGATTTTTTCTATCTCATCAGAGTTTAATGTTTCACAATCTCCTGTAGTTCCAAAATTTCCACTGTTTTTGTACCGTCCGGCTCTACCTGCAATTTGTGACATCTCAATTAAATTTAATCTTCTTGTTTCCTTTCCATCAAATTTTTTTAAGTTAGAAAAATAAATTTGATCAATATCCATATTTAATCCCATACCTATAGCATCTGTAGCAACTAAATAGTCAACATCTCCCGATTGATATAATTCTACTTGTGAGTTTCTAGTTTTAGGGCTCAACGATCCCATTATGACAGCTGCACCACCTTTTTGGCGCCTAACTAATTCTGCGATTGCATAAACTTCTTCTATTGAGAATGCAATGATAGCTGTTTTACTATTTAAACGTGAAATTTTTTTATAACCACTATATGATAGTTTTGAAAACCTTTCTTTTTTTACAAACTCTACTTCATTTACTAGTTTATGAATTATATTTTTCATAATTTGCGAACCTAAAAACATAGTTAGTTTTTCACCTCTCGCATAAAGAAGTCTGTCTGTAAAAATATGCCCTCGTTCTTTGTCTGAACACATCTGTATTTCATCTATAGCTACAAAATCTACAGCTTTATCTTTCGGCATAGATTCGACTGTGCAGATAAAGAAATCAGCAGAGTTTGGAATTATTTTTTCTTCACCCGTAATTAAAGCAACTCTATTTGATCCTATTTTTTTTATACACTTTTCATAAACTTCACGAGCTAGCAATCGAAGAGGTAATCCAAAAATTCCAGATTCAAACTCAAGCATTTTTTCTATCGCATCATGAGTTTTGCCTGTATTAGTTGGACCTAAAAGTGCGATAATTTTTTTTGATGTATTTTGCATTTTGTGTTTGATAATTTTTTTTACACTACATGTAGACTAATAATGAGAACAAAATAAGAGTAAAACATGACCGAATCATTTTGTCAAATGTTCCTATTTTTAAGATCTATAGTATTTTCCAAATCCCAGAAGCAGTTACCGCAATAGCTTCAGAGTTAAGCATTTCACAAGTTATAAAAATAAGAGATTTAGTTTTTTTTTGAATTTTTACTTTACCATTAAGCACTTGACCCAAAAGAGATACAGAAATAAATTTCATTTCTAAAGATATAGTTACACATCTTTTATCGCTCACCATATTAGCCGCTGTACCCATTCCTGTGTCAGCTACAGTAGAAAGAAATCCGCCGTGTGCTATCTTTCCACTATTAAGATGAATTTCTTTAATAGTAACAAAAAATTCAAAATTGTTTACATCAATTTTTTTTAAACTTAATCCACCTATATGATTCATGAAGCTAGTATTAGTTTCGTTCATAATTTTTTTTACCATAGATTGGTATAATTTGTGAGAATATTACTGCAAATAATATTAAAAATATTCCTAATATTTTAACTTCATTTAAAAATTGATCTAAAATTAACCATGCAAAAACTGCTGCAAACACCCCTTCAAGAGAAAATATAATTGCTGCAGGCGCTGGAGTTAAATTTTGTAAAGTATATGTTTGTAATAAAAATGCCAAACCGCTAGACAAAACTCCCACGTAGAGTATTTCATAAGAATCTTTGAGTATGTTACTGATTGAAGGATCTTCATAAACAAGCATTGGTAAAATTGTAAATAAAAATGCAACTAAACATTGTGTCATTGCAATAGTGATAGGAAAATTAAAAAAATCAATAGTCTTGCGAATATATATTATATGAAAAGCCCAACAAAAAGCACTTAAGATGCCGAGCATATCTCCATATCTAACTGATACATTCTTTAACTCACTTAAAAGTAAACCACCTACTGTACAAAAAACAACAGCAGGCCAGACAGACCAATGAATTTTTTTTGAAAAAATAAAATAATATATAAAAGGAACTATTAATACGTACATGACAGTAAAAACTCCTGTATTTGCAACATCGGTATATATTAGTGAAACTTGTTGTAATGCCTGACCTACTCCTAATATAAATCCTAGTAGAACCAAGTAAGAAAAAACTTTTTTATTATCAATATTTTTCTTTTTTATTTTTTTTATTTCAAAAAACAAAAAAAAAGGGAGTAACGTTAAAAAACCAACTAAAAACCTACCAACATTAAAGGTATGAGGACCAATAAAATCCATACCCATATCTTGAGCCACAAAAGCTGAACCCCACAAAACTGAAGTAATAATCGCACAAATAAGAGAAAAAACATTTTTATTCACAGAAATTAAATATTTTAAATTTACCTAAACCGCAAGTTTGAACGCAAAGTCTTTTCCTAGACTCTGACCTAGATGCACGCAAAATCTTGCACCTTCTGCACCATCGATAAATCTATGATCATAAGACAAAGAAATAGGTAATATTTTTCTTGTAATAATTTGTCCGTCTTTTTTTACTATTTTATCATATGACTTACCAACTCCAAGTATTGACAATTCTGGTGCGTTAATTATTGGGGTAAAAAAAGTCCCTCCTATACCTCCCAAACTAGAAATCGTCATTGATCCTCCAAAAAATTCTTTTTTATCTATTTTAAGCTCTCTACATAACTTGCTAACAACTCTGAGTTTTTGGCTTATTTCTTTAATATCTAATTGATCTACATTTCTAATTTTTGGAACCATTAAACCATGAGGAGTATCGACAGCCACACCAATATGAAAGTATTTTTTATAAGTAACTTTTCCGCTTTCAGCATCTATCGAAGCATTAAAGTTTGGATATGCTTTAAGGCCATTTACCATTGCGCGCATAATAAAAGCCAATGGAGTAATAGATAGTTTTTGACCTGTATGTAAATCTTTTAAAGAATTTCTAAATTGTTCCATTTCCGTAATATCTACTTCTTCTTGTTGCGTAACGTGTGGAATTTCCGTCCAAGATCTAACAAGATGAGGACCAGATAATCTTTTTATTCTCGGAATGTCTTTTACTTCGATCTCACCAAATTCACTATGTTCATATTCATTTTCCTTAGCTGTTTTTTTTTGAATATCAATAATTGGAGTATCAATTAATTCATTTTTTATATAATCCTTAACATCCTCTTTAGTAACTCTACCTAATCTTTCAGAACCAGATATTTTAGAAATATCAACACCTAATTCTCTTGTAAATTTTCTTACATTTGGGCTAGCTGGTTTAATTTTACTCTGTGGAGCTAAAGGGGTCAAACTCGTATCTTTTTTTTTTGTATTTTTAGGAAAATTTATAATTTCACTTTTATTTTCAGTATTATTGTTCTTGTTTTCTGAAACTGGTTGAGTCATTTCTATAGTTTCTTTCCCACTGTCCAGTAATAAAATTGTAGTTCCTTCAGAGACTCTATCTCCTACTTTAATATTAATTTTTTTAATTATCCCGCTAAAATTTGAAGGTACTTCTACGGATGACTTGTCACTCTCTAGCGTGATAACTGAATCATCTTTCTTTATTTCCTGTCCTTCTTTTACCAAAATTTCGATTACCTCTACTTCTTTAAAGTCACCAATATTCGGAATAATAATTTTTTGCTCGGACATAACTATAGTTTAGTTGGAAAGGCTTTATTTTTATCAATATTATATCTCTTAGCCGCTTTTTCTGCACTTTCAGAACCTATCAGTTGTTCTTTCGCTAAAGCGCTTAGTGTGTATGCAACTATGTGTTCTTTATCCACCTCAAAGAATCTTCTTAAATTTTTTCTTGTATCACTTCTTCCAAAACCATCCGTTCCTAAAGAGTAGAAGGCTTTTTCAGTGTAGGGTCTAATCTGATCAGAAAAAGATCTAACATAATCAGTAACAGCTATAACCGGGCCATCTCTTTTCTCTAGGCATTTTTCAATATAACTTTTTTCTTTTTTTCCACCAGGATTCAAAAGGTTTTTTCTTTCAACTTCCATGCCATCTTTTCTCAATTCATTAAAACTAGTAACACTCCATATGTCAGAATCTACACCATATTCTTCAGATAAAATTTTAGCTGCTGCTATAGCCTCTCTCAAGATTGTACCAGAACCCATTAATTGAATTTTAATTTTTCCTTTATTTTTATATTCTTTAAATAAATACATACCTTTTAAGATTCCCTCATCGGCTCCCTCTGGTTTTTCAGGATGACAGTAGTTTTCGTTCATCGCTGTAATATAATAAAAAACATTCTCATTTTTTTCATGCATTCTTCTTAAACCTTCTCTAAAAATTACTGCCATTTCATAAGAAAAGGTAGGGTCATAAGAAACACAATTTGGGATCATAGAAGCTAAAATATGGCTATGACCATCTTGGTGTTGTAAGCCTTCACCAGCTAACGTTGTTCTACCAGCTGTAGCTCCTATTAAAAAACCTCTTGCTTGTGCGTCTCCTGCTGCCCATGCAAAATCACCAATTCTTTGAAAACCAAACATTGAATAAAAAATATATACTGGAATCATTTCTATATCGTGATTAGTGTATGCAGTTGCTGCCGCAATCCAAGAGGACATGGCTCCAGCCTCTGTAATTCCTTCCTCTAATACTTGGCCACTTTTTGTCTCTTTATAAGAACTTAGTTGTTCAGAATCTTCCGGTTCATATTTTTGTCCTTCATGTGCATAAATTCCTATTTTTCTAAAAAAACCTTCCATACCAAAAGTCCTTGCTTCGTCTGGAATGATTGGAACTAATCTAGGCGCAACATTTTGATCTCTAAGAAGATTAGTCAACATTCGAACAAGAGCCATGGTTGTGGACATCTCTTTATCACCCGTAGATTTCATGAAACTTTCAAATATGTCTTTAGGAGGAGCTTTAATAGGTTTTGCTAAAGAAGACCTTTCTGGAATAAACCCTCCAAGCTTTCTTCTCCTTTCTTTTAAATATTTTATTTCTTCAGAGTTTTCATCAGGTTTATAATATTCAATATTCCTTACTTGCTCATCAGTTAAAGGAACATTAAACCGATCTCGGTAATACAGTAAGTCTTGTTCATCTAATTTTTTTTGTTGATGCGTTGTATTTATGCTTTCACCAGATTTACCCATTCCATAGCCTTTAACAGTTTTAGCAATAACTACAGTTGGAGAGCCTTGATGTTGCATCGCGGCATGATAAGCAGCATAAACTTTGTGTGGATCGTGGCCACCTCTATTTAGTTTCCAGATATCATTGTCTGTCATAGAAGAAACTAGTTCTTTTAATTCAGGATACTTACCAAAAAATTTTTCTCTTACATAAGCTCCACCTTTAGCCTTCATTGCTTGGTATTCTCCATCTACAACTTCATTCATCCGTTTCATTAGTAGTCCCGTTTTGTCAGCTTTTAAAAGAGGATCCCAATAAGAACCCCATATGACTTTTAAAACATTCCATCCAGCACCCCTGAAACTTCCCTCTAATTCTTGAATAATCTTTCCATTTCCTCTTACAGGACCATCAAGTCGTTGAAGGTTACAATTAATTACAAAAATTAGATTATCTAGTTTTTCTCTTGCCGCTAAACTGATAGCACCTAATGACTCTGGTTCATCAGTTTCGCCGTCACCTATAAAAACCCAAATTTTTCTACCTTCATCTTTTAATAAACCTCTGTTAATTAAATATTTTAAAAATCTAGCTTGGTAGATTGCCATAATAGGACCAAGCCCCATTGAGACAGTTGGAAACTGCCAAAATTTTGGCATTAGCCAAGGGTGAGGGTAAGATGAAAGACCACCTGAATCTACCTCTTGTCTAAATCTGTTTAATTGTTTTTCTGAGAGTCTACCTTCAAGAAATGCACGAGCATACATACCAGGTGCAGAGTGACCTTGAAAATAAATCAAATCTCCTCCAAAATTATTATTTTTTGCTCTCCAAAAATGATTCATCCCTACATCATAAAGTGTTGCTGCAGATGCAAATGTTCCAATATGACCACCAAGTTCGCTACTAATTTTATTAGCTTTGACAACCATAGCTGCTGCGTTCCATCTAACGTAAGCACGTATTTTTTTTTCTATATTTTGGTCACCTGGTGATTTAACTTCTAATTCAGTCGGAATTGTATTTATATACGGTGTTGTTCTAGTATCAGGTAAAACAAGTCCAGCAGAATATGCTTTTGACACAACTTTATTTAAAAGATAACTAGCTCTTGAAGGGCCGTCATTTTCTATGACTGAATTTAAAGAATCTATCCATTCTTTTGTTTCAAGGGGATCGGTATCATCTTTAGAAGAAGATTGGTCAATAACTCTATTTACATTTTTTATAGTATCAATATTTTTAGAAACTATTTTTTTTTCCTTTGCTGCAACATCTTTTTTAACTTCTTTTTTTTGTTCATCGTTAGATGAATTAGCTTCCAGCTTAAGCAACAAGCCCCCTTTAGAAACCTTGTCTCCGACCTTAACTTTTATTTCAAGTATTTTTCCATAGAAAGGTGAGGGTACTTCTACGCTTGATTTATCACTTTCTAAGGTAACGATAGGGTCATCTTTTTTTATTTGATCTCCAACTCTTACGAGTACTTCAATAATTTCTACGGACTCAAAATCTCCGATATCTGGGACAATAATATTTTGGCTCATAAGTTGTTAAGAAGAGTTTAATATACACTTATAGAAATTTAGTAAAATAAAAAAACATTTAAAAAACGTTGTTAAATATAAGCAATAATCATTTAAAAATTTATAGATTTTTTTTCAGAGACCAAAGAAACTAATATTGCCAAAATAATAAATATAACAGTTGAGTTACCGGTGGAAAAAAAACTACCAGTTGTTCTTATTGGAAAAAACTCAGTAATGAAAATTAAAAAAAAAGGCATCATTTTACTGTCTAGCGTATTTAAATTAAGTTGGACTCGATTAACCTTTTTTATAAGAATTTTATACATGAGTGTAAAAATAAAAATTAAAATTATACTAAGACCAAATAATCCCAGATCAACTACAATTTCAAAATAATAATTATGAGGATGAGTGGTGCAACCTTTATTAAGGCCTGTTGTTCTATAAGATCTAACGCCACCACCAAAGAAAGGATTTAGTTTAAATGCATTACGTGCACAAACAAATTCAGCAACATAAGGTTTTTGTGCTATACCCGGTTGTTCTTTAGAAGAGTTTTTTGCAAGAATAGTACTTATGAGATTTGCTCCATTCTTATAAAAAGTGATAGCATTTATTTTAAAAGTTTGATTTAGGCTAAAATTTAAACTTAAAAATAAAAAGAAAAAAATTAAAAGAGGAAGAATATATTTTTTTAATTTTTTATCTAATAGCAAATATATAAAATAAGAAAAAAAAAATAAAATTAGAGGCATTCTATTTCCGCTAAGTATTATTCCAAAAATAAAAATAATAAAAAAAATAGTCTGAATTGAGATTTTATAAAAAAAACTTTGGTTTATTATAAAAGGAAGAAACAATGTAAATAATGCAAATTTTTGAAGATAACCTCCAGCTATAAGTTCATCTCCAAATACTCCTGAAAAATGTCTTGCGGAACTCGGTTTAATTCCAAAAAGGTCCTTTCCGAAATAAAATTGAAAAAATATATCAAGACAAATGAATACTGCACAAATAGCACACGCAATAGAAAATTGATTTAAATTTAAAATATTTTGATTTATTAGAAACCTTAACACTAAGTAAAGAACTAAATATCTAAAAAAAAAAAAAGTTTTCTTTATAATATGTTGTGAAAAAATTTCTTCATTAATGTAGCTCTCTAGAAAATTGATTAGTAATGTTATGAAAATATAAGAAAAAAAAATTAATATAATCTTATCAAAGAAATTAATTTTAAATTTTTTGAAATTTTTATTATAAGCAATTAAAGTATAAAGACAAAAAATTACAACATTAAGATTAGTAAATAAATTTCCTAAAATTAATGTCAATGGAAACATTAGAAATAAAACATTAATTGTAGTTTGATGATAATTGTCTATATTTTTCATAATATTTTAAAAGTCAATTTATTTGATTATGTATAGTTATCAATAGATAAGTATTATAAATTAATTTAAAAGTTTTTAAGAGCGCTTGTAGCTCAACTGGATAGAGCGCTTGGTTACGGACCAGGAGGTTCTGGGTTCAAATCCTAGCAGGCGCACCAAAATATGAAAAAATTATTATATGATATTAGTTTCGTTATCACAGCGTGTTTCGTAGCAAGATTAATATTTTTTTTTTATTTTTCAGACACAGCAATAGAAAATGAATGGCGTATTTTATTTCATAATCTTTCTGAAACAGGAACACTTGGTATAAACATAATTAAAGACAACATAGTAAGTCCAGGTTTAGCTAAAGCAGGAGAAAAAGTTTTACCAAGTGCCTTTATGCCTCCTTTATATGTATTTTATATTTATCTGATTAATATTTTATCTCTAGGAAAAATTGAATTAGTAAAATTAATTATTTTTACTCAAATTATTTTAAGTTGTTTCTCAACTTTTATTTTTTTTAAAATTTTAAGAAATTTCCTTAATAAGAATTCTTCAATAATATTAACTTATATATTTTCTTTCTATCCATTAAACATATTGGCCAGTCTCCAAACATCTTCTATTACATTACAATTATTTTTATTTTTATTTTTTATTTTTTATTTTATTAATTTAACTAAATTACAATCATATAAAAATTCTTGTATGCTAGGTGTAGTAGCTGGCCTATTGATGCTTATGAGAGGTGAGTTTGGATTATTTTTTATTTTAAGTAATTTATATCTTTTTTTTATTTTTAAAATAAATTACAAAAATTTTTTAATATGTATCTTGTTCTCTTTGCTGGTAATTTCACCGTACCTAAAAAGAAATTACATAAATTTTGATCATTTCATTTTAGTTAAATCGTTTGGTTTTAATCTGTTAAAAGGAAACAACTCAAGATCTACAGCTGAGGGTAATCAAGAAATTTTTAGTACACTTAAACTTAATATAGAAAAAAATAATAGGTATGAAGTTAATCGTGATAATTTATATAAATCTGAAGCAATTAAGTTTATCAAAAACGATCCATCAAAATATTTAAAATTATATTTTATAAAAATATTTACATTCATTTTTTTAGATTTTAACTCAACATATCCAAACTATTACAATATACTCCATATTGTACCCAAAATCGTTTTGTCAACATTTACAATTTTTGGTGTGGCCCTATTAATTAAAAAAAAGGGCATACTTCAGTACTTAACTCTTTTTTATATGACAAGTAGTTGTTTCTTTTCTATCTTTTTTATCTTACCACGCTACAGTTTAATAGTACTACCTATACAGATTATATTAAGTTTTTATGGTTTTGAGTATCTCAAGAATAGATTAAAAATACTTATTAATTAATTTTTTATTTTCCGTCATCCATACATAAATATCTTTTACAATCGATCTAACATTTTTTTTTGGTTGCCAGTTATAAAATTTTTTTATTTTGGAATTGTCCGTAACGTAATAAGGGACATCATATATTGAAGTATTTTTAATTTTAGTAAATTTAACATCAGATTTAGTTATATCTTTACAAATTTTCGTTAGATTTTTTAGGGAGAGAGAATTTTTTATTCCACCTCCAATATTAAAAATTTGATTCTTCGTTTTAGCAAAATTATAAATTTGTTTACAAATAATATCGCACACGTCATCTATATGAATTATATCTCTGACCTGATTTCCATAACCATTAAAACCGATATAGGATAATTTTTTTTTTTTCAAAAAACTATTAACCCACAAACTAACATATCCTTGATCCTGCTTCCCAAATTGCCAAGGGCCAGAAATAACGCCAAATCTATTAATTATATATTCAATATCATTACTGTAATTAAATTCTTTTATTAATTCCTCCGACGCTAACTTAGTAAAACCATAAAGTGATTTTGGAGACGTTGTTTGGAAATTTTCTTTAATCTTATACTTAATCTTAATTTTAGATTTAAAATTATTATTTTTAAATAAATTTCTTAGTGCATTAATTGAATAAACTCTACTAGTTGATAAAAAGATAATTTTGGCCTCATCCTTCACACATTTTTTTAGCAAGTTAAAAGTCCCAATTAAGTTTGTATTAAGCAATCTATCAGGATCTTTTTTTGACATTGAAATAGCTGGTTCTGCACAACAATCAATAATTAAATCAAATTTCCTTAACTTATTTATTTTTTTATAATCTTTAATATCAATATTATAGTTTGTAATTTTATAAGATTTTAATCTAGATAAATTAAGCCTAGATCCTTTTCTAAACAAATTATCTAAACTATAGATTTTAGAGTTTTTGATTTTATCTTTTAAATAGAGGCATAAATTTGAACCTACAAATCCGCAGCCTCCAGTAATAAGTATATTCATATGCTTCCAAATATCATAATAATAAGTAAATTATATGATTACTATATTAATACCACTTAGAAATGAGTATGAAAATTTAAAAGAAATTGAAAGCACCTTCAGTGCAAACTTTAAAAATATAGATCATGAGATCATCTTAATTAATGATTTTAGCTCAGATAATACTTTAATAAAAGCTAAAGAAATTTCAAATATAAACAGTAATTTTATAGTTTTGGATAACAAAAAAAAAGGTCTTGGTGGAGCTATTAATTTAGGAATTGAAAATGCCAAAGGAGATTTTATTTGTATAATGATGGCAGATTTGTCTGATGATCTTAATGATTTAAAAAAATACTACTCTTTAATTAAAGAAAATAATATTGATGCTATTTTTGGATCAAGGTTTATGAAAAATTCAAAAGTTACAGGTTACCCAAGAAATAAGATGCTACTGAATAGAATTTTTAATTTTTTAGTTAAAATAGTTTTCTTTAATAGCTATAACGACTATACAAACGCTTTTAAAATATACAAAGCTAACATGCTTAAAAGTCTATTACCCTTAATATCTGAGAGCTTTAATGTTTTTTTAGAAATTCCATTGAAAACAATTTCAAGAGGGTATTCATTCAAAGTTGTTCCGATATCATGGACGGGTAGAAAAAAAGGTACTGCAAAATTTAGAATACAAGAACTTAGGTCTAAATATATTTTTACATTATTATATTGTTTAATAGAAAAATTATTATTAAAAAAAAAAAATAACAGAGATATTTCTAAAAAACTATAATTTTTTTCTCGCTATTATTTCATTTCTTTCAACATTGATTCTATATTGAATAAGAGTAATACAAGATTATAATCCCTAAAAAAATTCTATAAGCAACAAAATAAGTTAAACTAAATTTTTTTATGAAAATTAAAAAAAATTTAATTGTAACGTATGAAAAAATAAAAGAAAAAATAACACCATACAAATTTAAAACAGAAAATATTAAATTATTTTCAATTAATAAATTTTTTAAATTAAAAGCACTGACTGCTCCCAAAGTAGGGATTGACATTAAAAAAGAAATTTTTGCAGACTCTACCCTACTAAAAGAAAACATCCTCGCAGCTGTTATAGTCACACCTGACCTGCTTACCCCAGATATTAATGATAAGACTTGAAAAAAACCAATATATATAGCTAACTTATAGCCATAGTCATTTTGAATTTTTTTTTTTGTTTTTTTCAGGTCAGCAAAATACAGAAGAATACCAAAAATAATAGTTGTCCATCCTATTAATTTATAATTTCTTAGTAGATCTACTAAAGCATATTTTACTAAAAAAAATCCAATAATCATTGTAGGAATCGAACTTATTAATATCTTTAAAAATAAATTTTTATTTTTAACAAAACTAAAAATATCTTTTCTAAAGTATGTTATTATTGCTAGCAGCGAACCGAAGTGTAAACTTACATCTAGTGTTAGGTTTGCATTGTTAAAATTTAAGTATTTTGAGACTATTATTAAGTGTGCAGAAGAGCTTACTGGTAGAAATTCAGTAAGTCCTTGAATTCCTGATAGAATTATTAACTCCAACATTTATTTAAGTTTTATAAACTTTTTAAATTTTTATTGATATGCATATTTGATATGCAAAAAAAACATTAATAAAATATGATTTTACGCATTAATATATCAATATTACTTACCTATTATTGCTTTTAAAAATCCTTACATGAAGTAACTTAAAAAATGTTATGAAAAAAAAAATGCTACAGTTTGTAAACTTAGATCAAATTACTCCAGATAAAAGAAAAACAGAAGAGAGAAAAAAAGATTTTCACGAAATATACAAAGAATTTATTAATAAAAAAGCGGAGGAACAATCAAGTAGGTGTTCTCAATGTGGAGTTCCATTTTGCCAAGTACATTGTCCACTTCATAACAATATTCCTGATTGGTTAAAACTGACTGCTGAAGGAAGGCTGCAAGAAGCTTACGAGCTTTCCCAGAGCACAAATAATATGCCTGAAGTTTGTGGAAGAATATGTCCTCAAGACAGACTTTGCGAAGGAAACTGTGTTATTGAACAATCTGGGCATGGCACAGTCACAATTGGATCTATAGAAAAATATATAACAGATACTGCTTGGGAAAAAAATTGGGTTAAACCAATAAAAATAGAGAAAGAACTCGATCAATCCATAGGAATCGTAGGTGCAGGACCTGCTGGGTTAGCATGTGCAGAGGAGTTAAGGAAATTTGGGTACCAAGTAACCATATACGACAGATATGATAGACCAGGTGGTTTATTAATTTATGGAATACCAAATTTTAAACTAGAAAAATTTGTAGTTGAAAGAAGAACAAAACTTTTAAAACAAGGTGGAATCAAATTTGTTCAAAATTTTGAAGTCGGCAAAAGCAAAAGTTTAAATGATTTAAAAAAAAACCATGATGCTATTTTAATTGCAACAGGTGTATACAAACCTAGAGAAATTGAAATTGAAGGAAGTAATTTAGAAAATATTTTCCCAGCCATGGATTTTTTAACAGCTTCTAACAGAAAAGGATTAGGAGATAAATCTGAACTTTTTGATAACGGTACGTTAAATACTCATGGAAAAGATGTTGTTGTTATTGGCGGCGGCGACACTGCCATGGATTGCGTTAGAACAGCAACACGTCAAAATGCAAAATCAGTTAAATGCCTCTACAGGAGAGATAGAGAAAACATGCCTGGATCTGCTAGAGAAGTTGCAAATGCAATAGAGGAAGGTGTTGAATTTGTTTGGCTGTCGGGTCCAAAAAAATTTATTGGAAACAAAAAAGTTAGTGAAGTCCAAATTAATAAAATGGTCCTTGGATCAGCAGATTCATCAGGTAGGAGAAAACCTGAGATTCAAGAAAATTCTGAATATAATATTAAAGCAGATATTGTAATTAAATCCCTGGGTTTTGATCCTGAAAACCTTCCAGAATTATTTTCAGTAAAGGAGCTTTTAGTTTCTAAATGGGGAACAATAAAAATAGATTTAAATACTATGCAAACTAATATTGATGGAATTTTTGCAGCTGGGGATATTGTTAGGGGTGCCTCATTAGTAGTTTGGGCAATTAAAGATGGAAGAGATGCTGCCTCACAAATTCAAAAATATTTAAAAGAAAAAATTATTCAAAAAAATGAGATAAAAGCTGCTTAGATATGAGTGACTACTTAAAATATTTAAAAAATAAAAAGTTTTTACAAGATAACTTAGCTTACGATCCAAGAACAGAGCATGACGCCTGTGGAGTTGGTCTAATAGCAACAACGGATGGAAAAAAATCAAGAAAAATAGTTGAGTACGGAATTGAAGCATTAAAAGCAGTTTGGCATAGAGGAGCAGTAGATGCTGATGGCAAGTCAGGAGATGGAGCTGGTATGCAACTTGAGATCTCACCAGACTTTTTTAAAGAAAAAATATTATCAACTGGACATAAGCATGATGCAAACAAAAGAATATGTGTGGGAATGGTTTTTCTACCCAAAAACAACTACTCGGATCAAGAAAAATGTAGGGAAATCATAGAGACGGTTTTGTTGCAAGAAAATTTTTCTATTTATGGATGGAGACAAGTACCAGTTAACCCAAAAGTTTTAGGTAAAACTGCCAACCAAAATAGACCTGAGATAGCACAAGTACTATTTAAAATTAATCAAGAAATAGCAACCAATGACTTAGAGAGAGAATTGTTTGTTACTAGAAAAAAAATAGAAAAAATAACAAGGGAAAATCAATTAAAAGAATTTTATATTTGTTCATTTAGCTCAAGATCTATTGTTTATAAAGGTATGTTTCTGGCAGAAGCGCTTGCAGATTTTTATCCTGATTTAAAAGATCCAAAATTTACATCAAGATTTGCTATCTTTCACCAAAGATATTCTACAAATACTTTCCCGAGCTGGGATCTTGCACAACCATTTAGAACTCTAGCTCATAACGGAGAAATAAATACTGTTAAAGGAAATATAAACTGGATGAAAATACACGAACAAGACATGTCAAGTTCACTTTTTAAAAATGTAGAAGACTTAAAACCAGTTATTACAGCGGGAAGTTCAGACTCAGGAGCTTTAGATAACGTTTTTGAATTATTAACACACTCAGGTAAATTGGCTCCATTAATTAAGCTCATGATGATACCGGACGCTTGGTCCAAGAGAAGTAAAACAGTGCCAAAGAACCATCAAGATTTATTTAACTTTTTAAATAGTTCTATAGAACCTTGGGATGGGCCAGCAGCAATTTGTGCGACAGATGCAAAATGGGTTTTAGCAGCTACAGATAGAAATGGCCTAAGGCCCTTAAGATATGCAATTACATCAGATAATTTATTTTATGCCGGTTCTGAATCTGGAATGATAAAATTACCTGAAGAAAGAATTATTTCAAAAGGTAAATTAGGACCAGGACAAATTATTGCAATAGATTTAAAACTTGGAAAATTATTTCATGATAAAGAAATTAAAGATTATATTGCTAATGATTACAAAAAATATAATAAACAAATTATAGATTTAGATAAAAAAATTTTTACCGAAAAAGAAAAGCCAGAATTTACGTCTGAAGAGTTAAAAAAAAGACAATATTTGTCTGGTCTTAGTATAGAGGATTTAGAGCTTATTCTTCATCCAATGGCAGAAGATGGAAAAGAAGCTATAGGTTCTATGGGAGACGATACGCCTGTAGCTGTTTTGTCCAACTACTACAGACCTATTTCTCATTATTTTAGGCAAAATTTTAGTCAAGTAACTAATCCTCCAATTGATTCATTAAGAGAAAATAAAGTAATGAGTCTTAAAACTAGATTTGGAAATCTAGGGAATATTTTAGATTTTGATAATTTGACTGAAGAAAATATTTATGTTTTAGAAAGTCCAATTTTAACTAATTCTCAATTTAAAAAGTTTAAAAACTTATTTAAAAAAAAAATTAGAATATTAGATTGTACTTTTAATATTGATTCATCGCTAAAACAGAGAATAGAAAAGATAAAAGAAGAAGCAGAAATTGCAGTACGTGAAGGGTGTAATAACTTAATATTATCTGATAAAAAAATTAGCTCATCTCACGCAAGTATACCTTCCGTTTTAGCTGTTGGTGCAGTTCATTCACATTTAGTAAAATTAGGCTTAAGAGGATATTGCTCAATAAATGTTGAAAGCTCAGATGTCTTAGACACACATTCTTTTGCAGTTTTAATCGGTGTTGGTGCTACTACCATCAACCCTTATTTAGCCATTGATAGCATCTATCAAAGATTTGAAAAAAAGTTATTTAGTAATTTTGATTTTGAGAGTTGCGTAGTTAAATTTAAAAAGTCTATAGACGATGGTTTGTTAAAAATTATGTCTAAGATGGGAATATCAGTTATTAGTTCTTACAGAGGAGGGTGCAATTTTGAAGCCGTAGGTTTAAGCAGAGCCATTGTATCAGACTATTTCCCCGGAATGAGTTCCAGAATATCTGGCATCGGCATAGGTGGAATTGAAAAAAAAATTAAAGAGCAACATAAAAATTTTATTTCAAATAATATTATTACTTTACCAATTGGAGGTATCTACAGGTACAGAAAAACTGGTGAACAACATCAGTTCCAAGGAAATTTAATTCATGTATTACAACATGCTGTTGGAACAGGTTCGTATGACCATTATAAAAAGTATTCTAAAGGCATTCACGATTTATCTCCTATTAGTTTGAGAGATTTATTGAAATTTAAAGAAAAGAAAGATCCTATAAATATTAATGAAGTAGAACCGTTATCAGAGATCTTAAAAAGATTTGGAAGTGGAAGTATGTCTCACGGCGCACTATCAGCAGAAGCCCACGAAACTTTAGGTATTGGAATGAACAGAATAAAAGGAGCCTCTTGTAGCGGAGAAGGAGGAGAGGATGAAAAACGCTTTGTTAGGTTATCAAACGGAGATTCTGCCAATTCGAGAATAAAACAAATAGCCTCAGCACGATTTGGCGTAACAATTAATTACATTAATAATTGCAATGAGATTGAAATTAAAATGGCACAAGGTGCAAAACCTGGAGAGGGTGGGCAGTTACCCGGGTTTAAAGTTACGGACGAAA
>Ga0307986_10001136_pt1 | contig 19553 bp, 23 predicted proteins | sample EllFjometageno82_FD_203170 | JGI IMG/M metagenome (GOLD analysis project Ga0307986, IMG submission 203170) | Marine microbial communities from Ellis Fjord, Antarctic Ocean - #82 | ecosystem: Environmental > Aquatic > Marine > Unclassified | place: Southern Ocean | collected 2014-10-09
TGACCGGCCCTCTTTTCACACCACCCTCTATCGCCAGCGATGGGCCAAATGGCACCATGGGAACGATCCAGCTGCCTGGCTCGCAAGGTGGAGCAGACGTTCAGGGCGCCGCCTTTGATCCAGAGACGGGGTACTTGTACATCCCGTCAATAACATCACCCTTTGTTGCCGACATTGTACCTGGCGACCCAGAAGTTACGAATCTCAGCTATGTGAAAGGCTCGAGACGCTGGATAGCGGGGCCTCGTGGACTACCTCTATTTAAACCTCCCTATGGGCGCATTACGGCTATCGATATGAATACTGGCGAGCATGTGTGGATGGTGCCGAATGGAAATGGGCCGACCGATCATCCTGATCTAGTGGATTTAGACTTAGGCCCTCTTGGGATGCCAGGGCGACCTACACCACTGCTTACCAAGACTTTGCTGTTCCTCGGCGAGGGACTCACCAACCAGCGACCTGGCGGTCGAATCCCTGTTGATATGCCTGTCGAGATTGCTACAAACAGCGGCGGCCCGATGTTCAGAGCCTACAACAAAGAGTCAGGTGACATTGTTTGGGAAATCGAATTGGAGGCAGGAACATCCGGGCCTCCAATCAGCTACTTACATGACGGGGAGCAGTACATACTCGTCGCGATCGGTGACCGACAGTACAGCCCGGAACTCGTCGCCTTTAAACTGCCATAAAAAAAGCTGGCGCGTATTAGGCGCCAGCTTTTCCAGTTTTTCTCTGCAATCTTTCCTGCGGTGTGCGCGCTATGAATGTGTTCTAGCTTATTTTGTACACTCATAGACAAATGCTGGCGGCATATTTCGGAACGTGAAATCTAGTTTCACGCTTTTGAAGATTGGCTTCAATTCTGCGTAATTACTTAAACTGTATTGGAATTGTAAGAAGCGGCCACCTGCGCGTAAATTCGACCGCACTGATTCAAGAATTTTTTTAACGACTTCATTGTCGATCAAAGCCAAAGGCAGGCCGGAAACGATGTGATCTACTTCCTCTACATCAAGATCATCGAGTATGCTTCGAATAGACGAGGCGCAAGCATTAACCACACGCAAACGAGAATCTTGCAGCGCTTCTAACTGGTCAATGAAGTCACCGTTAACCTCGAAGCAAATCAAAATGCAGTCTGGATGCATTCGTTTCAGAATCGAGCGTGTAACACAGCCAGTGCCAGGACCTAACTCGATAAGGCAACGCGCCGATGTAAAATCTATAGGAGCAAGCAACGTTTTAATCAAAACTTTAGAACTGGGCGTAATTGTCCCAGAAGTCTTAAAACTTTTGATTAGATTTAGCGAATCACTCAATTTCAATCTTGCATTCATATTCTAAGCCACTCGCCAATTTCAGCACCGAGGAAAACGTACATAATTACAAAGGGTAGTTCGCCCAGTAATAATGCAGTAAGCATTTTCCTCAGCGACATCTTAGCCACCCCCGCAACATAACAAACTGCATCAGTGGGTACTAAAGGAAAGAAAGACCAGCCAGCTACAAACCAAAATGCGTTTTTATGCTGCATTTTGGTCTTCAAGTTAGCGATTTTATCGGGGTATTTCTTTTCCAGCAATCTATCGTAGCCGCCAAAAGAAGGGAAACTGTATACTAGGAATGCCCCAACCACAACTCCAGTAAGAGATATGGCAAACACCAATAAAGGCCATTGTGGAAAGGAAATAGCCCCAGCCAAAACAAATGGCGTACACGGTATCAACAGCAGCGAACGAGTTAGCGACATCAAGACATAGATAATGAGTGCTCTTGAGCCCATCTGACCGAGAAAGTGCGATATGGATTCGCGAGCCAGCCATTCCGGGTGGATAACTATTATTCCCAGAATCACAGCCACCACGAGAAGCCAGACGGTGTTGATGTTCTTGATCATAGAATTCCAAAAAGGCACGTCGAAGCTGGGCTGCAGCTTTACTGCGAAATGAGGAGTTTAAGACTGAGAAGACAGCGGCGCAAGTTTTCCTCGACTCAATAATTACTGCGCCAGCTTTGTTGCTAGCGAATCGTCGAGACTTCTACCAGAACCCATAAGTTCTTGCACCCTATCGCGCAGCGTTATGAGAAGTGTATGCACTTCTAACATACCTTCTCTGCCGGTAAAGCCAACGCCGTGCCCGGGGATAACTTCCGTCTGCGGACCTGCCATACCGATGGCAATGCCCATCGTCTTGATCATGCCATGGACGCTTCCAGCATTGAATTTGTTGATGATAGGATACATATTGGTGCGAAAAAAATCATCCCAATACAAGACATCTGACTCCATGAAATAGACAAAGCTATCTCCATCTGTGTGAACAGGCGGAGCAAGAAAGACACGGACTTCTTCACCACTTAGGTGAAAGCTGATTGCCTCAGGGTACGCGAATATTGGTCGAGCCTGCTTTGGAGACTGCGGAAAAGTAATTCCATCACGACAGGTATTATTAATTCTTTGAGCATACGCAGGCGGACACTGTCTTGCGCGAGAATGAGCACCCCATCTTCACCGCTAAACACTCCGATATTGCCACCGGCATTGGGTGACTGCAGCATGTGTACCTTGCCAGCAACATAGTAGGTCGTAAAATAGCGGCTGATTTAAACATTCTCATCTGTGGATCCGATTAAGCAGACCGTTACATTGGCACCGCGAGCGACATGGTTCCACGCCCTGCTTTTCTGCGCTACTATAACCGAATGCTCCAGCACCGATTCATTGATTCCGCTTTACGACACCCCGAGAAGATTGCTTTCATCGATCGCAGCCTCGGCCGCGATGTTAGCTACTCTCAGGCATTACTCGCCTCACTCATACTGGCTCGCCGATTTAGGAAAATGGAGAGGGGCCGCATTGGGATTATGCTTCCGACCTCTTCCGCTGGAGGGATAGCAATAATTGCAGCGCTCATGGCTGACCGCACTCCGGTAATGATCAACTACTCGACCGGCGCCGAGAAGAATTGCCTGTACGCTCAAGAACAGTGTGACTTCCGGGTCATTGTTACCGCCAAGGCTCTGTTAGAAAAAGCTGGCTGCAAACAACTGCCTGACATGGTGTTCATCGAAGACATACTCGGCGCACTCGGAAAATCCGAAAAACTGCTCGCGTTTATTAAGTCCAAACTCCCTGTGTCTCTACTGAAGCGTGCCACTGGCAGATCGAACCTCGATTCACCCGCAGTGATTCTATTTACCAGTGGTAGCGAGAAGGAGCCGAAGGTTGTCCAGTTAACACAGCACAATATTCTCTCTAATATCGATTCCTTCTCCCAGATGATGGATATCTATGAGATGGATAATCTGTTGGCGGTTCTGCCCTATTTCCATGTCTTCGGTCTAACAATCAATCTTTGGACGCCGCTGTGTCTCGGCATGACCTCCATCACTTATGCCAACCCTCTGGAATTTAAAACCATTGCGAAGATTATCCTCGAAGACAAACCAGAACTTCTGGTGGGAACGCCGCTGTTTCTCGAGGGCTATATCAAACAATCGAATCCCGGCGATTTCGCCAGCATCAAGCTGACGGTTTCAGGTGCAGATAGATGCCCAGAACATTTAAGAGCGCTGTATAAAGAAAAGCATGATATCGAAATCATCGAAGGCTATGGCACAACGGAAACCTCACCGGTTATCTCCGTCAATCCACGTGGGGCCAACAAGCCCGGCAGCATTGGCAAACCAATTCCCGGAACAAAGATTAGAATTCAGAACCTGGACACAGGCACAGATAGCCTCATCGGCGAGACTGGCAAGATCCTCGTCAAGGGCGACGGAGTGATGCAGGGCTACCTGAATAACATGGAAGAATCTTCCTTAAGACTCAAGTCGGGCTGGTATGACACCGGAGATTTAGGCTACATCGATGAAGATGGCTACCTGTGGCACAAGGGCAGGCTAAAACGCTTCGTGAAAATTGGCGGAGAGATGGTGTCGCTCGTCATGGTCGAGGAGACCATGGACGATTTAACGCCACTAGAAGTCGAGTGCTGCGCCGTGGAGCTACCCGATGCCAAACGCGGTTCGAAAATAGTCGGAGTTACCAATTCTAAAATAGATAAACAGGATCTCAATAAGCGTCTTGCGAAGACGTTACCCAACCTAGCTTTGCCTAAGAAGTACGTACACGTGCCTGAGTTTCCAAGAATGGGCAGCGGTAAGACCGACTTTCGTACTCTTACAGAGATCGTGCGCCAACTGGATGAACAAGATTAGACCATGACATACATCAGGCGATTGAAAAAAAGCAGCCAACATCAGGGTGATATTGGCTGCTCCTTTTTCATCTATTCTAAGCTGCTCTAAAGCAGCTTAACCAATCAACTGCCTTACAATAGATGCAAGACCCGCTAGAATCAGCAATGCCGTCGGTATCCAGCCGACCATGAACCCTAAGCCACGTTTGGAAGGGTCGTTCACATAGGACATAAAGTACATAATTCGACCCACGAGAAAGAATGCGCCTAAGCCTGCCGCGTAAGTTGGGTCACCGAAGTATGCGAAGACTAGGATCGCCGGGATGAAAATGATCAATTGTTCCAGCGTGTTCATGTGTACGCGGTAGTAGCGGTCAAATACATCATGACCGGTTATCGCTGGCGCCTTAATGTCGAATTTTCCTCTTGCCATACCGACCTTCAGGCCAAAGAACATATACTCCACTAAAGCCAATAAGATTACTAATGCTACTAATTCCATAATTTTCCCCAAAGCTGCTTTTGCAGCGTTCCATTTTTAAAATAATTAACTGCTTTCAATTTTAGCGTTGATCATGCGATCCAGATATTGGATCGAGTCGGTGCCGACGATTGGTTCGAATTTGATATCCGGATGCAATTCTCTCATCCGGATATTTAGAAAGCCATGCGCCGAATTGATCAATGTATCCAAAATAATTTTGTCTGTATCACAGCCTTTAGCCAATGCTACGAGGCGGTCAAAACCAACCAGAAAATTGTCCGTGTGGCGCCTACGAATTGCAGTACCATAGAAGAGGTCGGCGAAGTCAATCTCAGACGCCCCAGGCGTCGCTATGCCAGCCATCGTTAAGAACAGCCGGGAAAATATTTCAGAATCTCCGCCAGCAAACTGTTTCCAGATCTCCCCGAGCTTCTCAGTTGTGTAGCTATTATTACCAGCCGGGCCCTGCGAAGAGAGAAACAACAAGCCCACTATCGAACCTAGTTGCTTGTGTGTGCTTTCTGCGATCTTAAAAAAAGTCTCTTGTCGCGCATTCATCTCCGTTGCGGCGATGGCGTGGGCCTGCTTCTCGGAGTGCAGGTTATTGCGCTGCAGCTCTTTATTATTCTCGGCTAACACCGATTGCTGAATGAACAAGCCGACCACCAACCACAGAAATGCAAGAAACGCGAACGCTCCCTCAAGAAAGGTGCCCATCTCTTCTATAGGCAGGTCAAGAAAGGAGCCCCAGCCGACGTTTCGCGCTATATAGATGATAAGAAAACAGAACCAGAAGAAGGTAACGCCAAGAGCAAACCAGATGCGCCAGTCTTTAGGGATATAGGAATTCATGGCGCCTAGAGTAAAGCGCTAACTAGGATGGGTCAAACACTTCCTCGGAGCATTTCAATTGGCCGAAAGACCGGCCTAGGGGGCGCTGCTGCTAACGAAGATATCTATTAGGTTATCCCTTATCAAAGGAGCCTCCTCCCACAGCACGAAATGCCCTTGGCCTTCGCGGTTGAGAAACCGAACCTCAGAATTTACAAGCATCCGCTGCATAAACAAAGCGTTGTCAGGATGCACCAATCTATCCTTGCTCCCCTGTACAATTAAAACTGGCATGATGAGGTCCTGCCAACGAGGAACCATAGCTTCCAACTGAGGATACAGCCGCATAATCTCTGCATTTGCTCCCTTTAGACTGGCACCCAACACGAAGCGCGGCAGGGCAACGGCGAGTCGATTGTACCAACGTGGAGCACTCAGCTTTGGATCGCCTGTTGTCGCGACGAAAATCAGACCGGCGATTAACTCGGAATAATTCATCGCGGTGCGCGCTATTACCGGCCCACCATAGGAATGCCCCATCAGCAGTGCCCCCTTTCCGGAACGATCCATATCCAAAAGAGGACGCAACGCTGCTGCCTGTTCATCTAGAGAAGGCACCTTCGTGTCATCATCGCTTCTCCACCCAGGCCGGGTGACGGAGACCATATGAAATTTCTCCTGCATGATCGGATCATTCAGATAACTCATGAATGCCGTGTAAGAGCCAGGTGTCCCATGGACGAATATGATTAGCTGCTTCGGCAGGAGCGACGCTGAGGGAGTGTAGATCTCAACATAGTCGATCGAGCCCAAGGTCTTTACTAATACACTAGCTGACGTGGTGGCCGTATTGTCTTGTTGGGCGAGAAGCGACAGCGGCATAGATAGAGCAAGAATTAAGCCCAGTGCTAGCCAGAACCAAACAGAATGGCGAGTGTTTGACAGATAATTCAACAACTGTAGAACCCCCCTACCGCGCAGATATGAAGACAAGGGCCCATTGCAGCAGAAAGCGCAGGGATGATCAACAAGCGACAATATCGGACTATCGTGCCGTTTTGGCATGAAATCCGATAGACATGGCGTATAATCACTTCTCGATCAAATAGCGTGTCGGAAACTGCCTTGTCAGTTGCAGCGCTCAGCAGCCATAGCTTTAGATGCCGGAATAGGATCATGACCAAGAAACAAACAAAGTTCGATTTTGAGATGGCTCTACAGGAGCTGGAGGCGTTGGTGTCCTCCATGGAAGACGGCGAGCTTAGTCTTGAGGAATCCTTACAAGCATTTGAGAAGGGCATTAAGCTGACCCGCGAGTGTCAGACCGCGCTGAAGAACGCTGAGCAGAAGGTACAAGTATTGCTAAATGAGAACGGCGATACCGAAGAATTAAATCTCGACGAAGTCGAAGAATAAGCTAAGCCAATGAGCACATCGAATACCCTTGAGTTGATTGAGTTTCGGCAGCAATGCCAGCAGCGCGTCGACCAGCGTCTTGGCGCAGCACTAGACGCAGAGATCGTCAGCGTCACACTTCTTGAGGCGATGCGCTATGCCTGTCTGGGTGGAGGCAAACGCATTCGCCCCGTTCTGGCATACGCCAGTGTGCTCGCCGTGGGCGGCGAACTAGCCGCTGCAGACAATGCCGCCGCCGCCATCGAGCTCATTCATAGCTATTCTCTAGTACACGACGACCTTCCCGCGATGGATGATGATGACCTGCGCCGGGGGAAGCCGACAGTACACAAAGCATTCGACGAGGCTACAGCGATACTGGTTGGCGATGCGCTGCAGTCCCTAGCCTTTCAAATTTTAAGCACCGAGGCTGATGCGCTAGGCGCAAACAACCGTCTTGCCATGGTCCAGCTACTAAGCCAGGCCGCAGGCGCCACAGGGATGGTCGGCGGCCAGAGCCTGGATTTCGAGGCTGTCGGTGTAAAACTCAGCATCCAACAGCTAGAGCAGATGCATAGCCTCAAGACCGGCGCCTTAATTCGCTGTGCCGTTCTACTTGGTGGCATGAGCTGCGGATCGAGCAGCGACTCACAGATGAGCGCTTTGGCGAGCTATGCAGACAATATAGGGCTGGCATTCCAAGTGCAGGACGATATTCTGGATGTAGTCGGAGACACCTCGCAATTGGGCAAACCACAGGGCTCAGACAGCGACAAAAACAAACCCACCTATGTCTCTCTCTTGGGCCCAGATAAAGCGAAGGCTCTAGCTAACTCCCTAGCAGAAAAGGCTATCGCGGCTTTGCAGGGTTTTCCGACTAGCGCAGACCCGCTGCGAGAACTAGCCGCCTTTGTGGTGAGTAGATTGCACTGATCAGGGTATAATTGACGATTCGGTGGCAGTCCTTTACCTTACGCCGGTTTTCACTCCCTCTAGGCTATTAGCTGCAGACATTGCAGACCTTAAACTATCCAGAGGGTATCTGGAGTTGAACAACAACTATGCTAAATGAAATACCCCAGTCCCGGCCTGATACGCCCTTACTGGACAAGGTAGATAATCCTGACGACCTAAAACTGCTGGAGCTAGATCAACTGGCTCAGTTGGCGGAAGAGCTGCGCGCGTTTCTCCTCTATTCGGTAGGTAAGACCGGCGGACATTTCGGTGCGGGGCTCGGCGTTGTCGAGCTAACCATCGCGCTTCACTATGTATTCAATACGCCAAACGACAAGCTAGTGTGGGATGTCGGTCACCAAGCTTATCCACATAAGATTCTTACCGGTCGGCGAGAACAGATGCTAACCATGCGTCAGGCGGGCGGCCTTGCCGCGTTCCCTAATCGCGGCGAGAGTGAATATGACACCTTCGGTGTCGGTCACTCCAGCACGTCCATTAGCGCCGCGCTAGGCATGGTGGTGGCAGCGAAAGTGCAAGGCAAAGAGCGGCATAATATTGCCATTATAGGTGACGGCGCGATGACGGCAGGCATGGCTTTTGAAGCACTGAATCACGCCGGCCACCTCGATGACAATATTCTTGTTATTCTTAACGATAATAATATGTCCATCTCCAACAATGTTGGCGGACTCTCCAGCTATTTCGCCCGCATGTGGGCAAGCAAGCCCTATAACTTCATTCGCACCGGCAGCAAGCGCGTACTCTCCAAAATTCCTCCCGCGCTGAAGGCAGCGCACCGCGCAGAAGAATATATGAAAGGTATGGTGTCACCTGGCACCTTATTCGAAGAAATTGGATTCAATTACATCGGCCTAATAGACGGGCACGACACCAATGGGCTTGTTGATATACTCAGCAACATAAAAACCTTACGTGGCCCACAACTGCTGCATATCGTCACACAAAAGGGCAAGGGCTACATTGAGTCCGAGAACGATCCCTTCGGCATGCACGCACTTAGCAAGATAGATCCGGGCCCAGCCCCACAAACTGAACCAGAAGAGGCGGCCAAAGAAGAAGACGAAGAACATCCTCCCAAATCCGCATCCCCGCTGAGCTACTCTGATGTCTTTGGTAATTGGTTGTGTGAAGTTGCGCAATATGATGAACTCACGGTGGGCATAACACCTGCCATGGGAGAAGGTTCGGGCATGCGAAAGTTTGCCACCAATTTTCCAGATCGCTTTCACGATGTAGCCATCGCCGAACAACACGCCGTAACGTTTGCCGCAGGCATGGCTTGCGATGGACTTAAGCCAATTATTGCTATCTATTCGACCTTCTTGCAGCGCGGCTACGACCAGTTGATACATGATGTTGCTTTACAGAATTTGAATGTGATGTTTGCCATCGACCGAGCCGGCCTCGTCGGTGAAGATGGGCCCACCCACGCTGGCAGCTTTGATTTGAGTTATCTGCGTTGCATTCCGAATATGCTAGTGATGACACCAAGCAACGAAGATGAAACCCATAAGTTGTTATCTACCGGCTATCATTTCGATGGGCCATCGGCTATCCGCTACCCGCGCGGCAAAGGGCCGGGTCAGGAAATACAAACAGGGCTGAGCCCGGTTGAGATTGGCAAGGCCAAGGTACGCAGGCAAGGTAGCACTGTCGCAATCCTCGCCTTCGGCAGCATGGTCAATCCCACATTAGAAGCTGCTGAAAAATTGGATTCGACAGTAGTGGACATGCGCTTTGTCAAGCCACTGGATAAAGAGATCATTGGAGACATGGCTACCAAGCATCAATTGCTGGTAACCATCGAAGAGAACTCTGTGATGGGCGGGGCGGGCTCTGCCGTAAACGAATTCCTGCTCGCCTCTAACTACCAGATACCCGTCCTGAACCTAGGACTGCCGGATGCATTCTTAGAGCATGGCAAGGTGCCGCAGATGTTAGCCGACGTAGGCCTCGATGCCGCAGGCATCTGCGCAGCTATCAAGAAGAAATTGAAAGACTGTAAAATTCAATCTGAAGCTGTCTGAGACAGCGCTTCAATCACCACCCTCGATCAGTTATCCATCTAACCAACAGCGGAGTACAGCGTGTCCACAAGCGAAGAGAGAGCACTACGCCACAAGAAGGCAATGCAACGTAAGAAAGAACACATAGACGGTCGCATCGCGGCGGCCACAATCGATAAAGGCCTGCTAGTGGTCCTCACCGGTAACGGTAAGGGCAAGAGCACTTCTGCCTTTGGTATGCTCGCACGCAGTGTTGGCCACGGACTGCGCTGCGGCGTGATTCAATTTATAAAGGGCCAGTGGGAATGCGGAGAGCAGATGCTGTTCGCTGACAATCCGTTAGTTGAATTTCATGTAATGAACACCGGTTTTACTTGGGAAACTCAAGACCGCGACACGGACATTACCGCCGCCGAAAAGACTTGGGCACACGGCGCAGAGATGATGATGAACCCAGACTTCGATGTCGTAATTCTGGATGAACTTACCTACATGCTTACCTATGGCTATCTGGATAAGGAGATGGTGCTGTCCGCTCTGGAGAATAGGCCCGAAGGCCAGCACGTTATTGTAACCGGACGCAGTGCCGCTAAGGAGCTCATAGAACTGGCGGACACCGTAACCGAGCTGGGTGAAAACAAACACGCGTTCTACGACGGCGTAAAAGTTCAGAAGGGCATCGACTACTGATGAGAAGCTATCTGATAATATCAACACAGTGCCGACGTTATAAAGCGTTAGGAATATTTGGCATGTCGTTTTTATTTAAGGGCACATCTAACAACCTTTCTACCCGGCTGACAAAAAATATTCCTCGGATGTTGATCTTTGTAACTCTTATCACTAGGGGGACGGCTACAAGAATTCTTTCAATAAGCTTACGGAAAACACTTTCGCAACTGTTGATGCTGACTACTCTTGTGGTTAGTCAGGCTGGGTTCTCTATCGAGGTGCGCGACGACGAAGGGTCGCTAGTGCAACTTGATGAGAACGCACAGCGAATTATCAGCCTCGCCCCTTCGCTCACCGAATTACTGTATGCCGCCGGTGCAGGAAATAAGCTTGTCGGCGTCGTGGAATACAGCGACTATCCGATCGCCGCGAAAGCGCTGCCCATTATCGGCCGTTACGACATGCTTGATATGGAGAAAATTCTGCAGCTGCAGCCCGACCTAGTCGTCGCCTGGCAGTCAGGCAATCCGCGAGCCTCTGTCAATCGACTCCGTGAGTTGGGTCTTACAGTCTACATCGCCGAGCCTAAACAGCTAGATTCGATCCCCAGCCATATTCGAAGATTGGCAACATTAGCAGGCACCGAAGAACTCGCGGCAAAAGTAATCGAAGATTTCGACATTCAACTGGCGACTCTTTCGGCAAACTATCGAACCAAAACCCCTGTTAGAACCTTCTACCAAGTATGGGACAGGCCGCTAATTAGTGCCGGCGGCAACGAACTGATCAATGACATTATTGAGTTGTGTGGCGGCGTTAATGTATTTGTCGACATCAAACTGGTGGCACCGAAGGTAAGCCTTGAGGCAGTTTTGACTAGAAATCCAGAGGCGATCGTAGCAAGCGGCATGGATATCGAACGCCCAGAATGGTTAGACGAGTGGCTCAAGTGGAAGCAGCTCAGCGCGGTTAGCACTAACTCGCTATTCTTTGTGCCCCCCGAACTGCTGCAGCGACATACCCCACGAGCGCTGCTGGGCGCGGCCCTTATGTGTGAGCAGATAGATGAGGCTAGAGCAAAGCTGCGAGGGAACTAACCGCCTTCATACTCGGCTGCGTTGTGAAACAACAAGCTAGCGCTTACTTGATTACCACCGTCCTCTTCTATTGCTGACTTATTTCCAGCAACAGACAAAGCAATCCGACTAAAGGATGCAAAAGGTATATGCAATGGATAACTGCGATTGAGCGGCATGCCCAATACAGTAGGCAGGACAACACGCAGCACACCGCCGTGCGTTACGACTAATACATGACTGCCATCAGGGAAATCGGCCAGTTCATTCCAGGCTTCAAGCACTCTGTCCTTGAAAGAAAGAAACGCTTCACCATTGGGTGGATGCAACTTGGACATATCCCTTCGAAACTCTTTGAACTGCGGCCCAGCCTCTTCTCGCCAATCGCTAAGCAGCATGCCATCCCAATCGCCATAATCTATTTCCTGCCACTGCTCGACTACCCGTAATTCGAGCGCAGTCACACCCGCAAGATGCTCGGCGAAAACTCGGCAGCGTTGTAACGGCGAAGAAATCAGGTGGGTCCAGCTCGGCGTCGAAGGGGACAGTTTTCGCTGCGCGGTCAGTGCAGCAGCTTTCTGCATCTGCGACCAACCTACTTCACTCAGTGGATGATCCACCCTACCTCGAAGTACGTCACCACCCTCGGGTTCTCCATGGCGAAGAAAATCAACGGTGATCTTTTTTTTCGAGGAAGGCATGTGCTAGGTGGGTTTCTTGTGACCCAATTTATCGAATTTAACAGCCAAGTAATTCTCGTTGTGCGGGTTGGCACCGGTGTGTATAGGAACCACCTCGGTGACATCGATGCCCATCTCGGTAAGAGCATCTATCTTTCTAGGATTATTCGTCATGATGCGCAGGCTCGAAATATCGAAATGATCCAGCATGGGCTTGCAGATTTCATACCCTCGGCTATCGGCCTCGAAGCCCAACTGAACGTTGGCCTCTACCGTATCGGCCCCGGAGTCTTGCAATGCATAGGCTCTGATCTTGTTTAGCAAACCGATACCACGCCCTTCCTGGCGTAAATAGAGAATTATGCCGCGCCCTTCCTTTGCTACGCTCTCCATCGCGTATTGCAGCTGTGGCCCGCAATCGCAGCGCAGGCTAAACAGACAGTCGCCGGTCAGACACTCCGAGTGAACTCGGCACAGCACAGGCTGATCTGAACTTAGATCACCGAAGGCCAAAGCCACATGCTCTTTGCCAGTAGACTGATCTTCGAAGCCATGGATTGTGAACTGACCCCACTGCGTGGGCAGAGCTGCTGATGCTACAAATGAAACTATCAAAAAAATTTCCTCTACTTTCGTCAAACCTTAGCCAATTAGCACAACCACAGCTTGCATACACAGGGCGGCCATTATACCTGCTAATACATCATCAAGCATGATCCCCAGCCCCCCAGCTAGCTCTTTATCGGCCCATTTAATGGGCCAAGGCTTGAAAATATCCAGCAGACGAAACAAGCCAAAACCCAGGAGCACCCAAAACAGGCCGCTTGGTGCCATAAACATGGTAATCCAATAGCCCACAAACTCGTCCCAGACTATACCGCCATGATCATGAACGCCCAGATCCTCTGCCGTCTTACCGCAAAGCCAAATGCCAAAAATGAAACTGACCAGTATCAAGCCAGCATAGATGATGGGCGACATGCTCGGCAGTGCTAAATAGATCAGCACTGCAACGGCGGTACCCACAGTACCTGGAGCTTTAGGGGAAAGCCCCGCCCCGAAGCCAAAGGCTAACAAGTGTATTGGGTTAGCTAATATCGCTTTGTTTGAGTTCATAGTCGCTCTAGTCTACTACTGTGAGTTTACGTCCAGCCACTGAAATGTTGAAAAGCTTGTGCGGTGACTTCAACTGGCGAGCCATCAGCGTCTAAATAGTCGATTCCCTCACCTAGATTGATGTCTCCAATACAGGTGACACTAACGCCTAACTCTTTGGCGATAGACTCAAGCTGTTCACAATCTTTTTTAGCGAGGGTGAAGCATAACTCATAGTCATCACCGCCAAACAGCGCCGCTAACAATCTATTCTCTGGGCTAACGCTACACAGGGCAGATTTGGAATAGGGTATCGCGCCCAATCTTATGCTGCCAGCTACTTCACTCTCATCGAGGATATGTTGTAGGTCTCCCTGCAACCCATCCGATATATCGATACAACTCGAAAATAATTTCCCAGCTGCTAAAGCTAACTCAATCTGTGGATGTGGCTTGAAGTAGGCGTCCTCAAAGAACTGCAGACATGTTGCATTGGGCTCGCTCACGGTTAAAGCAAATTCGCTGCCTAGATGTGAATCTAAGCCTAGCGTGAGCAGTGCTATAGCACCATCACCAAGTGTGCCACTAACGTAAATTTTGTCGCCCACATTCGCACCACTTCTTCGCGTGGCTCGATTTTTTTCAACAAGTCCTTGTACCTGAATACTGATGCTCAGCGGGCCTTGGCTAGTATCCCCCCCGACCAAAGGACAATTGTATTGCCTAGCTAGATATTCGAGTCCATTGCTAAAGCCAGCTAGCCACTTCTCATCGCTATGCGGCAGGACCAATCCAAGCGTGAAACAAAAAGGCTCCGCTCCCATAGCAGCTAGGTCACTTAGATTTACTGCCAGTGCACGATTGGCTAGCAAGGCAGGATCAGCGTCTACAGGGAAGTGTATGCCCGCTATCAGCACATCCATCGACATCGCCAAATACTTGTCCAGTGGAACCTCTATGAGAGCGGCATCATCGCCAATTCCTAACTCGATCCCATCACGCGGGAAAGACAGATTGGGTGTCGCAAGAAAGCGACGAATGATTTCAAATTCTGATTGGCTGCTTGGCTTGTCCATGACTTCACGTACCGGGGCTTGATCGACAATTGCCATGAATGGAAGAGCGATTGTTTCTGAATGAAATCAGCTAGTGACTAGGTAATCGATACTGCGATTGAAGCTAAGTGATTGAATTCCGCATTGAGGTGCATTTCCCCGGGTCGACTACTTAGCCGCCAATTCCAAGGGACGAAGAGTCTTAGCTAGTTTATCCAACACACCATTAATGTATTTATGACCGTCAGTCGCACCGAAGGTTTTGGCTAACTCGACACACTCATTGATAACCACACGATAGGGAATATCTATGCGATTCGCCAATTCGAATGTTCCAAGATACAACAGTGCTCTTTCCACCGGATCCAACGATGTCAACTCGCGGTCCAACACAGGGCCTATATGCTTATCCAGAATCTCTTGTTGCTTGGGAATCTCTAAAAAGACTTCCGAAAAATATTCCCAGTCAATTTTGCCACCGTTTTGTTCATGAAATTGCGCTTCGATATCCAAAGGCGCAGATTTACTGATATGCCACTGATAGAGAGCCTGCACAATGAGTGTGCGGGCCTTGCGCCGCTGCGCTAATGGGATTTTACTCTTAGCTTGCTGCTTCTTTTTGGGGGCTGAAGGATTCTTGCTTACGTCGGCCTTAGCTGGCGCCACTTATTTCTCCAACTGCCTTAGAAGGCTAACCATTTCTATTGCAGTAATTGCAGCCTCAGCGCCTTTGTTGCCAGCTTTCGTGCCAGCACGTTCTATCGCCTGTTCAATACTGTCAACGGTGAGCACCCCAAAGGCTACCGGCTTGCTAGTGTCGAGACTAACCTGGCTCAAGCCTTTCACACATTCACCGGCCACGTATTCGAAGTGCGGAGTACCGCCACGAATTACCGCGCCCAAAGCGATAACAGCATCGCATTCGTCTCCGCTTGCGATCTTCTTTACCGCCAAGGGTAATTCAAAAGCGCCTGGCACTTTAATGACAGTGATGTCTTTATCCATGACTCCGTGCTTGCGCAGAACATCTATCGCGCCTTCGAGCAGGTGGTCAACGATAAAGCTATTAAATCGCGCCACGGCAATCACATATCTCGCTTGAGCGTTGTTATAGTTACCTTCTAATGTCTTTATACCCATAGCCTTTTCCTACCACTTTCTTTCCATGACTCATACGGGCGTGAATATTTCTTGCCGCTTCTACTTACTACCGGCTCCATCCACGATCAATTTTATTTCTCGAATTCAACAAACTCAACTACTTCTAGATCAAAACCTGAGATCGCATTAAATTTCGCCGGGTAGCTCAACAAACGCATCTTGCCGACGCCTAAATCCCTTAGTATCTGCGAGCCAGTTCCAATAGTGAGATCACTGCCGCTGCGATTAATCGAAGCGGTCTCAGAACCGTCGTTCAAGGCACTAGCAATATTTTGATCGAGATCCTGACCATAATCTTCACCGGATAATAACACAGCCACACCCTTGCCTTGTTCAGCGATTTTCTCCAAGGCATTACTGAACGACCAGCTAGTGCGACTCAAATTATAGACATCACAGATGTCACGCACCGTATTTGGTATATGGACTCGTACCAGCAGAGGATCATTAGAGTCGATTACCCCTGTCGTAAAGGCGAGATGCAAACTGCCACTAATAGAGTCCTTGTAAGAATGCACATCAAACTCGCCGTACTTCGTTTCCATTTTGTTGCTAGAAACTTTGGTAACAGTATGTTCGTTTGCAATTCGATAATGAATAAGATCGACGATAGTGCCAATTTTAATGCCATGTTTCTCTGCGAATTTCTCAAGATCTGGACGCCTAGCCATCGAGCCATCTTCGTTCATAATTTCAACGATCGCGGCGGCGGGCGAATACCCAGCCAGCCTGGTAAGGTCGCATCCTGCCTCGGTATGACCCGCTCTGCGCAGTACGCCACCCGGCTGCGCCATGATAGGAAATATATGCCCTGGCTGCACAATGTCTTCGGCGACAGTGTCACGGCCGACGGCTACTTGAATAGTGCGGGCTCTATCACCTGCCGAGATTCCAGTGGTCACCCCGGTCGCCGCCTCGATAGAGACAGTAAAGTTTGTGTTATAGGGTGTATTGTTTTCGTTCACCATCAGAGGCAACTTTAAATGCTTACAGCGCTCTTGAGTAAGAGTAAGGCAGATCAAGCCTCGCGCATTAGTCGCCATGAAGTTAATATCTTCGGTGCGAACACGCTCAGCAGCAATAATGAGATCACCTTCGTTCTCTCTATCTTCGTCGTCCATCAATATCACCATCTTTCCCTGGCGAATGTCGTCGATGATCTCTTCTATCGAATTCAACTTCATAATTTCTTCAAACTCTTTTTAAACTTTTTCAAAAAACACTCTTAAATCTAGCGCCTATTTAACCAAAGCCATGCTTTGCCAAAAAATCTTTATTCAATCCTTCTGTCTTGGAATCAGTTCCCTGCAAAAGCCTCTCGAGGTAACGAGCTATAAGGTCAACTTCCAGGTTAACGTTCTGTTCCACTTTGTAGTCGCCGATTATCGTTTCTGCTTGTGTGTGAGGAATAACGTTGACACTGAATTTTTGACCACTGACTTCATTCACCGTCAAGCTAGTGCCATCGATACAGACAGAACCCTTGGCAGCGATATACTTCGCTATCTCTTTTGGAGCCTCATACACCAAACGCACACTGGCGCCGTCTTCGGACAATTCAACCAAACTGCCCACACCATCTACATGACCGCTAACGATGTGGCCGCCGAGGCGCCCGCTAGCTAGCATGGCCTTCTCTAGGTTTACGCGCGTACCGTCCTTGAATTCTCCAAGAGCTGTACAGCGCATCGATTCGTTGGAAACATCGGCGCTGAAAATATTTTCCTTCAGCTCGACAACTGTTAGGCAGCAACCGTTCACGGCGATGCTATCACCGAGAACGACATCGCTTAGGTCGAGCTTTCCAGTATCGATAGTGAGGCGCCAGTCAGACCCTAACTGTTGTAACTTAGCTACTGAGCCAATCGCCTCGATTATTCCGGTAAACATTGTGTTATTCACTTATCCGAATCATTTTTCTATGGACTTAAATTCAGATCGGCTTCAGTACAACGCGTATATCGCGATCTATCTGCCGCAAATCGGTAATCTTAAAATTCAGGCTATCAGACATTGATTCGATACCTGCTATATTGAGCATCGCGCGAGCATCACTGCCAAGCAATTTTGGCGCAATATAGATGATTAATTCATCTACCAAGCCCGCCTGTATAAATGCTGTACTCAGCGTAGCGCCTGCCTCAACCAGCACCTCGGCGCAGGCAAAATCGGAGGCCAGCGATTCTAGCACAGAATGCAAACTTACTCTCTTTCCGCTCGCCGCCGCTTGTCGGTATTCCACATTCGATGCAGGATTTTTAGCGCCGTCAGGCGGCTCGATGGAGAAGATCTTTACCTCACCTGGTAATGTGAGGATTTTGGCCGTATCAGGAGTACGAAGCTGACTATCTAGAATCACTCGCAGGGGTTGTGTTGACAAAGAGAGTTCATTGCGAGCGAGCTCTTCTGGATGAAGATTCAAATCACTGATGCGAACATTAAGGGAGGGATCGTCGGCTAACACCGTCTGTATGCCGGTTATCACTGCGCCGCTTGCGGCACGTAACCTCTGCACGTCACTTCGTGATTGGCGCCCGCTTATCCACTTGCTCTGGCCATTCGCCAGCGCGGTACGACCATCCAAACTCATAGCGAGCTTGCAACGAACATAGGGAATACCCTGTTCCCGCCTCTTAAAGTAGCCAGGGGTTACAGCGCGCGCTAAGGAATCGAAATCGGTTAGTTGTGTTACGGGTATTCCCGCTGCAACTAATTTCTCAACGCCGCTTCCAGCAACCTCAGGATTCGGATCGATACTGGCGATGACAACCTGAGAGACCCCCGCTTGAATCAACGCGTCGCTACAAGGACCAGTTCGACCTGTGTGCGAACACGGCTCTAGAGTGACGAAAGCAATCGATGATGTTGCCCGATCACCTGCCTGCTTCAACGCCATTACTTCAGCATGGTCCTCACCCATAGCAACATGCCAACCCTCGCCTACGATTTTCTGATTCGTAACGAGAACGCAACCTACTCTAGGGTTCGAGGATGTATTGATAGCATACCCGGCCAGATCTATCGCTCTGCGCATATAGACTGGCCAGTCAATAAATTCTGGTTCTAATTCATCGTTGCGAATTTTTTTCATGGCTTTCATGAATGAGATAGTTCTTCAGCAGAAATCGGGTTTCTCGAGAAAGTGACTACGAAGCAGCTGCGCACCGAATTCGAGATTGAGAAATAGTCTACATTATTTGGAATTGTCTTCGGAGAGGCGATCAATTTCCGCACGAAATTCATCGAGATCTTTGAAGCTACGGTAGACCGAGGCGAACCTAACGAAGGCCACCTCATCAAGATCGCGCAGTTCTTTCATCACCTGCTCGCCGACAGCTCGAGATTGAATCTCACGCTCTCCGCTGGAGCGCAAGTTCGCCTTGATACGCGTAATCGCCTCTTCCACCTTCTCGATACTTACAGGACGCTTCTCTAAGGCCTTGGTTAGACCGGTCATTAACTTGTCTTCGTGGAAGGGTTCACGTATGCCATCGGTCTTGATAATTCTCGGCATCACCAATTCGGCAGACTCGTAGGTAGTAAATCTCTCTTCGCAGGTAATACACTCGCGTCTGCGGCGGACGTTATTGCCCTCAGTTACTAACCGAGAATCTATTACTTTAGTGTCAATCGCGCCACAAAAAGGACAATGCATAGAAACCACTCATTCAACTATTATTCTACTAAGGTAGTAAGAGATTATTTTATAGTCCCGCCCGAGGAAGCGGTAATCACTCACCGTGTTTATTGATACACGGGGAAGCGTGCGCAGAGTTCAACTACCTTCTGCTTTACCTCGGCTATCACCGTTTCATTTTCAATATCGTCAAGAATATCACACATCCAAGCAGTTAGATCGGCAACCTCAGCCTCTCCAAACCCTCGCGTTGTGATTGCAGGCGAACCTAGGCGCAG
>Ga0307986_10001137_pt1 | contig 19552 bp, 20 predicted proteins | sample EllFjometageno82_FD_203170 | JGI IMG/M metagenome (GOLD analysis project Ga0307986, IMG submission 203170) | Marine microbial communities from Ellis Fjord, Antarctic Ocean - #82 | ecosystem: Environmental > Aquatic > Marine > Unclassified | place: Southern Ocean | collected 2014-10-09
CACACGAAACAAAATGCCCTTGTAGCTCAGCTGGTAGAGCAATTGATTTGTAATCAATAGGTCCGCGGTTCGACTCCGTGCGGGGGCACCATCATTCTAACAACTCCGTTAGCTTATTTAACTTCATAGAAAGCAGAACAGAACAGAACGAAGAACATACAAAGGAAGAAAGTAGAACTCGTTGTAACGATATTGTAGCGATCAAGATAATTCCAGGATACGGAGGTAGTAAAAGAATTAAAAATATAATATAATAATTAAATAAAATTGATTATCTAGTTATGGATTCTATCTTGGTTAAAAAAAATTAATCTTTAATTAACACTAAGTTTATTATTTAATTAAAAAATGAAAAAAAAAATAATCAATTTTATTTTTATTACCTTATTTTTTAGCTATGGCTTTATTTCAAGTCATTTTAGTATTTTTCCCTACAATCAAATTCAGTATGTTTATAAATCTATTAAAAATAACTTTGTAAATTCAAATAATTTGTATTCGGAATATTTAACTATCAGGCAGTTTCATAAATTAGACCAGAATGAAAAATTAATAAGAGATAAATATAAAAACTGGAATAAAAAAATCAAAATCATTCAATATCGCCCAAATTTACCAATATGGTCAGATAGAAATTATATAAACCTCAAAAATAACAAAAAACTAGATAATTTGTTTATTATACAAATTCCGAAACATCATAAAAGTTCTATTAAATTAAGTATAGATGGGACAATAATAATTTACAGGGTGCTCTGTGAAAAAAATGATAATAAAAAATTCAAAAATTTTAAAAATTTAAATTTTGAACTATTGATAATTAGTGAGTCTTGCATTCATAATAATATTGTTGCAGAGTCTGTTTCAGAAAATTTTTATGAAATTTTACCTGGTGGACCAATAAGCTCTAATCCAATCTTCATAGGTAATAGTGATAACAAAATTAATTTTAAAATTTTAGATTAAATTTATAAGGTACTTAAAGACATTATTGTCTCTACATATTTAGAACATTTTGTTAGTCTTATTGGAAAATTTTGAAACTTAGGAAATAGCTCTTCTCTAAAAAAATTGTCTAGAGTTAGATCGTATTTAAATTCTATAACTTCAAATGGTAATTTAATTTCTTTCCTATTAAATTCATATTTATTTATATTTGAATTATTGATTGAACCTAGGATATTTTTATCAATAGTTAGTCTTATACCTGATGGATGTTTTAAATATTTTCTTTGATAGGTTATTTTCGTATTAAAAAATAAATTTAAATTATATTTTGATAGTAATTTTTTTTTTGTAAATTCTAATTTATTCTTAAAATTAGCATCTAAATTAATAAAAGAGTTATCTCTATGTTTAAATCCATTAAAACCATATTTGTATTTTAATTCTAAATAAGATCTGTCAAAGTTATCATCATACCATCTAATTCTTGGTTTTATTCTATAAAAATCACCATTAATATTTGATTTTACAAAGCTATAATTGTAATCATCAAAATAAACAGATGAGATCTTTCTATCTGGGTAGCATTTATAAAAACCTAACATATTGAACGTACCCATTAAAAAATTAGATTGACCAAAGTGTAATTTTGATTTTCTTTCAAATCTAGATTGAGATTTTGACTCTTTCGACAACCTATCAATTAAATTAATAATATTTTTTTGTGAATTAACCATTTTAATTTAATAAATTTAAAATTTCAATTGAGTCTTTATTGGGTTTTAAATTTTTTTTATTAACAATTAATATATTTTTTCCTGAATTGAAAAAAATATCATTTATTTTTTTTTTATCTTTAATATTTTCAAATGAATTAATATTTAATATAGCTTCATTAAAGAATGATTTTTTTACGTAGGAACCACCGTATACTCTTGTATTTTCTAAAATTAAATTTTTTACCTCAACTCTAGACTCATCCTTAGAGACTACTCCTATCTTAATATCTTTACCTATTATAGTTTTCATTTTAATATTTGATTTTTCACCAAAACTTGCAAGTTTGTCACCAATTTTTTCTCCATATAAATAATTTCCTTTAACCGAGGCTCCTGATGTGTCCAGACAATCATTTAAAGCTTTGTAACAATATATTTCTGTAAAAAATAAATTTCCAAAATCAACATCTAATGCATCAGATTGACTATTATAAATTTTTAAATTTTCAATATGGCTATTAGAGCTAACTAAATTAATAGCGTCTTCTCCTTGTGGAGATAACAATTCAACATTTTTTATATTTACTATTGAGTTTATAGTGTTTATTGAACCACTCCAATTAAGACCTTCAACTTTTATATTTTTCAAGTTTATAAATTCTATATTTTCTAAATTAAAAGACCCACCCATTTGAGTAATCATGCCCTTTCCTTCAATTTTCATTTTTTTTTTAGAACCATTAAAATAATTATTACCAGTTAAATATAAAATAGAATTTTTTTCTAGGATGATTGTTTTGTCCGTAATTTTTAAATCATTTAACAGCCACAAACCTTTGGAAAAATAAATTTTATCCAAACTATTAATATCACCCAAGTCAGATAAAGTTTTATATTTATTTTTTGTAATTTGATTTTGAATAAAACTAAAATTATTATAATTTTTTTTAGTTAATAACTCGTTCTTAAAAGATTTGATCTTTTTTTTTATTAAACTTGCTCTTTTATAAATTGGAAATGGGTCAAAGTAATAAGGTAAAAATCCCTTAAAATAAACTCTATCTGACTTAGGAAATTCTGAATAAATAATTTGATTAAATGGTTCAATTGTTTCAGATATAATATTTTGAATTTCATCAAGATATTTTTTTGAGGTAAACTCATCTAAATATTTAATATAAAGTTTAATGAACTTATCATTTTTATTATTAAAAAAAACTTTAAGCCAATTTTTATCTTTACAAACATAGCCACAATTAATTTCATTTTTTTTATAAAAATCTAAAAAAATAAATTCATCATACCCACTGCCAATGTGACCATCAAAAGCTACTGGTTCATATAAACCGGTAGATGGATTAAAATAAAGTTTAACTGATTTTGGTATTGCTGCATGATATGCCTTTAAAAGATCAATTATAGCAAAATATTTAGCCCATATATCTATGTCAAAATAATCAGATATTCTATAGCCTTCATTATCAAAATTTTTTTTTAACAATTCTAAATTTTCTTTTGAGATGCGATATATGTCAGGATTCTCTGAAGACCATTTTTTTTCAGAGTAATAATCATAAGTTAAAAGTGGAAAAGTTTGATTTAATGTCTCTTCAATACCAATTATAGGGCCATTTTTTCTACCTTGCTTTTCTATAAGTTCTTTCGAAAAACCTTCTTCAATTATAAAAATACCAAGTTTTTCTGAATTCCTCAATAAATTAATTGGGATTATTTTTAAGTTTAATAAATTTTCTTTTTTTGCAACTTCATGAAATAAAAGTTCCCATCCATAATTTCTAGTGATTGGTTTTTGTATCGACATTTCCTCCATACCAAAAACATAATCGTCACCTCTAACATCAATTTTATATGACATTTGATTCATATCGATTTTATGCATCTCTCTATCACCTTTAGATCTAATTTTTACTTTTACCAAATTCGTTTTTTTATTATCCGTTATCTTAATTTTTGCTTTTGCATATAATGGTAGATTATTATCAGTCTCTTTATTTCTTTGTGCCTCTAGTATTTTAAGATTTTTAAAATTTATTAATATTTCAAGTTGAGGAATATTATGTTTTTTAAAACTATTAATTGCACCTAAATAATAAGCTTTAAAAAATTTTTCTGGTGTGTTGGCAATGAAGGCTTCATATTTATTTCCTATACCAAACATGCCACTTAATGTGTCGACAATTACATTTCTACGCATATGTGAAGTATCACCGTAAAAAAGAATTATAATTAGTGATAGAATGGTTAAAAAACCTGTGCTTATTAATAAATATTTTAATATTTTGTTAATTTTTTTTAAAAAACTTGAAAACATTTAGATTTACAATGTTACTGGAACACCTTTTGTTAGATTTATTTTTAACTGCTTAATGTTTATTTTTTTAATTTCTGAGATAATTTGGTCTGATGCTTGATCATTATTATTGTTTGAAATAATATATGTTAAGCAAATAATATTATTTTCTTTACTCATAGATTTAAGTTGGAGTGTAAATTCTAAGTCTTTAAATAAAGTTATTATTTTTTTTTCTACTTCATCATATGATTCTGTTGGACATTCTAAATTCAATATATCCACATCGTTATAAATATTTTTCTTCTTCTGAAATAAAGATTTAATATAAATAAATCCACTTGAAAAAATTGTCAATATTATAGCTGGAATTAATTGACCCGCACCTGTAGCTATCCCTATGGCTATAACTAAAAATAGATAAACAAGCTCTTCTGGTTCTTTAATAGCAGCTCTAAATCTAACTATTGAAAGAGCACCTACCAAACCTAAGGATAGTGCTAATGAAAACTTTACCACAGTAATTACTATTGTTGTTGTGATTGCTAATAAAACAAAAACATCTGAAAAATTGTCTTTATTGTTAATAGATTGAGCAAATTTTTTGTATGTAAATTTTATTATGATCGAACAAATTGTAGAAACTACTAAAGAAAGTAATAAAGCTGATGCATCAATATTAATTTCAAAATTTTGTAAATCCTTTAATGTAAAATTATTCATAATATTTATTTATTTTAATTATAAAGAAATATCTAGTAGTTAATTTTGATATTATGTCGAATGCAGTTCGACTCTGTGTGTGGCACTACCTAAACCAAACACTTCTTAACTTACTCACTTACATAAATGAAAGACTTACAAAAACAAAGAAATGTAACAGAATAAAGTTGAGTTCTTTGTAGTTATATTGTGGTTATTTATATTCATATAGCATAAAAATAATTTTTTTAATAAATCATGATTTTATATGATAAAAGCAGATGATAACACTAAAATGAAATTTATAATATTGGATGTTTATCCAGAAAAAAATCACCGACTAATTAAGGATACAGCTGGGGGGTACGGGACTGGAAATAATTTTGGTAAAAGTTTATTTTCAAGATTGCTAAACATATATGTTGATAATAATATAGGAATGCCTGCTATCGAAATAATGTATATAAGTTCGATATTAAAAGAAAAGCACACAGTTTATTACACTAGAGATATCAAGGATAAAAATATTAAAGAATCTGACTACGTCATACTTCCTTCCTCTATAATAGCACATGAAACAGAATTGTTAGCGCTTTCAAATTTAGAAAATAAAAAAATTTTTGTTACCGGTATATTTGGTAATATTTTTAGAGACAAATACTTAAAAAATCATTCTATTGTTGTTAAAAATGAAAGTGATACGTTTTTCTACAATCTAAATAAAAGTGGAAATTTAAATAAAGATTTTTTAGATAAGCTATTTGATAATAAACATCTTATTAACGAATTTTACTCACCTGTTTCTCTTGATGATTTACCATTTCCTGATTGGGGAGATTATACAAAAAAATACCCACTAAGAAATAATTTTTTTAGTCTTGATGAAAAAATTGCTATTCCACTATTGGGGACTAGAGGCTGTCCCTACTCTTGTTTTAATTATTGTACTTATCCCTTACAACAGGGAAGAAAAGTAAGAGCTAGATCGGTAAAAAATATTATTTCTGAAATTAAATATTGGCAAAATGAACTTGGCACCAATAAGTTTGTATTTCGCGATCCTGTTTTTTCCATTAATAGAAAACATACAATTGAATTTTGCGAAGAAGTTATAAGACAAAAACTTAATATCACTTTTATGGTTGAAACACATTTGAATAACTTAGATGATGATATGATTAATCTACTTTCTTTAGCTGGTTTAGAATTAGTTTATGTTGGTGTAGAATCTGCAAGTCATGTTGTTTTAAAAGATATGAAAAGATTTACAATCGAGCATGATCAACAATACAAAGTTATAAAAAAATGTGAAGAATCTGGGATTAAAGTTAAAACAATGTTTATAATAGGTAATCCTGAAGATACAGAAGATACAATTATGCAAACAATAAAATACTCTAAATATTTACCCAGTCTGTATGCCCAATTTAGTGTTTTTACACCTTACCCAGGTACGCCGATCTATAATGATTTTAAAGACTTAATAACTGAGAAAAAATTGGAAAATTTTGACCAATATAGATTAACTTTTAAGCATAATAATTTAACCAGCAAACAAATTGATGAATTAAAAAGTTTAGCTTATTTTAAATTTTATTTTACTTTGAATAAAATTTTAGAGACAATAAATTATTTTATTAAGTCTAAATTTAGAAAAAAAATAAACACCTAAGAAAATAGGAATAAATTAAAATTAATAACAATTATTAATATAATGTTATATCATCTGATCCGTAATATAGAGAGTTGTAAATTTAATTCAAAATCGTGTGGTTTTATTTATTTTTGGAGATATCAAAAGTGAAAATATTGTTTGATTATTCAATTTTTTTTCATCAAAAACATGGTGGTATTTCTAGATATTTTTTAAACCTTTATAAAGAATTTAAACAGAAAGAAATTGATACTAAAATTTTAGCACCATTGCACAATAATACTTTTTTGAAAGACTCAAATTATAAATCAAATTTAAATCTTTATATAAAAAAATACCCCAGAAACACAAGAAAAATTATTAAACTTTACAATAAAACTTTAACTAATTTTTATGTCAATTTATATAAACCAGAAATACTTCACAAAACTTTTTATGAAAAAAATCTAAACAAAAATAAAAAAGTAAAAAAAATATTAACTGTAATGGATCTGGCTCATGAAATATATTATAAGGATTATGGATTTAATGAAAATTTTAAGCATAAAAAACTAGCAATACAAAATCTAGATTTTGTAATTTGTCCATCCAATAAAACTAAAAATGATTTTCTAAGTTACTATGATTTTCCAGAAGAAAATATAGAAGTTGTATATATGGGTGTGGAACAATTCAAAAATTGCAATATTGATAATATAAAAGTTATAGATTTTCCTTTTTTATTATATGTGGGGAGTAGGGATAAATATAAAAATTTTATTAGTTTAGTTAAGGCATACTCAATATCAAATAATTTAAAAAAAGATTTTAAAATTGTTTGTTTTGGTGGAGGAAAATTTAATAAAGAAGAACTAAATTTATTTAAAAAATTAAATTTAGATATTAATAGTATAATTCAAATAAATGGTGATGATAATCAGCTCTTATACCTATATAAAAAAGCTTCTGCATTTATATTTCCATCAATTATTGAAGGTTTAGGTTTGCCACCTCTGGAGGCTATGTCACAAGGATGTCCAGTAATATCAAGTAACCATCCAGCTATCTTAGAAGGTGTTGCTAATGCAGCAGAAACATTTGATCCAATTCATATAGAGGACATAATGCAAAAAATTGAGAGAGTTTTGTACGATAAAACCTATACAAAAACCTTGATTAAAAAAGGTATAGAAAGATCTAAGTTATTTTCATGGAAACGGTGTGCTGACGAAACCTTAGATGTTTATAAAAAAGTTTATTCTAAATAAGTTTTTTTTCTAGACGGTAAGTATCAATTTCATATTTTTTACCTCCTCTTTTACCATTAACAAAAGCAAGCATACTTGATTTTGTTAATGCTTTAAATGCATGAGCATAGAAAGGTTTATGTGAAACTAAATAATTATCACTAATAATTTCTTTCTTAATTAGTCCTATAATTTTTCCTTGTTTATTAATTTTAGCAGTAAGCATTAACAATTTACCTGTTAAGATATATGAAAATTGTTCACTCATTTTATGATAGTGGTTACCGCGAATTGAGTTTCTATTAAATGTAACAAGTGTGCAATGGTCTTTAGGTTGATTAACAAATATATCTATAATCTTACCCCTATTGTCTTTATGAATGATTTTTAGTTTCTTTTTCATGGTTTTTTATTATTTACTAATTTAGATATTGATATGTAGGGTATATTTTTGTTTTTTAAAAGTTTTTTCTTTAAATATGAAGATATATTCCAGGGTAAAATTATTGCCGCTTCTATGTTTTTTATTTTATCTTCATGTATTATTTTTATAGCAGATCCAGGAGTGTATTTATTTATTTTGTGAATTGACTTTTCAAGTATAGCGGTAATTTTAGTAGAATTAAAATTACAACAATTTAAAAGTGTGTTTCCTTTTGTAGCAGCACCAATACCATAAATCTTTTTGTTTTTTAATAAATTAATTTCTACAAAAGTCTTAATGTGTTGAATGATAGAGTGTATTTTTTTTTTAAATGTATTAAATTCAGTTAAGTTTACTTGTGTAAGAGTTAAACTATTGAGGTTATTAGGAAATTTTCTTGCATAAACTCTTATAGATCCAGACATATAAGAAATTTTTTTTATTTTAAAAACAAAAAGTTTATGTTTCTTTAAAATATTAAACAAAGATTTTTCAGAGTAATAATGTCTATGTTCATGGTAAATAGTATCAAATCCAACTTTTTGAATTAAAGACTGTAGGTCAGGTACTTCAAGAATAAGGACACCATCTTCTTTTAAAATATTATAAACACCATTTAAAAAATCTATATTATTGTCCACATGGTTAAAAACATTTGCACCATAAAAGATATCAGCTGTACCGTATTTTTTCTTAATTTTTGTTGAATTAAGGTGATTAAAATAATCAACGTAAGTATTTATGTTCTTTTTTTTTGCAATCTTGGAAATATTTTTGGATGGATCTATGCCTAAAACAATAGCATTAGATACTTTTTTAATTTCACTTAAAAAACTTCCATCATTGCTGCCAGCCTCAATAACTAAAGAATTGCTCTTTACTTTAAATTTTTTACATATTTCATTAGCTATTGTTTTAAAATGTAATCTAGAAATGGGAGAATTATTCGAGGTATATGAATAATCATATTTCTCATATCTTGTGTGAGGTGGGACTGGATAAATGGCTGTTAAATGAGAGCATTTACAAAAAGCCACAACTAGAGGATATTTTTTCAGAGTTTTTGATCTTAATTTATTTTTAATAAATGTGTCTGCACAGGGTTGACTACCCAAAGATAGGTAATCTTTAAATTTTGATCCACAAACTAAACATTTTTTTTTCATATACTGTTTTTTAAAAAATTATTAATAACATTTTCAGATTTACCATTATAATAAATACATTTTTTTTTAATAGAAGAAATTATATTAATATTTTTTTTATCAGACAAAAATGAAGGGTTAAGTTTTTTTTTATATTTTTTATAGTAGTATTTATTATATAGAATGATCATATCATTAATTGTGATTTGGTTTTTGTTACCATAATCCATAATAAAACTTAATTTTCTTTTAGAAAAAAATAATAGTTTTTTTACAAAATCATTAACATCACTATAACCTCTTACATCTAAGCCATTTCCATGAAATTTATAAGTATTAACTTTTTTTTTGAAGATTATGTTGAATAGAATTACATGAAAATGGTCAGAGTACTCGGGATTATCACCAACTAGATTAAAGGGTCTCCATATTTGATAATTTTTAAATAACTTTTTATTTTTTAGAATTAAAGTTTCACATAGTTTTTTAACTTTACCAATTTGATGATCTTTTTTATAATAAATACTGGATGATGAAATATAAATAAAATTTTCAATTTCAATATTTTTAATAACATTTTTAAGCCAGTAATATTCATTTTTAAATTTATCATTATTAAAATTTTTATTGAGCATCCTTGGACTTGCAAAAAAAAAACAATTTTTAACTTTTTTAATTGGAAAGTGTTTTAAATCTTTGTTAAGATTCCAGCATATATTTTTTTTATTGTGTTTAGTGCTTGAGTATAAAAAAGAATTTCCTTTATCATTTAATTTATAAAATGCTTTTCCAATTAATCCTGTTGATCCAAAAACTAAGTTTTTCATATATAGCTTAATTTCTATTTAAAAATTCAAAAAAATTATATTTTGTTTTTCCAGTTTTGAAATTTTTTTTTATTAATTGATTAATATTTTTTTCATATTTTTTTTTATTATTTAAAACTGTATGGAATTTATATAAATCATTTTTTCCCCTAGCAACTGTACCAATTGTATTTCTTTCTTTAAAATATGATAAGTTCTGGAATTTATTTTCCAATCTTTTATTAAAACTGCAATAAAAAATTACAGGTTTTTTTGTTAAAAATGCATATGTATAAGCTGTACCAGAAATATCAGTTATCATAAGTTTTGCAGAATTATATGTTTTTTGATAATTGTGGGAATTATCTAATGTAACTCTTTTATTTCTTTCAAAGTGTTTTAATAAATTGGATAATTTTTTTGAACCTAGGTTAGATGGATGTGGTCTAAATAAAACATTCAAATTTGTTTTTTTTAGAATATAGCAAATAATTAATTTAGCATCTATGTATAAACTAAATTCTGGAAAAGCTTTATAATCTGTAGGTGCTATAATTATTGTTGATTCACTTTGACTTTTAATTCTCTTATTTAATAAAAAATCTAATTTATAATATCCAATAATCTCAATATTTGGTTTATTTATTGGACTAAATAAATTGTCAAATACTTTTTTTGATAAGTTCGATGCTAATAAAATATGATTATATTTTAATAATCTTTTTCTTAAATTCCTCTCTCTACTAGCAGTTACCAGTGGTGTATCAAAAATATCATGATGTATATAAATATTTATTGAGTTGCGTGTAAATGAGTCACAAACATTGTTTGAAATAAAAAAGTCACAATTATAAATACAGTTGCAAAAATAATCTATAATAAAAAAATATTTTTTTCTGCTGAAGTTATAATTTTGATGAATGTAAATTACATAATATTTATTATTATTTTTTTCAAATAGTTTTTCTATATAATATGTGTGAATTTTTAATAATTTTGTATTTGGATGGTAGAAAATTATAATTTTTTTTTTATTAAGTATTTTTTGAAAAATAATAATTAAATTTAAAACTATTGTATTTATTAAACATACTGTAATTTTAAACAATCCATGAAGAAGAATCATAAAATTAAATTTTTGATCTTTTTTTTTTTATTATTCTTCAGGTCAATAACTACTTCATTACCAATTAATTTTAACGATTTATATCTATCTAAATAAGTCAATTTTCCTTTTTTATTTCTACTTTCTCTATATTTTGACAAATATATTTTTTTTTCTTTCATTACCTTGTTAATGTCTTTTAGAAAAATATTTTTCATAAAAAAAGCATTGTTTCCACTCGTATTAGTCCCAAGTAAAAAGTATTTTTTACTCTTCATCAAATCCACAAATGCATTAATTGATGCACCATAATAAAGATTACTATAATGCTTCTCTGTTCTATCAAATGTTTTATCATACGGTACCGTAATTGATTTTTTTACTCCAAATAGAGAATTATATTCACAAATTATAATGGACGGATCCAAACATGTGAGCTCTTTTAAAACCCAATAATCAATACCATCTATATCTAAACTTAATAATCCAATCTTTTTTGGAACATTCATTTCTTTTATTAAAGTATTAATATTATCTTTGTCTATGAATTTATTTTTCACTGTTAAGTTGTGTTTCCAATAAATTCTTTGTGATTTAATATCTTTAGTTGCTTGAGGGTCTCCCTCAATGACATATCCATCACAATTTTTATTAACTAATAAAAATCTAGTATTAGACTCTCTATAATCTTGAGTACCTATTTCAAGAAATGTTTTTGGTAATTTTAAAAATTTGTTAAATATCCAATCAATTATTCCATCTTCCCCCCATTGTGATGATACTTGAAATTCAACTTCTGATAAATTTTTTATTTTTTTAATTTTGTTGTGAACAAGAGATAGTTTTTTTGCTTTTAATATTAACTTCTTTTCAATTTCCTCTTCAAACATACGTCTTAAAATTTTAGCAATATATCTTTTAATAACTCTCATCATATCTAATTATTATAATTTAGTTTGAATTGGTTTCTTTCCTAAGTTGTTCTATTTTAATTTTTTTATAAAGACTATTATTTTTATTATAAAGTAAATTAAACTTTATCTTTTTATCTATCGCTATATTAATTGTTCTTACATTTCTAACCTCTATATTATCTGCAACAGCGCTAATAGGTCTCTTGGCGATATCTAAGTTTTGAATCTTTATTTTAGATTTGTCACTAATAATTGTTCCCTTCCATCTTCTTGGTCTAAAGGGGCTAATTGGAGTAATAGCAAGTTTTTTTGAATCTAAATTCAATATTGGCCCGTGTGCTGATAAATTGTAGGCAGTACTTCCCGCTGGTGTAGAGACCAATACACCATCGGCTATTAATTTTTTTATAATAATAGTTTTTCCTTTATGAATTCTTAACGACGCTGCTTGCTTACTTTGCCTTAGAATAGAAATTTCATTAATAGCTATTGATTTTTTAAGTTGATTATTTTTTGTATTAACTGTCATTTCTAATGGGTGTATTATTATTGAATTTGAGTTTTTTATATTTTTTATAAAATCTTTATTAGAAAATTTATTCATTAAAAAACCATAGTTCCCTGAATTTATTCCATAGAATGGTTTATTAAATTTGTGAAATTTTTTTAATGTTTGTAACATAAAACCATCACCCCCTAAGACGATTATAATATTAGATTTTTTTATAGACGTGATTTCTATATTTTTAATTATCTGTGATTTAATCTTTAACGAATTTTTTGTTTTATCAAAAACTAAAAAGACCTTTTTTTTCATTGGTTGAACCCTAGCAAAGACCTAAAGTGATACTTCAATGAGTACAATGATTTTGAAATCTTTACATTTACTAATTTTACAAAAAGAGTTCTTATATTCCACATTAGTTTCTCTCTAATAAATTAATTTTTTTCATGATAAAGAATTACAGATATTACAGCAATGCATCTTAAGCCATCTATTTCTGGCCTGTAATTTTTTATTATTATTTGCATAAATTATAATATCACAATAAAATTAGATAGAATCTATTTTGGTGCCCTCGGCCAGACTCGAACTGGCACTCCAAAAAGGCACGGATTTTAAGTCCGTTGTGTCTACCAATTTCACCACGAGGGCATTCCAGGTTTTCCATTGTTATATCTGTATTTATTTATAACTCAAGTATATGGATGAATGCTTTTTATTTTGATATATGTCCTAGTATCTCCTTGACTCAAAAAAAGTTAATAAGCTCTGTTTTAAATTGACTTAATTTCGCCTCTAATTTAGAAATAATTTATATTTTTATTTAAAAATATCAGTTTCTGGGGTGCTTTGAAAAGCTGAGATTATACCCAAAGAACCTGTTGTTTAATCACAACGAAGGGAAAAATGAACATAATATATCTAGACAAACCAACTACTATAGCTACTCTACTTTTAACTTCATTGGCTTTTGCTGCTATTGGAATAGTTTACTCCAAAGGTAAACTTTCAATTAACTCATATTTAAATGCAGATAGATCTATTGGAAAGAGATCTTTAACAGCCTCATTAATTGCGTCATGTTTTGGTGTTTGGATTTTAATTGGTCCATCAGAAGCTGCAACTTGGGGTGGTTTAGGTGCAATAATTGGATATGGGTTAGGTCAAGCGCTACCTTTCTTAGCTTTTATTACAATCGGTCAAAGAATGAGAAAAATTATGCCCAATGGTAATACGCTTACTCAATTCGTTCTTATAAGGTTTGGTAAAGCAATGTTTCGTTTAGTTTTGTTATTAACAATAATGTATATGTTTGTTTATTTTGCAGCAGAGGTTACTGCAATAGCAAAAGTTGTTAATCTAATATCTGGGTTCCCTCTTTGGCAAACTTCTCTTATAATAATTGTTGCCACTCTATCCTACACTCTTTATGGAGGTCTTCGAGCTTCAATTTTTACAGATAAAATACAATTTATTATAATTATGATTTTGCTAATATTTGCTATTAACCATATTTTCAATTCTGGAAATAATACTTTTACTATGGATTTGATTAATGAGAAAGCTGGTACGTTAATGAGTGGTAAATATTTTTATGGCTATACCGCGGGTATAACTTTCTTTATTGCTGTTTTTGCAACCAACTTATTTGATCAAGGCGTTTGGCAAAGAGTATTTGCAGCTAAAAGTTCAGACGATTTAAGAAAAGGATTTATGTCTGCCTTTTTTATTGTAATTCCATTTATGTTTGTTCTGGGTTTCTTTGGAATTCTCGCAATCTCTGTTGATAAAGCAGCCGACACTAGCACTTTATTTTTTACCCTTTTACTAGAACCATTCTCTGAGATTAATTCTTTATTAACTATTTCAATATTAATTTTAGTTTTAGCTTTAGTAATTAGTAGCATGGATACACTTATCAACGCTCTTTCAAGTACCATCATTATTGAAGGAAATAAATTTATTAGCTTAAAAAATAAAAGTAGCTACCTAACTCTTTCTAAATACTTAATATGTGGTTTGTCAGTAATTGTTTTTTTGATCGCTTCTAAAGGGTATAGCGTATTATTTATGTTTTTATTTGCTGATTTATTATGTTGTGCCGCAGTATTTCCTATTTTTTATGGAATGTTTAAAGGTGATGTTGATGAAAAACTCTCTTTAATCTCAGTTATAATTGGACTGATTTCAGGATTACTTTTATTCCCAAATCAAACTTTTGATAAAAGTATTTTAATTGGTGGGCTATTTTCAGCTGAGATGTTTCCAATTTGGGTTTCTACTGCATTATTATTTTGGTCTTTTGTTTTAGCAACATTTACTCCAATGATTACAATTATGATCTTTAAAAAAAATGTTAAGTTTAATTTTTCTAAAATTAAAACTTTGATCAAGGAATAGTGGATATTTACAATAATAAAAAAACTTATTTTTATAAATTAAAGAGTAGCTGCAATAAAGAATGGGCTGAATATACCAATCATAAGTTTTTATCTGATTTAGTATACAACAAACTGCCAGATAAAAATTTTAAAAGATATTTAGTCCAAGATTATATCTTCTTGCAGCAATTCCTTAAGATTTTAGCTCTAAGCGTTTATAAGTCTAATTCATATGATGAGATTGATAGATCTGTAAATTTTATTAAAGGTATTGATCACGAAATCAAGCTTCACACTAGCTATTGCAAAAAATGGAAAATACCTCTTAGATCTCTTAGTAATATTAAAGTTGAGATAGCTAATAGCGCTTACACAGATCATGTATTGAACGTTGGTAAAAATGGGAATAATCTTGATATATTTTCTTGTTTATCTCCATGTATCATTGGCTATGGAGAAATTGGATTTAAACTCTCAAAAATAAAAAGTTGGAAAAAGAGTAAATATAGTTCATGGATTAAAATGTATTCCTCAAAAGAATACCAACAAGTAGCCAAAGATAATATTGATTATCTAGATATTCTCTTTAAGAATAATAAGAATAAAAATTTGAATAAACTAAAAAGTAATTTTAAAAAATCAACTATTCTTGAAAGAAATTTTTGGGAATGCTTTATCTAAAATATTAATTATTTAAAATCTCTAATGGCAATGGTGCTTCTGGGTACTTTTCCTTGCACAATTTTTCATAATTTTTACAAAGAGTGACTATTGTTTCATTTGCTTCATCTTTAGATGTTAGAAATTTGATAAGTGTATCTCTTTCTTGTTCTATTTCTTTAACATCTTGACCTCTAAGAAATTCACCCGTTTCAACTTCCCAGTAAGTATCATTTAGTTCTTCAGTCTTTAATTTATTAAGTTTTTTTTGTAACTCAATAATAATTTTATCGTCTATTTTACTATCTCTCATTGGAGAATTAAGTAGTTTTCCTAAACATTTATCCTCTAAGTCACTTAAAAAAGTATTGTAAGGTTTTCCTTCTGCCAAACCTTTAAAATGATTACTTTCAAAATATTTATTAATTGCTGCATTAGTGGTAATCTTGTTTTTACCTTTTGCTACAGCTACCTGAACATAAACCTCTTGGCTAATGTATTCGTTTAAATATTCTTTAATTTTATTAGATAACATTGATTATAATTATTTAAATTTTTAATATGGTTCTAATATAAGGTATATTGATTATAGTAAATTGGATTATGATTTTTAGACAACTATTTGATAAAGTTTCTAGTACATACACTTATCTTATAGCTTCTGATAAAGGCAGAGAAGCACTGGTCATTGATCCTGTTTTAGAAAATGTTGAATTATATATCCAATTATTAAAGGAATTAGATTTAAAACTAGTTAAAGTAATAGATACACATATTCATGCTGACCATATAACGGCTGCTTCAAAGTTAAAAGATGAAACAAATTGCACAACAATAATGGGTGAGCACACTCCATCAAATACGGTTGAAATAAAAGTTAAAAATGATGAAATAATTTATGTTGAGGATTTAAAAATAAGAGCAATTTATACTCCTGGACACACCAAAGACAGTTACAGTTTTCTCATGGATGATTGTCTTTTTTCAGGAGATGCTTTATTGATTAATGGAACTGGTAGAACAGATTTTCAAGGTGGTAGTTCAAAAGATTCATACAGCTCTATTTTTAATAAATTATTAAAACTTCCAGAAGAAACATTACTATATCCTGCTCATGACTATAATGGTAAAAAAGTAAGTTCTATTGGCAAAGAAAAAAAATTTAATCCCAGATTGCAAGTGCACAGTGCAAGTGAATATATTAATATAATGAATAATTTAAATTTATCTAAGCCAAATTTAATGGACATAAATGTGGCTAGGAATATAAAACTTGGAAATATCTAGTAAATATTCTTAAAGAGATTTTATTAAAGAATAGATTTCAGATTTTTTTGTTTTACCTATACTTCTGGCAATTTCTTTATTGTTCTTGTAAACAACTATTGTTGTCCAATACTCAATGCCTAATGATTTAGCAATTTCTTTATCTTTAGTTTGCTCAAAACTTAGAAACAAAATATCATTAAATTCTTTTTCTGCCTGATCTAAAATTTTAACTTGTTTTCCACATGTGTAACAAGTCTTATTCCATGAATTAATTACGACAGTTTTACCTTCAGATTGAGCTTTTTTAAATATTTCACTTGTAAAAGTTGTAGTTTTTTCAACTGCAAAACAATTAAAGGAAATTAAAGTAAATATTAAAATTAAAATTTTTTTCATTGGTTGATATTATTCAATTTTTCTTAAAAGTAAAAGAATATTAAGAACCAATAAGAAATAAGACCTGCAAAAATTGTCACAATAATATTTTTACTCAAATAACCTATAATTATAGCAAATGTTGCTGCTAATATTTTAGGATTATTCTCCAGGTCAACAGTACCATTATCATCTAAAAAAATTGGTGGAAAAATTATTGCAGGAAAAATTGCAGCTGGAACAAAAGATAATATTTTTTTTGCTTTATCGCTTAATATGTCTTTCTTAAGTAAGAAAATCATAGAAAATCTTGTTACAAATGTAATGATTCCCGCATAAATTATAAGTGACCAATACATTATTTTTTCTTTAAATCCATTAAAGTTAATAATGTTGCAACAATTAAAGCTGTTAGTGCAGCAACAATTATGTAGGCTTTAAAGGGTATTGTGTTGTAGCCAATTGTTGCAACCACTCCAGACACAAACATTACAATAATATTTTTGAATTTTCTAAAATCACCAATTAATAAAGCCAGAAACGTTAAAGAAATTGTAAAACTTAAACCTAACTCTTCAGGCACTACAGAACCCAAAACTATTCCTAAAATTGTCGATATTTGCCAAATAGTCCAACAAGTAAAACCAGATCCAAGTAAATGATAATGTTGATTATTATCTTTATTATCCTTTTTAAAATAATTATTTGACACTGCAAAGGCTTGATCTGTCATTACATAAGATAAAATTATTTTCCAGAAAAGTTTTAAACCAGATAAGTATTCTGATAAAACTGCTCCATACAATACATGTCTAGCATTCACTGCCCCTACTGAACTCAAAATAATCAAAGATGAGGCCCCTCCTGAAAATAATTGTAATAAAACTATTTGAGAAGCACCACCAAAAATTATAATCGATAATCCCAATGTCATGTAAGGGCCAATTCCTAAATCCATTCCAATAACACCATATATAATTCCAAATGGAACCACCGGTATCATTAAAGGGCTTACATCTATTATTCCCTTAGTTAAGGTTTTTAATTTATCATTCATTTGAAATATGGTTTTATATTAGAAGCAAACTATATGATCAATATTAATAGGACGTTTAATACCAAATTTTTCATCTACCTCGTGTTGATGAATATGATGTGAATGTACAAATACTGGAATTAATTCATTACTAGGAGTTTTAAGTGTGTAGATAAAATTAGTTCCCCTAAATTTTCTGTCAACCACCTCTAATTTCAAATTACTTTGATCGTCATGCTCTAAATCTTCTGGTTGTAATAAAAGTTGGACCTCTGACCCTTTTGGATAATGTTTAATAAAATTTCCTGTTATTACTCCCAAATCAACACTCTCTAAACTATTTTCACCTGTAACTTTTGCTGGAATTAAAATTCCTCTATTTAAGAAATTAACTACTTCTACTGAATTTGGAAAATGGTAAACATTATAAGGGTCATCAAATTGTTTTAATTGTTCGTCTAGAATTATTCCACATTTTGTACCTAAATAAAAAGCTTCATACGAGTCATGTGTTACTATTATAGTAGTTATTTTTTGTTCTGTTAAAATTTTTTTTAATTTAACTTGTATTTCTTCTTTAAAACTTTGATCAACATTTGAAAGTGGTTCGTCTAATAATAATAAATCTGGGTTTGTGACTAATGATCTTGCCAGAGCTGCTCTTTGAGCTTCGCCTGCACTAATTTGATGTGGAAATTTATCTTTAATCTTTTCAAGATTTAAAAATTTAATTATTTCTTCAGTAGATATAGATTGTTTGTTTTTTTTATTTCTTTCAGCACCAAATTGAATATTTCTTAAAACATTATAATGTGGAAATAGACAGTTATCTTGGAATGATAATGATATATTTCTATTCTCAGGTTCTACATGAACTTTATCTGAGGATATAACTTTATTTTTTAATAAAATTTCACCTGATTTAATATTTGTTAAACCAGCAATAGATCTAAGTATTGTAGTTTTTCCAATTCCAGATGGTCCTAATAAACAGACAATGTCTCCTTCTTTTTCTATATTAAAAGATACATTATGGACTTTATTAACTTTACTTGCCTCAAAAGTTACATCTTTAATTTCTAAAAAATTTTTACTCATAATTAATCTCTTAAAGTATATCTAGAAGTAATTAAAATAAAAGAGCTTGTAATTAATATAAGAAATAAAGACGGAACAGCAGCAGCCTCTAGTAAATCTTGAGAGGCATAAATATAAGCCGTTGTAGCAAATGTTTCAAAATTAAATGGTCTCATGATAAGCGTAATTGGTAATTCCTTAATTATTTCAATTGCAATTATTAACCCAATTAACAAAATTGAGTTTCTTAGGTAAGGAAGGTGAATATCTTTAAATGTTCTAAATTTAGAGTATCCTA
>Ga0307986_10001140_pt1 | contig 19527 bp, 12 predicted proteins | sample EllFjometageno82_FD_203170 | JGI IMG/M metagenome (GOLD analysis project Ga0307986, IMG submission 203170) | Marine microbial communities from Ellis Fjord, Antarctic Ocean - #82 | ecosystem: Environmental > Aquatic > Marine > Unclassified | place: Southern Ocean | collected 2014-10-09
ACATTAACAAGTACTGGTGGTAACATCGGGACATTCGTCGATACATACTTCAACGAATCTACAGGGACTCATCCTGCTACTCAGATAACTTCTACAACAGTAACAACTAACCTATATCCACGAGACGACACCGTCTATGATGAATCTGGTTCAGACTTTCGTCGTCCGATTGGATGGGAAACTGGCGCATCGCCAGGTGTATACGAGATGACTGATGCTGATATTGATATATTGGCAACAAGATTAAATGCCACTATTGCATTAAATGACTATCCAGGAACATTTCAACTAAGCGCAACTTCACCAAGTGGCGACTACCGAACTTATATCTCAAATGTCTTCACTGATACCGAAGACACAAACTCAACACAATATAACATATACCAAAGAACGACAATGACCGCACCAACTAGTGTAAGTCCTATGTCTATTAAACGTGCCAATGGTTTGACTGGTGCGTATCAAGGTATTCAAGAATTCACTGATGCTCAGATATCATATTCATTGGGTCAACGCGCCAAAAAATTACGAAGCATAAGTGGTGCCATAGGTTCATACCAAATGCGAACTAGTTCCCAGGGGTCTCCTACGGACGCAGGTACGTGGGTTTCGAAGGGTACTGCAACCAATACAAAAAGAGTATTAGTAGAATCTGCATACTCAAGAACAAGAAATTCAAATTATACCAGAGCACGTATATCAGCATATGCGAGAACAAGGAATTCAAACTACACCCGCAATTCTACAAGAACTAGAATATCTTCATATGCAGGAAACTTCACTGGTAACTATGCACGTGACTTCGTTGGTGATTATGCACGCGGTTATGCAGGCGAGTACGCGGGCGATTTTATTGGCGAGTATGCCAGAACTAGAGTATCTAACTATGCAGGTAATTACATTGGCGATTATATCACAAACTTTGTCGGCGACTATGTTAGAATAAGATCGAGTGCATATACAAGAGATACCATAGCAGACTTTGTTGGGAATTTCATCGGCAATTACACACGCCAAAGAAGTTCGGCATATACTAGAGATAGCATATTAAATAGAAATTCAAATTATACACGCCAAAGAAGTTCGGCATATACTCGCGACTTTGCTGGGAATTACGTCGGAGACTTTGTTGGTGATTATACGCGTCAAAGAAGTTCGGCATATACTCGTGTGTCTGTATTAAATAGAAACTCTGCATATGCAAGAACAAGAAACTCTGCATACTCAAGAAATAGTATTGCTGTATTTGCGGGCGACTTTGTCGGTAACTATGCTCGTACTCGTAATAGTGCATACTCAAGAAACAGTACAAGAAGTAGGGCGTCGACATATTCTCGTAATAGAATATCAACGTATTCCAGAGACAGGGTCACGGTGTTTACTGGAGATTATGTCGGTAACTATTCTAGAACACGTATAAGTGCATATGCAAGAACAAGAAATTCTACATACGCTGGAGACTTTGTTGGTAACTATAGTCGCTCGCGTGTAAGTGCATACACCAGAAATCGTGTAACAAACTTTGCAGGAGACTTTGTTGGTAACTACAGCAGAGGTCGGGTAAGTGCATACACCAGAAATCGCGTAACAAACTTCACAGGCAATTTCATCGGTAATTATGCCAGAACGTTTGTTGGTAACTATGCCCGTGCGTTTATTGGTAATTACTCAAGAGCATATGCAGGCGACTATGTCGGTAACTACGCAAGAACGTCGACCAGAAGTTCGACCCGTGCTAGTATAACATTTTATGCACGCACCAGTACACTGACTTATATCGGAGACTTTACTAGAACGCGTGTTACGAACTTCGCTGGTGACTTTACTGGTAATTATGCCAGAAACTACGCTGGTGACTTTACTGGTAATTATGCCAGAAACTATGCTGGAAACTTTACTGGTAACTATGCACGTGACTTCGTTGGTGATTTTGTAGGTAATTATTCTCGTGGTTATGTCGGCGACTATATCGGCAACTATGTTGGTAATTATGCCAGAAATTTCATTGGTGATTTTGTAGGTAATTATTCTCGTGGTTATGTCGGCAACTATATCGGCAACTATGTTGGTGAGTACGCAAGAACTTCAACACGTACTTCAACGCGTGTGCTGGGTTATACAAGAACTGGATATTATGTTGGGGATTATGTCGGTAACTACGCAAGAACTTCAACACGTACTTCAACGCGTGTGCTGAGTTATACAAGAACTGGATATTATGTTGGGGATTTTGTCGGTAACTACGCAAGAACACGCACAGGCACTGGGTCTTATATAAGAATACGAACTGCCACTGGGACTTATAGTAGAACACGTGGCGCCACTGGGACTTATACGCGTTCGCGCCGCCCCACTGGATATTATATACGCAACCGCTCCGCCACTGGGACTTATAATAGGATTTCAACAAGGACTTCAACACGTACTCGCACAGGGCCCGCAATCTGGGTTGGCGGCGGCGGCGGCGGCGGTGGCGGATTCGAACCGACATTTAGAACAAAGAAGAAATCTGTTACCAAACCACCACTTAAGGGTCGTTGGGTAACTCCGTCTTATACTGGTAACTTTGCTGGTAACTTTACGGGTAATTATGCACGAACCCTATATTATGCAGGTAACTACACAAGAACTTTATATTATACTGGCAATTACTCAAGAACTTTGTATTACGTTGGTAATTACACAAGAACTTTATATTATACTGGTAACTACGCAAGAACTTTGTATTACGTTGGTAACTACGCAAGAACTTCAACGCGTACTTCAACACGTACTTTATATTATACAAGAACTGGGTATTATGCAGGTAACTACGTTGGTGACTATGCCAGAACTTCAACACGTACTTCTACGCCAACATTAACTTATACAAGAACTGGATATTATGTTGGGGATTATGTCGGTAACTACGCAAGAACTTCAACACGTACTTCTACGAGAACTAGAATACAAGCATATACAAGAACACGTGTTACTAATTATGTTGGGGACTTTGCGAGAACTTCTGTTCGTACTTCTACGAGAACTAGAATACAAGCATATACAAGAACACGTGTTACTAATTATGTTGGGGACTTCACTAGAATTTCGGCAAGAACACGAAACCAAGCATACATAAGAATTTCAACAAGAACACGAAACCAAGCATACACCAGAAATCGCGTAACAAACTTTGCAGGAGACTTTGTCGGTAACTATGCGCGTTCGTTTGTTGGAGATTTTGTCGGTGTTGGATATAATGCTAATTCATCAGACCTTCTTTCTCCATGGCGTACTCAATGGACTGCTTCTTCGGGTAGCGTTGGTAGTTGGGGTCAAAATGGCGACGGTAATATCAGAGAAATGGGTGCGGGCCCTAAGTCGCTGGCAGGCACAACAAACGATTTACTATGGCGCACAGTTAATAACGACACCGCATCTAATGCTGATGGTGGTTGGAACACTAGTTGGTTCACCGTTAATGAGACTAAGAAATATAGATTCTCTGTTTGGGTACGCCGCAAGGTTTTGGGCAACGGTAATGTATATTTTGGTTGCTATGGTAGTCCTAATGTGTTAAATCGATCCAACGCGGCAGCAAATGGAAATCCATACTTTACTGCGTTTGGTTGGAACCTCAATCATGGGTCAGACCAAGATGATTGGTATTTGATGGTTGGTCATGTACATGCATCTGGCGCAGGTACTGGTAGTTCGGATCCAGATTCTGGTGTATACGACGTTTATGGTAATAAAGTTGTTGGTTGTGCAGATTATGTGTGGGCACCTGGAACAACTACTGCTCGTCATAGGACGTATCTGTATTATTCAACAAGTAGTTCCACAGTACAAGAATGGTGGGAACCTCGTGTTGATGATACTACCCACGCTTCTTGTCCGACAATAGCGCAGTTAATCGGAAATACTGGTGGTTACGCAAGAACTTATACTGGCAATTACACTGGCGACTATGTCGGTGATTACGCAAGAACTTCAACACGCTCTAGAATACAAGCATATGCTCGTACTCGTAATAGCGCATACTCTAGAAGCAGAGTTTCTGCGTACACTAGGGATAGGGCAACCGACTTTGCGGGTGACTTTGTTGGTAACTACGCACGAACTTATACTGGCGATTACTCAAGAAACCGCGTGACGAACTTCGCTGGCGACTTTGTTGGTAACTACTCAAGAGCATTTGCAGGAGAGTACGCAAGAACTTCGACAAGGGTTTCGTCAAATGATTTCATAGGTAATTATACGCGTGGATTCTCTGGTCAATATGCAAGGACTCGCGTTACTGATTATGCTGGCAATTTTGTTGGTAACTACGCACGTGGGTTCTCTGGTCAATACACCAGAGCATTTGTTGGAGACTTTATTGGTAACTATTCTCGTGCGTTTATTGGCGAATATGCAAGGACTCGTGTTACAGACTTTGTTGGAGATTTTACTGGTAATTATGCTCGTGGGTTTGTTGGTAACTACTCAAGAGTATTTGTTGGTGAGTATACTGGTAACTACTCAAGAGCATTTGCAGGAGAGTACGCAAGAACTCGAGTAACTGACTATGTTGGCGAGTATGCTGGGAATTATACAAGAATATTTGTTGGCGATTACGCACGAGATTTTGTTGGTAACTTTACTGGTGATTATGCTCGAGCGTTTGCGGGGGAATATACAAGAGATAGGATAGAAACATTTACTGGTAACTTCATTGGCAATTATGCTCGTGGATTTGTTGGTGAATATACTAGAACACGTGCTTCTAATTACATTGGCGAGTATGTTGGGGACTATACCAGAGCATTTATTGGTAACTACTCAAGAAACTCTACGCGCGTAAGTACAAGAACACGTATAAGTGCATATACAAGGTCGAGGAATTCTGCTTATACCAGAGTTTCGACAAGAACATCGACAAGAGATTTTGCGGGCGATTATATCGGTGACTACTCAAGAGCGTTTGTTGGTGACTATTCAAGAGCATTTGCAGGAGATTACTCAAGAAACTTTGTTGGTAATTATACTGGAACTACTGTATCGAATTCATTAACTACGGTAGAAACATATACGCTATACGTGAGGGTTGCTTAAATATAATAGCACAAAATGTTTGCTTAATTTTGTGCTATATAGTATAATAGTAAGACATGATAAACATAATGGGAGAATTAAATGAGTCATAGAAAATGGTTAGATAATGCGTTCTGGGAAACAGAGACAAAAGAACAATTGAATTGTATTCTTGAGATAGAAGATGATGTGGGACGAAGTGTAACTCAAGTGATGAAGTTGAATAAACTCACGCGTGAAGGCGAACCAAACCCAGATTACATTGAAGTCGTCGAATCATTAGGCGAAGAATCTATTGATAAGACTACCGCCGAACGAGCAGAACGCAAGATCGCGGAGGTGGATGAAGAAAAACAACGCGAAGTCGAACACGTTAAAGCACGCAAGTTAGAAAAGTTATTTAATTATAAACTTGAAGTATTTGAGGTGGATGAAGTTAAAAAATCAACCAACCGCAAGTTGAAGGCAAAACTTAGACGTGCCAAATCTAAGATTGAAGTTAATATGTGGGCAACTAAGATACTTGAAGAGACTCTATGTAAGGTAGAAACAGATGACGAAAAGTAAGGGATTTGTAATTGTTGCGTCGCGTAAGATTAACTTCTATCGTTATGCCATAAACCTTGCTGAATCTATTCTAGATTACAACGAAGATGCTAAGATAACATTATATTGCGAAGAGTGGATGTTTGAAGATATCCATTCTGATTTGTTTGATAATGTTGAGTGGTGTAGCGACCATTACCGTGCTAAGTTAGATGGCATGGCAAGATCTCCATATGAATTGACGATGTATATTGACGCCGATATGGAATGCGAACACGAAGATATCGCAACCGTATTTGACGAACTAGGTGACAACGACGTTATGTTTTCGGCACTTACGGACGACCGCGATTACATTTATGCAGAACGTGAGTTTGATACACCAGAAGGTAAAGCGAAATTTACTTTATGTGGTGGTGTTGCATTATATGATATGACAAAACCAATTGTGCGCGAATTCATGGACGACTGGTGGGACTTGACGCGCAGACAAATGGATAAACAATGGTTTCCCGAAGGTTATGCCGAGAGTTTACGTTCGTGGGATCAGTTCAGTTTATGGTGGTTGACCGAGAAAGAACCAAAGTATAAAGACTTGAAGGTTGGTATCTTCAAAGACGATTTGCGATGGAACTACTATAACGCATTTAATTGGGCACGTACTAGACCAGAAGGAGAAATTGTATTGAGACACTATTCCTGTGGGTTGGATAAGGACGGACACATATAATGAGTATAGAAAGACCTTATATGGTCGATATCCCAGTTAACAACAGAGAACTTCTTGATATTCTAGAAGGATATTCTGTCTTGCGCAAAACTCCAGATTTTGAAAAGAACATTCATATAAGTTGCGAACAAGACCGCCACCAAAGACATTGGTGGACGGGCGCTGAGTATTGCAAGAAAATAGTGGATGAAGGTTCTAGGCACGAAGGATTTCCTGATTCGTTGTATGGTTATGAAATGAGCGTAGGTCGCAAAGGTCATAACTGGTACAGCAACGAAGCAGATGCGATATTCCGCAAGAAGTTTACTTCGAAATTATCATCATTAAATCAGGGTATGATGACTTGGTTGGGTGTTAAGCATAATGCACTCACCGCAATATACCCACCAGGCGGTTATATCTCTTGGCATACTAATGCGAATGCTTCTGCATACAATTTGATATTTTCTTATTCCGAAACTGGAGATGGGTATTTTGAATATATCGATCCTATTACCAGAGACGTGGTTAGAATGCCCGATAAAAAGGGATGGAATTGTAAGGCAGCATACTTTGGGCACTACGGCGAACCAGAAAAGGTATTCTATCATGCAGCATCAACTAACTGTTGGCGTTGTACGGTATCATATACATTCAATACAACAGATACTTCGTTCACTATTCGTGAAGACCTAATCGAAGATATAATGTCAATCGAATAAATCTTATCTGCCGTCTAGTTTTAAAAACATATAAATAGATTTATATATTGTTGTTTATTAAATTAATAGGACTGAAATGGCAGATTACGAAGATTTTACTATCGACCAAGGCGCAGATGTTGCAATAGAATTGCATCTTGTTGAGCACGATGGGTCTAAAAAAGACCTGACTGCTCATTCTGCCGCCGCAAAAATGAAAAGAAGTTACACCTCTGTTGACAGCGACGAAATCATGGAATTCACTTCTGTGATCGGTGCACCACCAACCGACGGACTACTTGTTCTCGCACTAACCAACACCCAAACCGACCTACTGAATCCCAGACTCAGGTACGTTTATGACGTCGAACTGTCATTCACCGATAGCGACGGTAATACTATAATCGAACGAATACTAGAAGGCAAAGTGAAAATATCACCTTCGGTAACGAGGTAAACTATGGCAGTCACTATATCCACACGTGGAACAACAACAGTTAAAAGAGTGGTGGTCGGTAAACCCGTTCGTCGCATAAACACACAAACGGTTTCCTTGTCTAACATGGGCGGTGTTAATATTGAGGGTGCGGAAGATGGTTCTGCATTGATATATAACGAAACATCTGGCGACTTTGAAGCAACAACAACCCTAGAGAAACAAGAAATCAACGGAGGACAGTATTAATGTCATCAATCATTAGAATAAAACGTTCAGCAACTTCTGGCAACCCAACAACGCTTGCTGCTGGTGAATTTGCTTACTCATATTTACCAGATAACGGTTCAAATGGTGGTGACCGTCTATACGTCGGAACTGGCACAGAAATCAGCGGTGATGCGGTAAACCATACAATCATCGGCGGTAAGTACTTTACTGATATGCTAGATCACGCCAAAGGTGTGTTAACCGCAAACTCTGCACTAGTAACAGATGTAAATAAGAAATTAGATGAAATTATTGTTGATAATATTAATATCAATGGTAATACTATCGAAACGACTGCGGGCAATTTATCAATTATATCAGCAGGTGGCGAAGTTGACTTCAATGACGTTAATCTACACGGTGTTGCCACACCAATTCACGGTGGCGATGCGGTAAACAAAGATTATGCAGATCAATTAGCAACTCAGTTTCTGGTTCATTATGCAGTAGATAATGGCGATTCTGCATCGTATGTTCCATTTACTGAACATTTAACATATGTTGGCGGCACTGGTCTATCAACAACAATCAATCCTGCCACCGATGAATTGACGTTCACGTTAGACGATACTGTAGTGACCCCTGGAAGTTATGGGTCACAGACTGCTATTCCGACATTCACTGTTGATCAACAAGGTAGATTGACGAATGCAGGCAGCGTTAATGTTGCGACAAACTTGACGATTAACGGAGATCCAGTCTCGTTATTAGATTCTGATATCACGATCGCGGTTAGTGGAAATTTAGGTTTAACTCACAATACAGATACAAACACACTTACTGTGGATTTACCGAATGCTGGCATTGCGGTTAAAGGTGCTGCTAGTTTCCAAGATAGCGACTTTACTATATCTACTGGTCATATTGAAATCGAAGATAAGTTTATTAACAAAGTTGTTACTGAATCTGGTTCGGTTGTTCCTGTTAACCACGCGATTACTATCCAAGGCAATACTATCCAGGGTACTAGTACCAGTGCTACTGGTGATATACTAAGTGTTACTGTTGCGGATGCTACTTCTGGTCAAAAGGGTGTTGCAAGTTTCATAGCAGACGACTTTGTTGCGAATAACGGAGATATCTCGTTAGTTGGTGCAGTATTAAAATCTATAACCACAGACGATGGCATAGTTGGCGTTACTAACCATGCATTATCGATACTTGGTGGCGAAGGCATTGATGTAAACCATGCAGGCACTAACATTATCGTTAATGGCGAAGATGCTACAACTGTCAACAAAGGTATTGCTTCTTTTGATACTAATGCATTTAATGTTTCTAGTGGCGCGGTTACAATTAAGACTGGTGGTGTTAGCAACGACGACATAGCGAATTCTCATACTATTATTGGTGATACTTCGGTTGACCTTGGTGCGACAATTACAGACATCACTGGATTAACTGGTGCTACAATCGACGATATTCGTATCGACGGTAATGTAATAAGCACGTCAACTAGTCAACCTGATTTAATATTAGATCCAAAAGGCGGAGATTCTGCCAGTGGTCGTGTAGTTATATACGGTGACTTGCAAGTTAATGGTACTCAGACTATCATTAATTCTACAAGCGTTTCTATCAATGATTTAACATTAACACTTGCGGACGAAGCGGCAGATAGTGCATCTTCGAATGGCGCAGGTATTATTGTTGATGGTTCTAATGCTGAGATACTTTATAGTCACGGTACTAATTCTTGGGTCTCGAATAGGCAGATTAACGTTCCTGAATTATTAATTAATGGCATCAATATAAATGAACATGTTGAAGACCATTTGGGTAATAACTTCTTTGCTGTTGGCGAAGGTCTTGATATTACTTATGGTTCTGGACAAGATAGCGATAACACAATCATATTCTCGGCAGAACTTGCTACGTATACGAATAATGGTGTTGCTTCATTCGACGCGAGTCAGTTCAGTGTTGTAAGTGGTTATACTACTATAACAGTCCTTGATGGCGGCACGTACTAAATAGAGTTATGATTACTATGACCCAGTATATACTGGGTTTTATTTCCAACATTGGTTTAAGGTTGACATATGTCAGATACAACATTTCGTTCACGCAGAAGTTCTGTAAAGGGTAAAATCCCGACTACTGCTCAACTATCATTGGGCGAGATTGCACTCAATACCAATGATGGTTTTATTTATTTAAAGACCCAAGATTCAAGCGCAGTCGAAGGCATTACAGTAATTCGCGAGGTTCTGGAAGATAACTTAGTTATCGATCCAGCAGGTCTAGTTAACGCGAGTGGTACTCTATTAAATACAGTACTTGACGAATTAGATACCGCAATTTCAACCGCACAAGGTGCAGCAGATGGTGACATTTCAACCGATGCTACTATCGACGGCAACGGTAAGTCTACGCCACTTTCTATATCAAATACTGGCGTCACGGCAGGCACATATGGCACATCTTCTTTAATCCCAGTAATAACTGTTAATGCCAAAGGTCAACTTGACACCGTTAGTACTATTGCGGTTGCGGGTGTATCATCTACAGACTTTGATTCTGCTAATGGTACGTTCACTATTAATACTGCGGACGGTGGTTCTTTCTCTGAAGTTATAACATTAGACCCATTTACCACAACAGATTTAGTTGAAGGTTCAAACCTTTACTATACAGATGCACGTGCTGATGCTGCATTTGATATCCGCATCGCAACAAAAACTACAACAGATTTAAGCGAAGGTTCAAACCTTTATTATACAACTGCTCGTGCGGATAGCGACGCGAAACACGCTATCTCGGTAACAGACCAAGGCGGAGATGGATCGTTATCCTACAACGCAGGTACTGGTATTATATCTTTCACAGGAGCAAGTGCTTCTGAGACTCGAGCACATTTTAGTGGTGGAACTGGCGTATCAATAACAAATGGCGTTGTTGCAATAGGTCAATCAGTAGCAACAACCGATGACGTTACGTTTGGTATGGTTACTGCAGATTCAGCAGACGTGTCGAGTATAAACTTAGCAAGTCATGCAACACCACCAAGTAATAAATTTGGCACGTTATGGGTAGATTCGGATCCGCAAAAAGGTCTTTCGTTCATACCAACTACCGAAGAAGGTGTTCAAGACGTAACAATCAACATCGGTCAAGAGTTTCTTGTATACGTCCATAACAGTACAGGCGAGACGATTTATAACGGCACGGTTGTACATGTAACTGGCACTTCGGCAGATAATCATCCAATAATAACTAAATCTAAAGCAGATACATCAACTACATCAAAAGTTGATGGTATGGCAACCATGGATATACCAAACAACGGTCATGGTTATATTACCAAATTTGGTTTGGTTCACAACCTCAATACAAGCGGTATGACAGAAGGTCAACAAGTATATCTATCAAAGGATGTCGCAGGTGCGTTTACTGCAACCGAAGTTGAGATTACTGATGGGTTCCCGTTCCATATAGGCAAAGTGCTTGAGGTTAGTTCAACAACAGGTTCTATCTTAGTTAATCCACGAACCGAAGCATTTGGACACTTACGTATCGAAGAAAATATTATCGTTGATGGTAACGGTAAATTCAGTAGTGTATCTACAGATTGTGTAGACTTAACTGGCACAACGCCCGTTCACGCAGAAGGTCGTATATATTATGATTCTGCGGCAGGTGCATTATCAGTATATAATGATGAAGCAGACATATCACTACAAGTGGGTCAAGAAGATCTAATTCGTGTTTATAACAATACAGATTCAGACATTGCTGTTGGTGTTCCTGTATATCTTGTTGGCGAACAAAATACAATACCAACGATAGCACCTGCTGATGCTGAATTACAAGCAAAACATGCGGCAGTCGGTTTTACGTCACATACAATCGAAACTCATACAACAGGTTACGTCACGGTTCGTGGTATTCTTAGTGGTATTGATACTTCGGGATTAACGGTTGGATCTAATGTCCACCTTGCGCCAGGTGGTGGTTTACAGACTGCCGCCCCGACATATCCATATTTTGTTACGGATATGGGCATTTGTTTAATATCTAATAGCACCACTGGTAGTTTATATGTTAGACCAATAGACCATACATTCGAATCAATTCGCGTACTAGAAAACGCAACGTTTGATGGATCGGTTACGGTTGGTGGTAACTTGACTATTGTTGGTTCTCAGTCACAATTAACTATATCCAACCTATCCACAGACAATACATTTATATATTCTAACTCGGGTCATACTATAGGCGACAATACCGTATTCGTCGGCACTGGTTTAAATGACATGGACTTGGACGGTCATTATGAAGGTACTTCGTCAAACAAAACATTCTATGTAGAAGTTGACGGCATTGATAGCACGGGCGATACATTTAAGTGGTGGACAGGAACAGATTCTGCAACACCTATTGCCACTGCTATTACGATAACAAATACTAATTCCGTGCTTGCTGATAATATTAGTGCCGCATTTAACGCAACAACTGGTCATACTATAGGCGATAGATGGAACGGAACTGCATCACCTATTAACGTAGATGTTGGTTTTGCTTCTAACCGAAATACAGGCACAAGTGGTGTTGGGTATACTCACGTTGGTATGTTCTTTGATGTTACTGATGATAAATGGAAGTTGTTCGACCAATACTATCCAGAACCAGAAGGTATTATTAATGTTGCGGATTCTTCTTATAACACCGCAACACTTGTTGCCAACGTAGAAGGCAATTTAACTGGCGATGTTACTGGTAATGCAAACACTGCTTCGATGTTATTAACGTCAAGAACTATTGCCATCTCTGGCGACATTACTGGTAATGCAACAGCGTTTGATGGAACTTCTGATATATCAATCTCTGCTAACATAACGTCAGATACTATTATCAACGCAGATATAAATTCTGCCGCTGGTATTGTAGACACTAAATTAGCAACAATATCGACTGCGGGTAAAGTACAAAATGGTGCAACAACAGCGACCGCACTTAATACAGCATCGGCGATTGTCGCAAGAGACGCAAGCGGTAACTTTACTGCAGATACAATTACGGCAACGTTAAACGGTACTGCAGGCAACGCAGATAAACTAAATAACCAAAGTGCTAGTTACTATCGGATTAATATATACGATGCAACTGGTTCATTAATTAACTAAGGTAAAACGAATAATGGCAATTCCAAATAGTAGAGATGAGTTAATTGATTATTCATTACGTGCATTGGGTTCTCCCGTAGTTGAAATCAACGTGGCAGATGAACAAGTAGAAGACCGCGTTGATGAGGCACTACAATGGTTTCGTGAAAAGCACCCAGATGGGTCACGAAGATATTACATTCAACATGAAATGACACAAACTGATATCGATAACGGTTCGGTTGACTTTGATCAACATGAACTGTTAACGATAGTTAGAATGTTTCCCATAAATTCATCTTCGGGCAGTACTTCGTTCTTCGATATGAAGTACCAAATGATGGCGAACGATGTTACGGATCTAAATAACTTTGCGGGCGAACTTGCTCATTACGAACAAATGCAACAAAACTTATCGCTATTAGATATGAAGTTGAATGGCACGCCTCAGATTACGTTTGATAGACAAGCATCTAAGGTATACTTCTATCAAACCAAGAGCGATTTTACGGTTGGCGACTTTATTGTATTTGAAGTGTACGGTGTGCGTGATGTAAATGAAGGTGCATACTACGATACAAACTCATTATGGAACCATAGTTTCTTAAAGAGTTACGCCACTGCACTAATCAAAAAGCAATGGGGCATTAATATGTCAAAGTTCGAAGGAATGCAATTACCAGGCGGTGTTACTATCAGTGGTCGTCAAATTATAGAAGATGCGAATATGGAAATTGAACAAATTATGACTAAATTTCGTGAAGAGGAAGACATTGGCGCAATGTTCTTCGTGGGGTAATAAGATATGGCAACTAATCCTTGGATAAGTCAAACAGTACGTTCTGAACAGAACTTGTATGAAGACCTCGTAATTGAGTCTCTACAGTTCTACGGTCAGGACATTTACTACCTGCCGCGCGAAGTTGTTAATGAAGACAAGATATTTCTTGATGACGTTCCTTCTCACTTTTCGGACGCATATAAGATTGAAGTTTATGTAGAAAATACCGAAGGATTTGCGGGCGAAGGTGATATGTTTGCTAAGTTTGGTATAGAGTTGCGAGACCAAGCAACATTTGTATTGGCGCGTCGACGTTGGAAGTCTCTTATTGGTGACAAATTAGACACTTATAACTTCAGACCACGCGAAGGTGATTTAATATATCTTCCATTATCCAAGTCTATATTTGAAATACACAAGGTAGAAACAGAAACTCCGTTCTACCAATTAAGTCAATTGCCTACATTCAGACTTCAATGTGAATTATTCGAATATAACGACGAAGACTTTGATACAGAGATACTTGATATAGATACTATTGAAGATACTGCGGCATATCAATATAAAATATCTATGGCATCGCCAGAAACTGCGACCGCTACTGCAACCACTACCATAGATGCAGAAGGTCGTGTTACAACAATTGACCTTAGTTACCAAGGTATGGGATATCAAACTCCACCTATTATAACTATACAAGAGAATGGTGGTTCGATAAGTAAATTCGGTAACTCGTCATTGCACAATCAACTTGGTCGAGGATATGAAGGTAATTATACAACAACTTCACCAAGTGGGTTTGTTGAATTATTTACATATATGAATGCATTCCCTAGTACTGGCACACAGCAAGCATTCTTCTTATCTGGTGGCGGTGATTCTGACGAACTTAATAATATGATGTGGGGCGTTAATGACGATGGTTATCTTTGTTATACAGAAGGTGCTTCGACGTTAAGAGTTGTTACTTCAGTACTATTTTCAACTGGTACTTGGAACCATATTATGATATCAGTTGTCGGCAAAACGTTAAGTATCTATTATAACGGGTTTCTCAAAGAAAGTCAAGATAATTCGGGTCGATCGGTAGATTATAATCTTATCGGTGATGCTGGGTATTCTATCGGTGCGGTTGCGGCACGTGCTGTTAATGGCGTTACATGGGGAGCGATGGATGGTTATATTGACGAATTTAGGATTATGCGCGGCGACTTTAATGTTCTATTGGGTAATACAGGCGAAGATAGATTAGGTTCCGAGTCTTTGGTAGTACCGTCTCAAGAGTTTGTGTCCGATTCCAATACAGAATTGTTACTTCATATGAACGCAACAACTGCTACCGCCACAACATCTATTGAAAGTGGATCTATAGATGGTATTGTTATTGATACTGCTGGTGTGTATTACAACTCTCCGCCAACTATAACGATCGAACCACCATATACGACTGCCAACTATGAACGTGGTCAAGTTATAACACAAAACCACGTCACATATTCAATGCTAGGTGAGGTTGGTCGTTGGTCGGATAGTGATAATGTATTATATCTAATGCACGTTGGCGCAGATGATGGTGAGTACCATACATTTTCAACTAACACCGCAATTGTATCTGATACAGCATCTTATGCACCTTCGTTAATAGAAGAAATACAACAGATACAAGCGAGCAGTCAAGCAAAGTATTTCGATGACTTCGAAAGCGACTTCTTAGACTTCTCGGAATCTAATCCATTCGGAGATATATCATAATGTTTGGCAATCATTTTTACCATAAACGAGTAAGAACTGCTGTATCAGTATTCGGTTCATTATTTAATGACATGTACGTACTGCGCGAAGATGCGGCAGGAGACATTATATCACAAGTAAAGTGTCCACTGTCGTATGCACCCAAACGAAGTTTCCTTGAAAGATTGAAGGCAATGACTGACGGTGAAGGCAACGAACGCATGGTGGCGGTTAAGTTACCACGTATGTCGTTCGAAGTTACATCAATGAATTATGATGCAACAAGACAGTTACCTAAGATGAATAACTTCACTAAGGCGGTTGGTGGTAGTAATACTACAAAGAAACGCTATTATACTAGTGTTCCATACGATATAGCGTTTCAACTAAATATATACGCAAAGTCTCAGGACGATGCGCTACAAATAGTCGAGCAGATAATACCATACTTCAATCCTCAATATACGGTATCAGTTAAACCATTTATTGACCAAGTTGATATTGTCGAAGATGTTCCAGTTATATTATCTGGTGTATCATTTAGTGATGATTATGAAGGTGCGGTGGGCGACCGTCGAACTATCATATATACTCTCGACTTTAATATGAAAGTGTCATTCTTCGGACCCGTCAATACTGGTTCTATTGTACGTGAAGTTAAGAATAATTTCTATATTATGCAACCAGACGGAAGCGATACTTGGGCAGAAGGTTCTGTTATAGCACCAAACCCAATTGACGTAAGTCCAGAAGACGACTATGGGTTTAATGTAACATCTTTGGATAATGAAGCATGAGTGATGATATAAACAAGAATGTCGACCAAGATTATGAATTCTCGCGCGATGTATATTACGATCTAATAGAAAAGGGGCGCGAGTCCCTCGAACTTATGATTGAAGTTGCGCGAGAATCAGAACACCCACGTGCATTCGAAGTTTTGGGTGGCATGATAAAGGGCGTGTCTGACGTTAACGGCAAGTTAATGGAACTTAATAAAAAAGATAAGGAGATACGAACTGCCCAACTACCGTCTCCATCTTCGCCAATAGGCAGCACTGTTAATAATTTATTTGTTGGTACTACATCAGAACTACAAAAGTTTGTACAAGACCAACAGAAAGCACTTCGTGATGAAAAGGTAATTGAGCAACATGAATCAGATAGCGACGATTAATCCAAAGGACTCTAGTTATCTTGGTAATGCCAACGTTAAGCGCGACGGTATTGTCCATGAGTTTACGGAATGGGAATTAAGTGAGTATATCAAGTGTTCGGGTGATCCAGAATACTTTTGTATAACATACCTTAAGGTAATAAACCTAGATACTGGTCTAGTTCCATTCAAGTTATATCCATACCAGAAAGAGATGTTCAAACACTTCGACAAGAACAGGTTCACTATTGTGCTTGCTTGTCGTCAATCAGGTAAGAGTATTTCATCAATCGGATATCTAATCTGGTTTGCATTATTCCAATCAGAAAAAACAATTGCGGTTCTGGCAAACAAAGGCGCTACTGCCCGAGAAATGCTGGCACGTGCGACATTAATGCTAGAGAATATACCATTCTTTCTTCAACCTGGATGTAAGGCGCTTAACAAAGGTTCTATTGAGTTTAGTAACAACTCTAGAATTATCGCTGCCGCTACTTCGGGATCGTCTATTCGTGGTCTTTCTGTTAACTTGGTGTTTCTTGACGAATTTGCGTTTGTTGAGAACGCGACAGAGTTCTATACATCAACATACCCAGTAGTTTCTTCGGGTAAAGATACAAAGGTAATTATAACATCCACCGCCAATGGTCTAGGTAATATATACCATAAGATATGGGAAGGTGCTATACAAAAGACCAATAACTACCAACCATTTAGAGTTGATTGGTGGGATGTCCCAGGTCGTGATGAAGCGTGGAAGAAAGAGACTGTCGCAAATACGTCTCAACTTCAGTTTGACCAAGAGTTTGGCAACACGTTCTTTGGTACTGGTAATACATTAGTTGACGCAGAAACGCTCATGGCATTGCGTTCAATAGATCCAATAGAACATCGTGAAGGTGGTTCGTTGTTAATATACGAACATCCAATACAGAATCATGATTATATTATGACAGTTGACGTATCTAAGGGTAGAGGTCAAGATTATTCGACATTCACTCTTATTGATATATCAGTCGAACCATTTAAACAGGTCGCTAGATATAAGAACAATCGGATATCTCCATTACTATTTCCTGATATTTTATTCAAGTATGGCAATCTATACAATGAAGCATATGTTGTTATAGAATCAAACGACCAAGGTACTGTTGTTTGTAATGGACTATATCACGATTTAGAATACGAGAACGTGCACGTTGAATCTGCGGTTAAATCGAATGCTATTGGTATTGAGATTACACGTAAGAGTAAGCGTTTGGGTTGTTCGGCATTTAAAGATATTATAGAAAATGGCAAACTTCACATAGTAGACCAAGACACTATCGTAGAGATATCGACCTTCGAAGCAAAAGGTCAATCATACGAAGCGTCCGATGGCAACCACGATGACTTGGTTATGAACCTTGTTATGTTTGGTTACTTTGTTTCTACACAATTCTTTGCCGATATGACTAATATAAACCTAAAAGAAATGATGTTTGCGGATAGGATGAGACAAATAGAGGATGACATTCCAGCATTTGGTCTTATTGACGACGGTTCGGAATATATAGATGAGATTGAAAGTAGAGATAATGATCCATATAACCATGGTTGGCACGACATAGGCGCAAGTACTACACCATCAGATTGGTGAAGATAACAATTCTTATAAATAAATATGTATTGAAACTAAACGTATAATGCAAAACATATAATTCGTAAACAACCAAAGGAAAACACAGTTATGGCACTATTTACACCATCTGCCTCACCTGCTGTTACAGTAAGAGAAATTGATTTATCAGGCACCGCGCCTAATGTTCAATCTACTACTGGCGCAACAGTTGGCAACTTTCGTTGGGGTGCAGTAAACGAACGTACATTAGTATCAGATGAGTCTGGTCTAATTTCTACATTCGGCACACCTAATGAAGACAACGCAGTAGATTTTTTATCTGCAGCATATTTTTTAAAGTACTCTAATTCACTATTTGTCGTTCGTGGCAATAATGGTGGTTATAATGCTCATTCCGCAGTAACAAAATTAACAGGTGATTCTGCTACAGTTGAAAATTTATCTCATTGGGAAAATCATGTAAAATCAGCAGTTGGCGAAGGTGCTTCTAAGACAAATACTGGTTCATTTGTTGCTAAATATCCAGGTTTACTTGGTAACGCAATATCTGTTGCATTTTGTCCTGCATTAGATTCAGAATCTCATTTTGATAGTTGGGATTACAAGGGCGCATTTGATGCTGCTCCTGGAACTTCTGATTTTGCTACTAAACGTGGTGGTTCACATGATGAAGTTCACGTGGTTGTTGTCGATCGTACTGGTGCTATATCAGGTACGCCAAATAGTGTACTAGAAACATTCCCGTTTGTATCTGCTGCCAAAGGCGCAATTACTGCTGACGGTTCACCTAACTATATCTCGGACGTGCTTAATAGTCAATCTGAATATATTTGGAATGGTTACTTCGGTGACGATTCTGCATTCGGTACTTCATTCCTTGCGATGGGTTCTAAATGGGGTATTGCACCTGATGTAGATTCTGCAACAGATTATTCTATCGGTTCTACCGCATGGACTAATGCAAACTCTGTTATCAAAATTGGTGGTGGTAATAACTCTGCGGATTTAGGTACTGCTGATGTTGCGATCGGATTCGATTTATTCGAAGACCCAGAAACTGTGACTGTTGATTTCCTTATTGCTCCTCAATCTACTACCGTGCTTGCCGCAACTACAATCGTAAATGATTTAGTTTCTATTGCAACTGCTCGTAAAGATTGTGTTGTTGTTGCGTCTCCAGAACGTATTGCCATTGTTGGTGCTAGTTCTGCAAACCAAGTAACAAAGTCTGTTGCCTTTGCTAAGACACTGACTAAATCATCTTACTTAGTTGTTGATAATAACTACTTCAAGGTGTTTGATAAGTATAACGACCAATATGTTAATATTCCTGCATGTGCTTCAACTGCTGGTTTAATGGCAGCAACTGATGCAAATAGAGCACCTTGGTTCTCTCCTGCTGGCAACCGTCGTGGT
>Ga0307986_10001141_pt1 | contig 19511 bp, 22 predicted proteins | sample EllFjometageno82_FD_203170 | JGI IMG/M metagenome (GOLD analysis project Ga0307986, IMG submission 203170) | Marine microbial communities from Ellis Fjord, Antarctic Ocean - #82 | ecosystem: Environmental > Aquatic > Marine > Unclassified | place: Southern Ocean | collected 2014-10-09
GTAATTCTATGCCGTAGTTGTTTGGGCTATCTATCTGCTCATTGTCTAGATATTAACTACTACATGGTAAATTTTATACTCATTTAGATTTAAGGGTGCTATACCTACCCCCATACTCCGACCTAGTAACTTTGCTTGCCCTTAATGACTTCGCGAACCCCATCGCGAGGTGACTCGATGTCGGAGTGCGACCACTATTTTGTAGTAACCACATTAACATTATGAGCTGTTAGACAGAAGGCATCTGTTTCTTTCACATCTTTTCCCCCCGCGTTCCCTGCCATTGTGGCAGGTGTTAGTTATCTCTTTTCTCTTATCTCTTCTCTCTTCTCCCTTATCTCTTGTCTATATACCCTATGCAATGGGTATCCTTAAGCCCAATACAGGTCTTCTGGAGTTTCAGGTAGGAAATCATATCGGTCCCGATAATGCTCCATGAAATCGGCTACAAAAGGATACTGACACTCGCAATGAAGGCGGGTCAGTTCGTTAATAACACCCTTTTGCTGCCTCTCACTAAGGCGTCCATCAGACACTTGCGACATCGCCATATCAACTACCCACACGACTTCTGTATCCTCGTCGTACTGTACAAAGTCAGTCTCTTGCAGCTCATGTAGCGCAGAAGCGAATTCTTTGTTGGACAGACCAGTGTGCTTACAGGCCAACTCCTTCTCTTGTTCATAAATTCCGATCATGCAATAGGACGGACTTGTTAAAAGATACATGCCTAGCAACTTAGCATTTGATGATACGGTCCGCATTTTCTTAGATTTCCAAGTATTCGGATAAACCTTCGCGAATTTTCTACTCATTATCATCAGCCCCTATTAATCTCGCTATCAGGGCCTGATATTCGGCCAAACTGACCCCATAGTAGGAAAGAACTGATTCAGGAATAGGACGGGTAGCCTTTGGTCTTACATCGTATAAAGCGCATGATTTGACACTACAGAGAGTTACTTGTTGTCGCCATGTGCCAGCTGCTAAGGAATCGTAAATGCAATCTTTACAGTTTTGATTTATAACTTTGCGGAGGCTCATGATGCTGCCTCCTTTTCGAATTGTTTAATTGCCTTATTGCACCAACGAGTGCAGCCTTCGCTAAGCTTTATGGGCTTAGGTAGGTGACCTGTCTTAGACCACAACCAAATGGTTGAGCGTGATGTGCCGAAGTACTCTGCTAAGGTTTTGTCAGATGAGTAGCCGGTACCACTATTAATAGTGTTTAACAGATTTTTTGATCGGTTGTTATCGTGTGACATCGAATAAGCCCTATTGCTATTGATTGAGGCTTAAGAATAGGGGGGTGAGAATTAGGGGCATTGCAGCTGCAAAATTTAGCGTAGCAGCTGCAAAATGGAGGAGCTGAAAACCTACAGATCAGACTTCTCAAGCTTATTAGCCTCAGCCCAAACTGCGTTGAGTACTCGTTTAGATAAGCCGCTTTGGCTACCGTAAGAAGAGGTCCGCTTCTCTACGATGTAATCTGTTAGTTGCTCTTGAGAGGTAAAGTTTTTCTTTGCCTCACTATCGAGAAGTATTTTCATTAAAACAGAAAAAAGCCGCAGCCGGTTTTCTTTCTCTCTGTCGCCGGTAGCCGTGGTATGTTGTTGAGATGAGCTTACTTCAGTCTCAGGCAGGTCTTCTGTGCTTATTGATAAGAATCCTTTCTCGACTGCATAGTCCAACCAAGTAAGCGTGATTTGTTTGCTTTTCGCCCACTCAATTATGTATGTTTTTTTGGCTAGGGATTGCAGGTGACTCACATCTTGGGATGTCGCACCGTCTGCATAGTTGTGATCTGTACCTAGCCATCGCTGCTCGTAGCGGCGAGCGGTCGATAATTCGTCATAGGTAACAAAGTTTTCATGTTCAAGACTGATGATCGATCCGTTACTGAGTTGGAAAAAGCCTGCAAACAGCAGGCATGCATCAGAAATAGTCCACGAATCCTTAAGTAGATAGTCGTCTAGTTCTTCTTTATCTGATTCCGTCATGGTTCTAATATCCATTAGGGTGTCCTCCTATGGCTTAATTGTGTGACGTTGTTGACTTTCTTACCGCGCATAGCCCACGCGTTGTACTCGTCCAGTACCTTTCTTCGTTCGTCTAAGAGCTGCGACCTTGCATAGGCTGCTCTTGTCCCGACGGTGTCACAATGCTTGAGCGATAGCTCTAGTGCTTCCTCGGAGAATCTTTGCTGCTCTTGTCCCCATGTCCTAAAAGTCGTTCGGAAGCCATGTGCAACTGCGTCAAAACCTAGGCCATCTGGGAGCGAAGACATATAGGCGTCGGGGATTATTCGTCCTGCGAGTGTTAAAAATACCGGCCCACTTTCATTTTTATAGGTTGGCAATGACTTAAGCAGCTCTATCGCGGCTCTGGTAAGAGGAATGTTCCACTGTTTTGAACTCTTATATTTGTCTGCAGGTGCATGCCATACCTCTGCCTCTAAATCGATTTCGTCCCACTCCACGAGTCTTGCTTCGCCTGCTCGCGCAGCAGTTAGAGCCATAAATTTAAAGCACTTGGCTTCGGGGCGTGAGTTAGGGGGCTTATCGTAATTCTCAAGCGCCTGTATAAAGTCAGGCAACTCGCGCCAATCGATAGCTCGATGGTGTTTAACTGGAGCAACCTTCGATGCCTTGGGAAACGAGAGAGACAGGTTGTCCTTCCAAGTCGCAGGGTTCGCGTCATGGCGGATTTCCTCTGCGATTGCTTGCTGCAGTATCCGGTAGACATAATTCTGTACTCGTTTTGCCGTTTCGTTCTTTGTTTCCCATATAGGTTCTAGCATCTTAACTAGGTGCTTTCGCTTAATGTCTTTGATGTAGTAGCTACCAATGAAAGGGTAGGCATAGTCTCGTAGCAGCTGTGTAAGACGGCGCCGCTGCTGAGGACTTTTATAGTTTTTACTTTCGATTAATATGAACTTGAGGGAGTATTTCTGGAAGGTAATTTGTTGCGCTTGGTCTGCTGCCAAGGTTTCTTTTTTGGTTTTCTTCTCGGCAAGTGGGTCTATGCCTTCTTGAATCTTGAGTCGTCGTTCGCGAGCTAACTCTCTCGCTTCTTTGAGGCTAACACTAGGGTACGATCCGAGGCCGATGTCACTTCGGTGGCCACCAATTGCTACCCTCAATACCCAAGACCGCGACCCTGAGGGTTTGCAGTAAAGGAGAAGTCCGGCCACGCCGCCTACGACATGTCTGTTGGGAGTGGGCTTCCCATCTTCATTGAGCTTGAACGTTAATTTCCGTACATGAACGTCAGATAGCGTTTTTGATATCTTTGGCATTTAGTTCCCACATCTGTTCCCACATAAGAGATACTATTGGATGCTACAGATCGGGATGGGTTTGAGCAAGAAAATTTAAAGATATGCTATTTTTTACGAGGTTTCCCCGAAGGGTATAGCTTGACTCGGACTGCTATTTGGTACCAGTGGGCGGACTTGAACCGCCACTCCCGTAAAGGAACCGGATTTTGAATCCGGCGTGTCTACCAATTTCACCACACTGGCATTAATCGAAACTTGTTTGGCATAGGACGCTAAGCATTGCATTTCGGATTTCTGGTCAGAAATGCCAGCTAGCCAGACAAGCCGGGCATTATACCAATTGCGCATGAACCTGCAATTGCTCTCTAGCCTAATGAGATTTACGCCAGTGGGTGAGAAGCCCGGCATATGCGCTAACTCTTTCCCTAGCGAGGATTATTCTATAGGCTGCCATCCTTCCAAATCGATCAACATAGTTGCCTAAAGTGATGCAAATCAGTGATTTCCAATACGACCTTCCAGATGAGCTTATAGCTAATTACCCGGCGAATAAGCGCAGTTCGAGTCGACTATTGTGCCTAGATGCATCTACTGGGAAGCTCCTGCATCGGCGCTTCGACCAGCTGCTGGACTTCCTGCAGCCTGAGGATCTCCTAGTCTTTAACAATACTCGGGTAATTCCTGCTCGCCTGTACGCGCAGAAGGAGTCTGGCGGCAAAGTAGAAATACTGATCGAGCGCATGTTGGATGGAAACAGGCTCATGGCGCAGATACGCGCTAGCAAGTCTCCAAAGCCAGGCTCTCGCCTAGTCTTCAAGGCTGATAATGGATCGGTTCCCGGAGCGGTGGTCGAGGGGAGAGAGAATGAATTCTTTCTGCTGAGATTCGATGCGGGTGTCGATGTTCCAGCGCTTCTTGTACGCGAAGGGCATATGCCGCTGCCGCCTTATATAAGGCGCAGCGATGAGGAGGTAGATGCCGAACGCTATCAGACTATCTACGCCGAGAAAGAGGGAGCTGTAGCCGCCCCTACGGCGGGATTACATTTCGACGAGGACTTGTTTGCGGCCCTGCTCGCTAAGGGTGTGGACACAGCCTATCTTACCCTGCATGTTGGGGCGGGCACCTTTCAGCCTATCCGCGTCGACAATGTCCTCGAACACAAGATGCATAAAGAGCTTGTTGATATCGACGAGAAGGTCTGCCGGCAGGTCGCGGCATGTAAGGAGCGGGGAGGCCGCGTCATTGCCGTTGGTACCACAACGGTGCGCAGTCTTGAGAGTGCTGCCAAAGATTCGCCATTGGCGCCGTTTCATGGTGAAACCGACATCTTCATCTACCCGGGCTATGACTTTCAGGTTGTGGATGCCATTGTGACGAATTTTCATCTGTCGGAATCTACGTTATTGATGTTGGTTAGCGCTTTTTCAGAGAAGGACATGTTGCTAGGCGCCTATAATGAGGCGGTAGAGCAGAAGTACCGTTTTTACAGCTACGGTGACGCGATGTTTATTCATCACTCTCGTGAGCGCGCCTAGGCAGGGATCAAACGACTCAGAAAGTGGCTGGGCGCAGCTGCTTATCTCTCATTTTCGGGCAGATTCTGCTATACTGCGCGGCTCTATGAATTTGAAATGTAGCATCTATTCATTAGTATCTGCATATCTCATTAGTAACTAGGTAGTAACTAAAACGCTATCGTCAACTAGAAGGATTGAATCGAAAAATGAAAGCACCCGTGCGAGTCGCTGTAACAGGAGCAGCAGGACAAATCAGTTATTCCCTCTTATTTCGAATTGCCGCAGGTGAAATGCTAGGCAATGACCAGCCCGTAATATTGCAGCTGCTGGAAATCACTCCTGCCTTAGAAGCATTGGCTGGCACGGTTATGGAGATTGAGGATTGTGCATTCCCATTGGTTGCTGGAATCGTTCAGTCGGATGACCCTAATGTCGCCTTTAAAGATGCTGATTACTGCTTACTCGTTGGTGCTCGGCCTCGCGGTCCGGGTATGGAGCGCAAGGATCTGCTAGAGGCAAACGCCGCTATCTTTTCTGCCCAAGGAAAAGCCATCAATGACAGCGCCAGCGCTTCGGTTAAAGTATTGGTTGTGGGAAACCCAGCGAACACCAATGCTCTTATCGCTTACCGCAATGCGCCTGATCTGCAGCCTGGGCAATTCACCGCTATGATGCGTCTGGATCACAACCGTGCGATCGCGCAGCTTGCCAACAAGACTGGCAAACACAATACAGATGTCGACGGCTTGATTGTCTGGGGGAACCACTCGGCAACTCAGTATCCCGATATCAATCATGCGACAGTTGCTGGTGGCAAGGCGACAGACCTTGTCGATGAAGCCTGGACCTTAGAAGAGTTCATTCCCACTGTTCAGCAACGCGGCGCAGCCATCATCAAAGCGCGTGGCCTCTCGAGTGCAGCCTCAGCCGCCAATGCCGCTATTGAGCATATACGTGATTGGGCGCTGGGTACTTCTGGCAAGATTGTTAGCATGGGCATCCACAGCGACGGCAGCTACGGCGTTGAAAAAGGCCTCATCTACTCCTTCCCTGTAACCTGTGAAGGAGGTAATTACTCAATCGTGCAGGGACTAAAGATTAGTGAAGTGAGCCAGACTTTGATGGACAAGTCAGAGGCAGAGCTAAAGGAAGAGCGCGACGGCGTAGCGAGCTTGCTGCCCTAAGCGAGTTTTGCTGCCGGACGATTCGCTAGGTTGTTAATAGTCCTTACTGCGAATCTAGTCTGAGCACCTTGCTTCGGCGAAAACAACGTAGACTCGTATCGGGCGCGCGTTGTTTTCGCACTGTTTTTGTACTTTTGTTGATCGCTAAAACCAGAATTCCTCACCATCTTGGATGTCTGTAATGAGCAGCAATACTCTAGACCTTATTCGCAGCAAACAGTTCTGGATTTTCCAGCTGTTAGGCTGGTCTACCTGGGTGTTGATGACGGTGCTGCGAGATATCATCTTCGTGCCACCCGAATATATCTTCTCTAGAGCTCTCGTTGCGAGTGTCAGCGCCGTGCCGGCAATGCTGTTGACGGCAGGCTTGCGAACTTTATTCAAGCTAGTCTGGGAGCGCGGATTTATTGTGCGTTTCCTGGTGACATGGTTCGGCTCCTTCGGGGTCGCTTTGGTTTGGCAGCCGATTCGAAACTACATATCCTTCATACCCTTCGGTGAAGTGCTTAGCTTTCGCGATGCGAGTGCCGAGGTTTTATTCGATAATTTGCTCATCAGTTCCTTTCCACTGATTCTTCTGTGGAGTGGGCTGTATTTCATTTTTAAGTACTACCAGCTATTTCAAGCGGAGAAAGAGAAGAGTTTGCGATCTGAATCTCTAGCGCATGAGGCACAGTTATTGATGCTGCGTTATCAGCTCAACCCCCACTTTCTTTTTAATACTCTCAATGCCATCTCTACTCTAGTTCTGTCGTCTGCAAATGATCGGGCGAATGAGATGCTGACGAAGTTGAGCAGGTTTCTGCGCTACTCCCTCGATCACTCGCCGTTGGATAAGGTGAGTCTTGCTCATGAGCTAGAGACATCTAAATTGTATTTGGATATCGAGAAAGTGCGTTTCGCCGAGCGCCTGCGCCTCGATATAGATATTGAAACGAAGGCGGAGCTTGCGATGGTGCCAACCATGTTGTTGCAACCGCTTATAGAGAATTCAATCAAGTACGCTATTTCGCAATCCGAAACCGGCGGTACGATTCGAATTAGTGCTCAGGTGAGAGAAAAAACTCTCGTGTTGCAGGTTGCAGACGATGGCCCTGGCGTGCCGGAGCTAGATGGAGAAAGTGATGGTTCGGTATTCTCTCAGGGCGTAGGAATTAGTAATATTCGAAATCGTCTTCAAGAGATTTATTCCAACAAGCACAAATTGATGTTCAGCAATGCCGATTCCGGCGGCCTAATCGTAACGGTTGAGATTCCCTATGACAGACAATGATTCAAATAAAATGAAGGCGATTATCGTCGATGACGAAGAGCTGGCTAGGCAGGGCATGGAAATGCGCCTTAGCGATTTCGATAACGTAGAGATCGTTAAGTGTTGCGCGAATGCAAAAGAGGCGCTGAAGGCGATCGCCGAGCTGGAGCCAGATTTGGTGTTTCTCGACATTCAGATGCCCGGTAAGACTGGGGTGGAAATGATTCGAGAAATTCAGTCCGATATTTTGCCAATGATCATCTTTGTAACCGCCTATGACTCGTTTGCGGTCGATGCCTTCGAGATGCACGCTATCGATTATCTCTTAAAGCCAGTGGAAAATGAGCGATTAGTAGAGGCGATAGAGAAGGCGTGGCAGCATAAATCTCAGGTCGGTGCCGCGAGCGAGAAGCAGCGACTCTTGAACTTATTGGTAAGTCTTACCGGTAAGTCGCCGACCGCTATCGGCGAATTGTTAGACGCCGAAGATCAGTCGACAGAACACGCGGATCGCCTAGCTATTAAGGACGGTTCTTCTATAACCTTCGTGCCAATCAAGGATATCGATTGGGTAGATGCTGCGGGCGACTACATGTGCGTGCACGTCGATGGAGCAACGCATATCATGCGCACGACGATGAAGGAGTTAGAGTCGAAGCTAGATCCTTCGGTGTTTCAGAGAGTGCATAGGTCAACGATTGTTAATCTGCGTAGGGTTGAGAAAGTTTCATCGCATATAAACGGAGAGTTTCATCTAACCCTGAGCTGTGGTTCCTCGTTGAAGATGAGCCGTTCTTACAAGGAGAAGGTTAAGCACTTCTTTTAGCGCGCAGTTTTTTCGCCTATTTTTCTAGCACTCTTTCCAGGAAGTCTAGCCGGTCTTGTCCCCAAAACAGTTGTTCATCGAAGCGATAGCTGGGCGCGCCAAACACGCCGAGCTCTACAGCCTTGACGCTATCTTGTGTTCTTTCCTCAATGGCTGCAGCGCTATCGGCAAGCAATGCACTACCATCCAAATTATTTTCTGCGGCAATCGCTAGAAGTGTATCTGCATCGCTTATGTCGCGCTCTTCCAGCCAGCATGCTCTGAGGCAGGCGCCGGCGAGCTGAATGGCCTGCTGCGCATCTTGCTTTCGAAGATTGACGACCATGGTTGCGGCTAGCTTATCGCTCACGGGAAAGTGTTTGGGCTCCAAGTTTAGGTCAACTTTCGCGTGGTCGCGCCAGCGGCGCAGTTCCTGCATTCGATATGCCTTTCTCTGGTCAGACCTTTTTGGGAGAGGGATGCCGCCGGTGCTGGGGAAGATGATTGAGAGATCCACCGGCCATATTCTGATTGTAGCGTCGTGTTGCTCCGCCATTTTTACGAGCCTCTCATGTCCTAAGTAAGACCACGGCGAGACTAGCGAAAGGTAATAGTCGATGGGTTTTGACAAGAGGGTATCTCCTTTAGATCCGATCATAATTGGGTGATGTAAGATATTACTAGCTCGTAATATGATTGAGTGGGAGTTCGGTTGTGCTGTGTACTTCCCTTAGTATGAAGCTCGAGTGTACGTCTGTGACTCCTTCTATCTTCGTGATCTTGTTGAGTAAGAGTTCTTGGTAGTACTCCATATCTGGTATCACTACCTTCAACTGATAGTCAGCCGACTGGCCAGTAATCAGCAGGCACTCTGTGACTTCGGGAAAGGTGCGAACCTTCTCCTCGAAAATTTCGAAGCGGTCGGGAGTGTGACGGTCCATGCTGATCTGTATAAGCGCGATGAGCTTAAGCTCCAGCTTCGAGGCGTCGAGCAGGGTGACCTGCCCTTTGATTATTCCACTCTTCTCTAGCTGCTTTACCCGTCGCGCGCAGGGGGACGGAGAGAGGCCGATCTTTTCAGCGAGCTCCAGATTGGTGATTCCTCCATTCCTCTGTAGCTCCTGTAAAATTCTCTTATCTAGCTTGTCCATCCGCATACTGGCACACCGTTTTTGCTGTGTTGAGTGAAGATTGTGATGTTATTCCATATATTGGTATTAATATATGAATTTATTAATATATTTAGTGTAAAACACCGATATCACATGAATTTGAGGCAATTTAGACGTAGAAATGCTGCGGCTCTTTCCCTATCCTAGGCTACCTCGAACTAAGGGTGATTAGTTAAACAGACTGAACACCGGGATCCCAAGTCTCAAAAGGACAAAGTGAGCCGAGTCAGAGAGAAACGCCAAATCAGGTGTTAGCTAGTTAAATTAAATGAGGAATAAGCGTGTTCGATCATACGAAGTACCAGCCTTTCCAGACTATCGATATTAAGGATAGAACTTGGCCGAATCAGGTCATCAGCGAAGCGCCTAGGTGGTGTAGCGTTGATCTGCGTGACGGAAACCAGGCGTTGATCGAGCCGATGTCAGTCGCGCAAAAGAAGAAGATGTTCGAGCTCTTGGTGTCCGTAGGATTCAAGGAGATCGAGGTGGGTTTTCCCGCCGCCTCACAGCCTGATTTCGATTTTGTTCGTAGCCTAATCGAAGAGGGCAAGGTGCCTGACGATGTAACAATCCAGGTTCTCACTCAGGCAAGGCCCGCTTTAATTCAACGAACGTTTGAGTCTCTGAAGGGCGCAAAGAAGGCTATCCTGCACGTTTATAATTCCACTTCTGTAGTGCAGCGAGAGAAAGTCTTCAAGACAGATAAGGCAGGTATCGTAGAGATCGCTGTGGCTGGCGCAGAGGAAGTTAAGCGATGTGCACAGCTTGCTCCGGAAACACAATGGACCTTCCAATATTCTCCAGAGAGCTTTACCGGCACCGAGATCGACTTTGCCGTTGAGGTTTGTGACGCCGTCTCTAGTGTATGGAAGCCGACTACCCTCAGACCAATTATCTTCAACCTTCCCTCCACGGTTGAAGTATCTACACCGAACGTCTATGCAGACCAGATCGAATGGTTCTGCCGCAATATTCAAAACAGAGATGCGATTGTCGTTAGTCTGCACACGCACAATGACCGCGGTTGTGCTGTTGCCTCTGCTGAGTTGGCCGTCATGGGTGGCGCGCAGAGAGTGGAGGGAACTCTACTTGGAAACGGCGAACGCACCGGAAACATGGATATCGTCGTGATGGCGATGAATCTATACAGCCAAGGTGTCGATCCGCAACTGGATCTGCATGATATGGACAAGATCGTTTCCGTCGTACGCGAGTGCACACAGATCGATGTACACCCACGCCAGCCTTATTCCGGTGATCTAGTGTTTACGGCCTTCTCAGGATCGCATCAGGATGCGATTAAGAAATGCCTCGATATCTATAGAGAGGGCGAGACTTGGGAGATTGCCTATCTTCCCATCGATCCGCGCGATTTGGGTCGGACCTATCAAGATGTAATTCGCGTGAACAGTCAGTCTGGGAAGGGCGGCATCGCCTACGTGCTCGCGAATAAGTTTGGATTCGAACTGCCGCGCTGGTTGCAGATAGAGTTTAGCCGCGTGGTACAGCAGGTTACCGAGGTAAGCGGGCAGGAGATAAAGGCAGATGAAATCTGGGGCCTGTTCAATCAACATTATTTGAATAGCGACAAGGTGATTAGCCTTGAAGACTTTAGTATCGAGAAAGCGGAAGGACGGGAGACGTTCAATGCCAAGATCGATTACTTCGGCAAGGAACTCTCGATTCGTGGCGAAGGCGATGGCGTATTAAATGCTTTCGCGACCGGGCTGAAAGAAGCCATCAAGATCGATTTTGAAATCATGGAATATGGAGAGCACGCACTAGGCCAAGGTGCCGATGCTGAGGCGGTGACTTATATTCAATTGAAGTGTGATGGCCGACGTTACAGCGGCGTCGCGATTAGCAAAGACATCATAGCCTCTTCACTCAACGCCTTTATGGGCGCGGCCAGTCAGTTGCTCAGCGAGCAGCGCGTCGCGACCTAACGCTCTGTTTGAGGCCAACTCTAACGCAGAACAAGCAGCCAGCTTTTCTAGCCTGGATTTCGCTCACAAGGCGATACCTCCCTGGGAGAGACTGGGTCAGATAAGCTGGCTGCCTGCGTATTCTCGCTCTGCTCACTAGCCTCATTTTGCGCTACTGTATGAAACTACCTTTGCTACCGGTCTTAGTAGGTAGATTCGATTATAAATCACTGCATCACCTACGTGGAATTCGTTCATGTTCAAGCTTATTGCGACAGCTTCAGTCTCTTCATTTTTCTTCGGGCTGTTCGGGATTAGTTGGGAGTCTGTGGACGAAAAGATTCAGCGTGAGTTTCCCGGTGTGCAGACCGTTTCTGCAGATGTGTTGCTAAGGCGTTATGAGGCGCCAGGCGCGAAGCTGCCCATTATTATAGACGTGCGTGAGGACGGTGAGTTTCTAGTCAGCCATCTAGACGATGCGCTTCATTTGGAAAACGCTGAATCTATATCCAACGTGATTGCCGAAAGAGGGCTCAGCAAAGACACCGAGATCATCGTCTACTGCTCCGTGGGCTATCGATCGGCGTCTGTAGCTGCCGACCTTCAGGAGCGCGGCTTCACTCAAGTGCTTAATTTAGAACACTCATTGTTCGAATGGGCCAACAAGGGTTATCCCATGACCAGCGCGAGTGGCAGCACCGACAAGGTTCATCCCTTTAACAAAGCGTGGAGTGTTCTGGTCGACGAGTCCCTGCATGCCTACCCCGATAAGTAATTCCTGCCCCGCGCAAACTATTCTCCCATAGCTTGCGACTTACTCTCTAAAACCAGTATCCTGTTTTTAATGCAAGAAGCTGCTATGCAGCGACAGGATGGAAATTCCATGAGTCTGATAGACGAAGACGAAGCGCTAATAGCGGCGGCTCTTAACGGGTCGGCCTATGCATGGGAAAAATTGGTCAAGCGCTACGAATCTAAAATCTACAATCATGGCTTGCGCCTAACAGGAAATTCCAGCGATGCGATGGACCTGATGCAGGAAGTCTTTCTGGGTGTATACAGAAACCTGCACCGATTCAGAGGCGATGCGAAGTTCAGTAGTTGGATCTTCCGTATAGCGCACAACAAGGCGGTAGACATGAATCGCCGCAAACGACTGATGACTTCGTCACCAAAATTTTCTGCTGAAGATGAGGGGGACGAATTCGAAAAGTTTCCCGGTAAGACGGATTTAGAGCCAGAAAATAGATTAGGCAACATCGAGCAGAACGCTCGCGTTCTCAAAATGTTAAACGAACTGAGTTCGGATCAGCGATCGATAGTGGAACTTAAGGTTTTTCAATCTTTATCTTTTGATGAAATCGCTAGGCTTCAAGATGTTTCGACAAATACAGTCAAGACGCGTTTCTACAGTGCGCTGAAGAAATTAAAAGTAGTATCGGAGGAACAAAATGTCCTGTCCTAAGACGCATTATTTACTGCAAGAGTATTTTTCTGAAGACTTGTCGGCGATCGCCCGCAACGAATTGGATAGGCATCTGACTGATTGTGAGCATTGCAGTGTCGAGCTCGAGTCGGTGTTGCTTGCCCAGCAAGATCTGCAGCAGTGGCAGGAGCAAAGGGTCCCGCATTGGGATCGGCATCTTGAGTTATACCGGCAGGAGCATCGTATCGATCGCCCTGTATCGCGATTCTGGTTGAGTTGGCAGTGGCTACCTACGGCTGCATCGCTAGCCATGTTGTGTGTGCTGTTATTCAACGTGAGTGTGGTTAGTAATGATTCTGGCTTCTCTATTTCCTTCGCTGGATCTTCAGCCTCGGACACTAATTTAAATGGGCAGCTGGCCGAGTTTGAGCAAGCGCAGCGTTTGGAAATGCAGCAGCTCGTAACGAGAGTAGAGAGCAGGCAGGATAGTAACAATGTGCAGCTGTTGCAGGCGGTGATGGAGCGGGCTCAGCAATCGACAGCAGATAGTTTCGATCAGATGTATGCATATTTCGAGCAGCAGCGACTCTTGGATTTACAAGATATGCGAGTGGGCTATGAACAATTGGTAGACAGTGACTATGAGACGATCCGGTCTTTGCAGCAGTTAGTGAATTATGTGGGTTACCAGAGCGACATTCGATAAGAGGGCTAGGCTATGCGAAAAGTTATAAGACAAACCTTGGCTGTAGCTGTAGCGATGGTTAGCGCGGCGTCGGCGACTGCTCAAGACCCGCGAATTGAAGGGCTGCAAAGGAACATAGGTATATTCTCGGGTGTTCTGGAAGACGCTCTGGGTTTCGAGGAGTCAAAGGGCCTGTTCGGTCTGAGTCTTGGCGGCATCGAGAGTACCTACCTCATCGGGCAGGGTGTGGTGTTGGAAGTTAGAACACCTCTGGCGAATAGTCGTAATCGATTGAGCCTCGCGTCCTTGAATTCTGCAATGCAGACTCTGCAGGTGCGTGGCAATCCATTCGAATCTATCGCGCTCGCTCAATCCCAGGCTCAACCCCTATCTTCACCTACACAGGCTGCATCGACTCAGGCATCCCCCGTGATGGCCCTGCAGAGTCAGTCTGTTGAGTCAGCTAGCTTCTATACCCAGATGATGGAGCGGGTCGCGAATGTCGACTATTCGCTCGCTGTAAACAATGCCATTCAGCAGGCGACAGAGTCAGCTCGCTCTCTGCGTTCACTTGGCTCTGTCGATGAGGGTGACTATGAAGAATTGCGTGCTGATATAGAAGGCCTGCGCGTCGAAATGGGTGAGAAGATGCAAGGCCTGCGAGAGCTTGAGGCGCAGATCAGGGAATCAACCGCTGCGGCTATCGCAGATTCCAATATCGAGGAAGAGATGCGTCTGAAGCTGGATACGGTTATGGCGCAGATAGAACCACTTCGTGTGCAGGCTGTTGCTAAGGCCGCGGAGCTAAGACTGCGCAGTGAGCAAGCTGAGCAGAACTACACTCAGCAGTGGCAACAGGACGTTGTGGTGTTTGAGGATAAGCTCTATCAGGCGATGTGTGACTACGGATCGACATTACGTGAGCTGCCTATTGATGAGCGCGTCTCAATAATCCTTACCGGGTTGGGCGAGCAGGGCGAAGACCAGCGCCGCACTGATAAGATTCATGTCTTCAACAAAGCCGATTTACAGGAATGCCAATCAAATGACATTTCGGTCGCGACTTTGCGAGAGCGATCCGACCAGTACAGCTACTAGTCAGCGCCCCTGCTTTAAACCCCAGGATCTAGAACGGAGCGCCTGTGATGTTCACATCTGCCGGCGCGAACTGTTTCGCTGAATCCGAAGCCTGATACAGGCGAGTAATTACCAAGAGTACACCTGGAACATCTAATAGATCGATATCGTCGAATTTCAACTTTCGACGAATTCGCTCACGCGCTGTAAATAGAGTTCCAGTATCGGTGAAATTTAAGAACGTGAAGTCTTGGTCTTCGATTCCCCAATTGCTAGATATCACCTCTTGGCCAATACCCCCGTCCAGACGCTGGAAGGGATAGAACCATCGTCCTCCCGAATAGCCGGATTCATAGGTAATGATATTGCCGTCGGGGTAGTACCAAGTGTCATCGAAGGCACGAAAGTAATTCGTCGCCAAAGTCCCATTCGGCCAGAAAAGCGCTTGATCGCCGTGCATCCAGTGATAGGCCATTATCCGACCGTTTGGGTAGTAGATCGTCGTATCCAGCCCTGGCTTCGCCATAAACAGCTGCCCATTAGGGAAATACCAGGCTTTATGGTAGAGGTCATTGGAGATAAGCGAACCATTCGCATAGTAGCTATTACCGCGACGGTAGCCAGTTAAGACTACCGGCTGGCAGGCCAGCTGATTCAGCTCTGCGAGTGAGTCAGCCATGGCATTCATCTCCCCAACATCGTCGAAATCGGCGGGTAGCATGGTATTTAGCGCGAGCATCTTGCCCATAAATTCAAGGGTTGCACAGGCGCTACTGACGTTTGCGGAGCCTTCTGACGCTAATACTGCAGGAGAAAAGCTTAGTAATAGCGTTAGGGCTAGAATTCGAGCATGTCTCATGGTTCATCTCCTATTTCGGTTCTTATGTAATGCGCTTTCGAAGCGATATGTTTCGAAATTTCTCAAATAGTACTGCTCCTAATGTGAACACTGACTTAATACTCGCAATGCCGCGCAGATTCGCAGCAAAAGAGAGTTTAGGCTTTCTCTGAGCTGAAAATTCCTTATAATATGGGCCCTCTACACAGGTGTTGTTTGCTGCGCACCAAAATGGCTTAGTGAGCTAGGCCCCGAAAAGAGTTGCCCCAAAAATAAGAAACTGTATCTGAGGAGAACCAAATGGACTGTCCGAAATGCAATTCCGGGATGCAAGAGCTCAAGATTGAGACGCTGCATGGTCAAGTAGTCATAGATAAGTGCAATAGCTGCAAGGGCCTGTGGTTCGACAACGGCGAAGCAGAACAGCTGAAGGGTGACTGGATGGCAGACTTTGCCGACAGTGGCGATCGAGAAGTGGGTAAGACCTACAATACCGTACGCGATATTGATTGCCCGCGCTGCGGCAAGACGATGGTCAAATTAAATGACCCCAAGCAATCACACTTAGAATATGAAGCCTGCGAGGAACACGGTGTGTTCATGGACGCCGGTGAATTCACCGATTACAAACACGAAACTTTGATGGATGTTTTTCGTGATGTGGTGGCAAAGATTACTCGAAAGCAAAAGTAATTCAGGTTAAGTAATTGCTAGGTGAGTAAACGGATAGGCGAGTAAGTTTCTGCCACCATCCTCTCGCAAAAGCTAGATAATTAAGAATGCCATTTGGGGTGCAACCAAATGGCATTTTTTATTGCCTGCTGATCTAGGGCGGGAAATCTTCCGATGTCAGTCCAGGTTGCCGCGGGATCATGGAAGTCGGAGCCTACCGACAAATACAGTGATTTTTCTTCAGCTAGCTTGCTCAGATAGGCTTTCGTAGTTGGGTCTATATTTGAATAGCTTCCTTCGATTGCTTCTCCCCCACATGCTTTGAAATCGTCGAGCAATGAGCTTAGCTTGGTCTTGCTTAGTGAGTAGCGGCCTGGGTGCGCCACTACGGCTATGCCCGAGGCATTAAGAATCGCAGTTACTCCCTCGTCTAGACTGCAACAGCTTGACGCGGCATAGACTCTGCCGCGCTTGCCGAGATGCGTCTTAAACGCCTTCTGCTTATTCTTGCAAACTTTTTCCTGCACAAGGAAGTCTGCAATGTGACTACGTGTATATGCGGTGCACGGCAGCGATTGTAAGTAAGACATTAGTCCGTGTGTGCCGATCTTCTGTAAATTTTTATCGATGGCCACTGCGCGATTCTCGCGCTGGGCTTGCTGTGACGCTAACAGCTTTTCTATATGACTGTTCGCAGGGTCAATGAACAGTCCGACGATGTGAATCTCCATGGTGTTCCATAGACAGGAAAGTTCTACGCCATTGATGATGGTTATGTCTCCCGCATCACGCTGCAGAGATTCTAACCCATCGATACAGTCGTGATCGGTAAGTGCCAGATGGGTAAGCCTGTTTTCTGTTGCGCGCTGTAATAGAAAAGAGGGTGGTTGCGTACCGTCTGAGAAATGGCTATGGCAGTGTAAATCGACTTTCATTATTGATTGCTATGATCTCTGTCAATACATTGGCGTGGGCTGCTCAGTCTATTCGAAGCAGGCTGCGGTATTCTATAGGAATACCGATAAAGAGATTACGGTAATGCAATAAAAAAGCGCCCAACATGGTCTTAAAGGGTGTGATCAAAAGATTCGCGAAAGTCGGCACTTCGGTCGGCTCCATAGTAGCTAATTGGCTGCTATGCTATATTCACGTAGCTACTCGACTCGACATAATTGTTCCGATATTTCAGTCAGCAGCTTCTCAATAAGCGGTAATAGTAAACTAATGACGTGCACCGAAATAGAGCAGCGAGTCGCCGGATTCGCAGATCAAAATTCTAAGTCACTTTTGATCGGTGGGTGCATTAACTGCATCGAGCAGTGCGATCAAATTTTAAGCATCATATCCCAAGAAAACTACACCGATGCCTCCAGGGGCAGTTCCCCGATTGGTGCGCATATTCGACATATCCTAGACAGATTCCATTGCTTCTTTGCAGGACTGGCAGATGCTTCAATCGATTACGATGCGCGAAAGCGCGACCGAGAGATCGAGCAAAACTTGGAGGCGGCCACGTTCGCATTGGCGAGTGTTGCGCGAAGAATAGCGCAGCTACGCGAGTTGCCATCAGGCAATGAACTCATCTCGGTCAAGGAATCTGTGCTGCCCTCAAGCCCCGCTGTTGAAATCTCCAGCACGCTAGAGCGAGAATTGATGGGGCTGATTACCCACAGTATTCATCACCTCGCCATAATAGCCCTGCTAGCGAAGTCTTTCGGCCATCAAATGGACAGCGATTTCGGCAAGGCGCCTTCCACTATCGTCTACGAGCGAGCCTAGTACTTCATTTGCGCACCACGCCTTGCTTGGCAAGTATCGAGAAAGCGTTAAACCCATCAATTCAGAGGTGGGTGGAGTGCTAGCACTGGCGTTTCTGCCAGATCAATAGCGCGCCCATATACTTGACTAATTTACTTAGGTATTCGATACTTCTCGTTATTCAATAGGCATATAAAGGGCTCCCATGCGCTTGACGACAAAGGGTAGGTACGCGGTAACGGCAATGCTGGACTTGGCTTTGCATAAGAATCAAGGGCCGGTGAGTCTTGCTGATATATCTCAACGGCAGGCAATTTCTCTCTCTTATCTAGAGCAGTTGTTTGCTAAATTACGCCGTGGCTCATTAGTGAGCAGTGTGCGTGGTCCGGGTGGAGGCTATGAGCTACAGCGTGGCTCCGAGGCGATTTTCATCGCTGAGATCGTGGACGCCGTGAATGAGTCGATCGATTCTACGAAGTGCAAGGGAGCAGGTGACTGCCAAGGCGGCGAGACCTGTCTGACTCACTATCTGTGGGAAGATCTCAGTGAACAGATTCATGCCTTTTTGGAAGGCATCAGCCTTGCGGATCTGGTGGCGAAGAATGAAGTAAAACGAATTTCGGATAAGCAGGACCGAAAACACTTAATTGTCAGCGAGCACGTCGAAGACATAAGGATTTTGGCCCCTAGCCTGTAAGGCAGTAGTAGCGGAACAGTCAATGAAATTCCCAATTTATCTAGATTATGCAGCAACTACCCCGGTAGACCCGCGAGTTGCGGCGGAAATGGCGCAGTGCCTAACTCTAGAGGCAAATTTCGGCAATCCAGCTTCACGGTCACATATGTTTGGCTGGAAGGCGGAGGAAGCTGTAGAAATCGCACGTCGCCAGGTGGCGGATTTGATCAACTGTGATCCTCGCGAGATCGTGTGGACCTCGGGTGCAACCGAGGCCGACAATCTGGCGATCAAGGGTGCTGCTCATTTCTATGTAAAGAAGGGCAAGCACATAATCACCTCCAAAATCGAACATAAGGCGGTGCTAGACAGCTGCGGCCAATTGGAGCGTGAAGGCTTCGAAGTAACCTACCTAGATCCTACCGAAACAGGAATAATAACGCCTGAAGCGGTCGCTGCCGCGATTCGCCCCGACACTACACTCGTTTCATTAATGCATGTGAACAATGAGATTGGGGTGATCAACGACATTGCAGCTATTGGCAAAGTAACTCGCGAGAGCGAAGTTATTTTTCATGTCGATGCGGCGCAGAGCACGGGCAAAATTGACATAGATATGGAAGCGATGCAGGTAGATTTAATGTCCTTAACGGCACACAAGGTGTATGGCCCTAAAGGCATTGGTGCCTTGTATGTTCGTCGCAGCCCGCGCGTTCGTATCGAGCCGCAGATACATGGCGGCGGTCATGAGCGCGGTATGCGTTCCGGCACACTTGCTACGCACCAAATTGTAGGAATGGGCGAGGCTTACCATCTCGCGAAAGAAGAGATGGTTGATGAAAATGCACGACTATTTGCCCTGCGTACTCGCCTGCTAAATGGCTTTGATGGGTTGGAAGAAGTATTCGTCAATGGTGATGTCGATCGTCGTGTTGCCCAAAACCTAAATATTAGTTTTAACTTCGTCGAGGGCGAGTCGCTGATGATGGCGCTTCGAGACCTCGCTGTCTCTTCGGGGTCTGCCTGTACCTCTGCGAGCCTCGAGCCGTCGTATGTGCTGAGTGCCATTGGGCTGAGTGACGAATTGGCACACAGCTCACTTAGAATCTCTATTGGTCGTTTTACTACGGTAGAAGAGATTGACTACTCGATAGAAAAGATACGCGAAGCTGTAGGCAAATTAAGAGAGTCATCCCCGCAGTGGGAGATTTACAAAGACGGTGTCGACTCAAATCAAGTAG
>Ga0307986_10001143_pt1 | contig 19483 bp, 19 predicted proteins | sample EllFjometageno82_FD_203170 | JGI IMG/M metagenome (GOLD analysis project Ga0307986, IMG submission 203170) | Marine microbial communities from Ellis Fjord, Antarctic Ocean - #82 | ecosystem: Environmental > Aquatic > Marine > Unclassified | place: Southern Ocean | collected 2014-10-09
TTTTTTCATAGTGTTTTTAAGAGTTTTAGACTTCTTAGCAGCCATTGTTTCTGTTGTAAAAGCGAACAGAACTGCAACCATAGCAACTAGAGAAGTTAATTGTTTTACGTATTTAAACATATTTTTTATTCCTCTGTTTTTATTATTTATTTGTTAACAAATAATTCAAATAAATTTGAATTAAGTTAATTTCTATCACTATCTAAAGTTGATCAAAGAAAATTTAATTAGATTAGAACTATTCTATCTACATGTAGTATGAGATTATATAATATTGGTATATATAGTTAATGGTGCGCTCTGGTGGACTCGAACCACCGACCCTCGGTTTAGAAAACCGATGCTCTATCCAGCTGAGCTAAGAGCGCAAAAATTATTTTGAAATATATTTATAGTATGAATTCAATTTTTAAAAAGAAATTTTTTGCAAATTATTAATAGAGTTAAAAGCTCAACCCTACCAATAATCATAAATAAAATAAGACAATATTTGGTAAAAAAATGTAAATCATGGAAATTAAACTCAGTAAAACCGTACATAGAAGAGTTTACAGTATTCATTATTGTCAATATGGATAATTTAAAGGAACTTTCAAAACTAATACCACTGATTGTGAGTAAAGCACCTAAAAATAGAAAAGAAATAACAAAAATTATTATAGATAAAAAGTATTTGTAAATTTCATTTTGTTCAAAGAAATTTTTAGAAAATAAGTGTTTATTAACATAAATATTCTTAGGTCTACTATATGATAATATTTCATTTATTGAATATTTAAATAATGAGTAAATCTTTAAAAATCTAATACCAGAACTTGTTGAAAAGAAAGACCCACCAATAATTACTAAAATTAAAAAGAAGAAAGATAAATTTGTTGAATTTTCATTAAGTGAAATTCCTATATTTGAGACACTGCTAGTTAGTAATAAAAATAAATTAACAAAGTTATTATCAAAATTAAAGAAAACAAAAAATATACCCAACAAAAATAAAAAATAAAATAACAAATGAAGATCTTCATTAAAAAAATCAAGATTACGATCTTTGATAAAGATTAAATTATAACTTAAAAAAATACTAAAAAAAGATGTGAGCATTAATAGAGAAAAAACTATTATTTGAGAATTATTTAATAAAATATTTGATAAACTATTAGTTGGTAAAAACCCTCCTGAAGAAATAATTGTCATCGCAAGGTTAAGAGAGTTAAAAGCTCTAATATTAAAAATGTTTAAAATGATAAAAATGATAAGTGTTATTAGTGAATATAAAAAAAAAATTTTTAAAGATTGCTTTAATGTTTCAGCTTTATTGAAAGATATAAAATTTGTTAAAGATTTTTTAAAACTATTATCGAAAATATCTATTAATAGAATTATAGAAAACAAAAAATAAAGACCACCTACCCATTGTGATGATGATCTCCATAAAATTAAGCCTTGATCAATGTGTTTTATATTTTCAAAAATAGTAAATCCAGTTGATGTAAAACCAGAAATTGCCTCAAAGTATGAATTAACAAATGTTAAATTATATATGCTAAAATAAAAAGGTATTGAAATAATTAAAGGTAATAAAAAATAACCCAAAAGTATAGTTATAATTTTTTGATATATAGTACTTTTCTTGTCATCATTACTTTTAGTGTAGTAAAATAATAATGATAAAAATAATGATATAAAAAAAGTGAATATGTAGGTGTTTAAATTTAAATATAAGTTAAAATAATAAGAGTAGATAATATTAAAAAATGAAAGAATTGAAACAACACCTAAAAAAATACTCAAATAGACAAGTTTAAAAAAATTCATTAAATTAAATAGAGCTTATACGAAACATATTTTCCACTACTTGTAAAAAGTCTTTTTTGGCTAAAAATACAACAATATCTTCTTTTTTAAATACAAAGTTTGATCTTGGAATTATTACTTCTTTAGCTCTTAAAATTGCTCCAATTCGTATTTCATCTGGCAAGTTAGAGTTTTTTAATTCCTTGTTAATTAGTTCCGAAGTCTCAATTATTTCTGCTTCTATAATTTCATATTCACCATTTAATATGCTGTAAGCTGTTTCAATCGTTCCTTTATGAACGTGTTTTAGTATACTTGATACTGTGTTCATTCGAGGATCAATTAAATCATCAATTTTTAAAGATGACTGTAATAATGCATAATTAGGTTTATTAATTAACGCCATAGTTCTTTTGTCGTTCAAATCGTCTTTATCTTTTGTAAATTTTTCAACTAAAACACTTACCATTAAATTATCTTCATCATCATTTGTAAGTGCTAATACTGTTTCAACTTCATCTAAATTAGCTTCAGCTAAAACTTCTTGATCTAATCCATTACCATTAATAATTATTGTATTATTCAATTCATTTGCAATAAATTCTGCTCTTTCTTTGTCTTTTTCAATAATCTTAACTTTTGCCGAGTCAAATGATTCCTCAAGATTTTTAGCTAAATTAAAACCTATATTTCCACCACCAATTATTAAAATCTTATTGGAAATTTTTTCATTATGACCAAATGTATTCAAAGTATCTTGCATCTGTGAAGCATTAATTACAACGTATGCCTTGTCATCTTTGAGCATCACATCATTCTTTTTAAGAATAACAAATTTATCATTTCTAATAACACCCATAATATTTGCGTCCAATTTAGGAAATTTTTTAGTTAGTTCATTTAATTTAATATTTATCAAAGAGCAGTTTTCGTTAATTAGTATTTCGAGTAATCTAATATTGTTTTTTGCGAATGGAACATTGTCTAAAGCACCTGGTGCTTCTAATTTTCTTTGTAGAGACTTGGCTATCTCAATCTCAGGTGAAATAATTACGTCAATAGGTAAATTTTCTTTATTATAAACTTTTGTAAATTTTGGATTTAAATAGTCTTGAGATCTAATTCTTGCAATTTTTTTTTGAACGTTAAAAATAGAAAAAGCTATTTGACATATAAGCATATTAATTTCATCATTTCTTGTAACTGCAATAATCATGTCTGCGTCTTGTGCGTTGGCTTTTTCCAGTATTGAGGGATATGTGGCTTTACCAACAATTGCTTTTACATCCAAACTATCGTCAATCTTTTGTATATCTTCGCTCGATTGATCAATTACGGTAATGGAATGGCCTTGTTCACTTAGAAGTTTAGCTATTGTAAACCCTACTCTTCCAGCACCACATATTATAATATTCATATTAGTTTAATACCTTAATACCTAAACCTTTTAATTTTCTATGTAAGGCAGATCTTTCCATTCCAATAAAGTCTGCAGTTCGTGAAATATTTCCATTAAATTTTTTAAGTTGAGTAGTTAAATACTCCTTTTCAAAGTTTTCTCTAGCTTCTTTTAATGGTACAGAGAAAGCTTTTTCTGCCAAGGATATGTCTGCTTCTGGGGTTTTTAAAGATTCTTTAATTATATTAGAAATTTTATCACTTGAATCAGGTGATAAAATTGCAATTCTTTCAATTAAATTTCTAAGCTCTCTAACGTTACCTGGCCAACTGTAATTAATTAAATATTGATTATCAGAATCTATATCTAATTTTTTAAGATTATAGTGAGATGAAATTTTTTTAGAAAAATATTCAATCAAAATTGGAATATCTGAGATTCTTTTACTTAATGGTTCTATGTTAATTTCAAAAACATTTAATCGGTGAAATAAATCTTCTCTAAAATTACCTAAATTTATTTCTTTCCTTATATCTTTATTTGTAGAGCATATTATTTTTACATTAACTTTAATATCATGATCACCATTAATTCTTTTAAATTTTTGATCTATCAAAACTCTTAGAATCTTAGCTTGAGTTTCTAAGGGTATTTCTGATATTTCATCTATTAATAAAGTCCCACCTGATGCTTTTTCAAGTGCTCCGTATAAAATAGATCCATTTTTATTTTCTTCACCAAATAATTCTAATTCATATTTTTTAATATCCAATAAAGCTCCATTGAGAACAATAAATTTTTCATTATGCCTTTTTGAAAGTTTATGTATTTTTCTTGCAACTAATTCTTTTCCAGATCCTGTAGGACCATTGATAAAAACTCTACTTTCAGAAATTGAAATTTTATTAATTTGATTTTTTATTTTTTCTATATTCTGGCTGTTACCAATAATATCATAAGAATAAAATAATTTATCTTGCAATTCTTGATTTTTATTTTTTAGATTAAAATTTTCTACAGCTCTATTTACAAAATTTAAAAGTCTTTCTTGATCGAATGGTTTTTCAATAAATTCAAAAGCACCTGATTTAAGAGCTTTTATAGCCATTTCTATATTTGCATGACCAGTGATTATGATTACAGGAATATCTTTATTTTTATTTTTAATATGAGATAATAATTCCAGCCCATCATTGTCTCCTTTATCTAATTTTACATCAATAATTGCTACGTCAGGTAATTTTTTATCTATCTCAATTAAAGCCTGACTGTAATTTGCAGCTAATCTAGTTTTATAACCAGATTCTTTAATTAGATCATTTAAAATATTTCTAATATCAGGATTATCATCGATGATTAATATTTCATTACTCATTGTTTTAAAAATATAATCTCAATTTTAGCGCCAATATCAAGCGGAATAAAGTTAATAGATCCATGGTGATCGTTGATTATTTTGTTAACTATAGCAAGACCTAAACCAGTCCCATTTTTTTTGGTTGTAAAATATGGATTAAGTATATCTTTAATATTGTCATCAAAAATTCCAAATCCTTTACCATTATCAATGATTGTGAATACGATTGAATCTATATTATTGTTAATTTTTATATCAATTTTTTTAATAAAATCAGAATTTAGTATATATTTTTCTTGAATACTCTCTATAGCATTTTTAATCAAATTAAAAAACACTCTACTTAATTGTTCGTAATCTGAATTAAAAAATATTTCTTTATCATTAAATGATAAATCAATTTTTATATTTTTATCTAATTCATTCAATAATTTAATATTTTCACTAATTATTAAAACTATGTTGTTGTCTTTTAAAATTGGCTTAGGCATTCGTGCAAATTCAGAAAATTCGTTAACCAAGTTTTCAATTTGTTTTATTTGTTTATTAATAATTTCCAAGTATTCAGTAAAATTTTTCTTTTCATCTACTTGGAGCATTTCTGAATATTTATTCCTTAGCCTGTCTATTGTCAGTTGAATAGGTGTAAGGGGGTTTTTAATTTCATGAGCAAGTTTTCTAGCTAAGTTACCCCAAGCTTCATGCCTCTCTGTAATTAATAATTTCTCTTGTTGCGTTTTTAATTGTGTTATCATTGAATTAAAATTTTTATTTAAAACTTCCATGTCTTTATCAGTTTTTATTTCTGGTACTTTAACTTCTAAATTACCCTTACCAATATTTTCTGAGGCGATAATTAAATTATTTATCGATCTAAAAAACCTTGAAGAAAATCTTATTGCTATAGATATAGATACGAATAATAAAAGAGAAACAATTACCAAATAGATTAAAACAAATGAAATTTTTATACCTGTTTGCTTGTTTAAAACTGTATAATAAAAATTAACTGCCTCTTCTGATTCAATTAAATATTGAGATATTTTCTTATCTAAATATTTAACTATATACAAATATTTACCATCAAAATTTTCAAGTTGCATGATTGATGCAGACTGGTTTTCATAAGCATTTATTATTTTAAGAGGTCTCTTATCATTAGAAATCAATTCTAGTGCTTCCATCAATGGTTTTTGATATATTGATGTGTCATTTAATGTCGTTAAATAAAGATCACCTTTTGTGTCTATGATATGAACCTCATCCATTCCTCTAATTACCTTTTGGGTATTTAAAAAATTTTTAAACTGATTAATATTTCTAATTAAAAAATTAGCACTTTTATTTAAATCGTAAGCAATCAAAATGATTTCTGATTGAGTTTTAGTTTTTACTTCCTCAGTATAACTTTTTGCTATTTCAAGTGAATTATTAACAGCTGTTGTAATTTTTTTATCAAGGTACTTATCAAGGGCAAAAGATAATAAAAATAATGAAAAAAGTGAAATTAATATTGATGGTATTAATGTAAAAAGTGCAAAAAATGTAATATATTTTCTATTAGCTTTAATACCACTCACATCAATATCTACTTTTAATGAACTTCTAACTTCAATAAAAATCACAAAGAATAAGAGTGTCAATAAAACTATATTGAGAACCAGAAGATACTGAAGGTTTTGATCATTAAGCTTAATAAAGCTTTTATCTATAAATGTTAAAAAAGTTAAAATTCCAGTGAATAAAGTGACTGTAAAAAGAAGAGATATAAAAATATTTTTTTTGATAAAATCGCTCATTATGAGATAAATAAAGTAATTAATTTTTTTAACATGAATAATTGCTTTATAATACTAGCTGGAGGTGAAAGTAAAAGGTTTAATTCCAAAACACCAAAACCATATCATTTATACAGGGGAAAACCTTTATTAATTCATTCAATTGATAAAGCAAAAAATTATAAAAAATTTAAGAAAATTATTTTAGTTATTAACAAAAAACATTTAAATCTTATTAATAAACTAAATATAAAAAAGATAAAAATTGTTATTGGTGGAAAAACTAGAGCCGAGTCATCATATAATGCATTAAAAAGTATCAAAAATTATAATATCAAAAACGTAATGATTCACGATGCAGCAAGACCTAATTTTTCATTAAAGTTATTAGATAAATTAACCAATGAGTTAAAATTTAATGATTGTGTAATTCCAGCAATTCAAACAACTGACTCTGTTAAACAAAAAAATTTAAATAAAGTTACAAATTTAAAAAGGGAAAATATTTATCTAATACAAACACCTCAAGCATTTAATTATAAAAAACTATATCAATTACAAAGTGACAAAAGTTCTACGGTCACAGATGATGCAAATTTATTTGTAAGAAAAAACAAAAAAATAAAGATTATTAAAGGTGAAATTAATAATAATAAAATTACAATAAGTTCAGATATTAAAATTAATGATTTAATTAAGTATGGGCTAGGTTTTGACGTACATAGATTGATACCTAATAAAAAACTTTACTTGGGTGGAATAAAAATACCTTCACCCCTTGGTACTTTGGGACACTCAGATGGAGATCCGGTTTTGCACGCTATTATTGATTCAATTCTTGGAGCTTGTAATATGGGAGACATCGGTGAAAAGTTTTCAGATAATGATAAAAAGTTTAAAAATATTAGATCTACTATTTTACTAAGCAAAATAATTGAAGAGGCAAAAAGTAAAAATTACTTAATTAATAATATTGATATTAATATCATTACTCAAAGACCTAAAATTCAAAAATACAAAAAAGATATTAAAAACTTTATTGCAAAAATATGTAAAATTTTGCCAACGCAGGTAAATATTAAAGGTAAAACAACTGAAAAACTAGGTTTAATAGGTAAAGAAAAGGCCATAGCTTGCGAAGCAATAACTTCGGTAATTAAATATGATTAAAACCTTTAATTCTCTTTTAGTAACAATGTTTGGATTGGGTAAGATTAAATTTATGCCAGGTACATTTGGATCGCTTGCTACAACTATTTTTCTTTTTTATTTATTTCACTCACTAAAAATTACATCAAACATTATTTTAATTGGTTTAATAGTTATTTTTATCTATTCTTTTTACGCAGTTTCAACACACATAAAAAATAATAAAGATAAAGACCCAGGAGAAATTATTATTGATGAATTTTTAGGTCAATCTATACCTATTTATCTTTATGAGGTATCTCATGGAACAACCAAAGAAAGTAATGATGCTATTATTTATTACGCATTATTTTTTATATTATTTAGGTATTTTGATATTATGAAGCCCTTTCCAGTAAATTTCTTTGATAAAAATTTTAAAAACAGCTTTGGTGTAATAATGGATGATATTTGTGCTGGATTATATGTTGTCCTAACAGTCGTATCTTTCATGATCGTTAAAAGCTTTATTTTATAATGAAAAATTTAGCCAAAAAACTTGTTAAAGAATTAATCAAAAAAAAACTTAAAATTTCATTTGCTGAGTCTTGTACTGGTGGAATGTTATCTAGTAGAATAACATCTATAAGCGGTTCTTCTAAAATATTTAATTTAGGGTTGGTTACTTATTCTAATAAAGCAAAAATAGATATTCTTAAAGTTCCAAAGAAAATTATCAGGAAATATGGTGCTGTCAGCAATGAATGTTGTTTATCGATGGTTAAAAATTTAAGCAAAATTAGTAAAGCTAACATATCTGTATCAGTCACTGGTGTTGCTGGTCCAAATGGTGGAACTAGATTAAAGCCAGTTGGATTGGTTTATATTGGAATTAAAATAGGAAATAAGATTAGTATACAAAAAAATTTATTTAAAAGTAAAAACCGAATTTCAATTCAAAAAGCTACTACTACAAAAGTTTTAAAGAGTATATTAGCACTTAAATAATTGATTGGCTCTGTCATGAAAAGCATCGGCAATTTTATCTAATCCATATTCAAAAGAAGTTGTCATCAAGATATTTAGAAATTTATTTTTAATTTCAAAATCTACATCAAAGTAAATTTCTGTTCCTTCTTTATGGTCTTCAAAAGTCCACTTATTATCCAAATGTTTAAGTGGACCATCTATATTTGTGACATAAATAATGTTATTTTTTTTATTAAATTCTACTGCACTTTTATATGTGTCTTTAAAGGGTCCTTTGCCAATTGTTAGATCTGCAATTATATTAATAAAGTTATCTGAATCTTTCTTTTCATAGACTTTTGCATCAATGCAATATGGTACGAAAGTTGGGTATTTTTCTATATCTAAAACTAAATCAATAAGTTGATTTTTATTACATTCAATTAAACGTCTAACTGAAGCTCTAGGCATTAATTTTTTAATCTATTTTTTTGTAACTGCACAAAATCTTCGTCTGCATGATATGAGGATCTGGTCAAAGGTGTTGCAGAAACTAATAGAAAACCTTTTGATTTTGCAATAATTTCCAATTCTTTAAATTCATTTGGATGATAATAACGATCTAAAGGATAATGTCTTATAGATGGCTGCAAATATTGTCCAATAGTTAAAAAATCTACATCTGCTGCTTGTAAATCATCCATTACTTGGACAATTTCATCTTTTGTTTCACCAAGTCCGACCATTAAACCTGATTTAGTAAAAATATTTTTATTAACAAGCTTTGCATTTTTTAAAAGCTCTAAAGATGAGAAATACCTAGAGCCAGGTCTTACTTTTAAATAAAGTCTTGGTACAGTTTCAATATTATGATTAAAAACATCTGGGTTAGCATCTAGCACTTTTTTATAAGCATCACCTTTTCTAAGGAAATCTGGGGTTAATACTTCAATAGATGTATTTGGATTTTTTTTTCTAGTCTGATCGATTACATTATAAAAATGTTTTGAACCTCCATCATCAAGATCATCTCTATCAACAGATGTTATAACCACATGTTTAAGATTTAATTTTTTTACTGCATCAGCAATCTTGATTGGCTCTAATGGATCTAATTTTCCTGGTTTACCTGTCTTAACATCACAAAATGCACATGCTCTTGTGCAGGTATCACCCATGATCATAAAGGTTGCGTGTCTCTTGCTCCAACATTCTGTAATGTTTGGGCAGTTGGCTTCCTGACAAACAGTTACTAAATTATTATTATTAACAATTTTTTTAGTTAAAAAAAATTCTTTACTATTAACAAGCTTCGATCTAATCCAATCAGGTTTTTTCTTAATCGGATTAATAGTTTTGTTAACTTTTTCTGGATGTCTAATTGTCATTATTTTTAATTATATAAAGGGTCTCTCCTTCTTTGCCAAACAAAAACTTTTCTCTAATTAATGTCTCTACATAATCTAAATCTAAGTTGTCACTTAATAAAGAATTTTTGAATTCAAGATCTTTAATTTTATTTGTTAAATTAGTTTGTCTATTCTGAATGTTTATTAGAATTTCTTTTTTTTTAAAATAAGAAAAAAGACCTCTTTCACCATCTAAAAGATTAAAAAAAAAATAAAGTATTAAAAAAGTAGAAATTAATAAAAAGTAATTTTTTTTTATTTTACCCAGCATTAATGAATTTTATTCATTAATGCTCTTTTGCCAAGCTCTTCTTCAATACGTAGTAATTGATTATATTTTGCTACTCTTTCTGATCTAGCTAAAGATCCCGTTTTAATTTGATTTGAATTTGTACCTACAGCAAGATCGGCAATGAAAGTATCTTCACTATCTCCAGATCTATGAGAAATTATTGTTGTATAACCAATAATTTGAGCAAATTTAATAACCTCTAGTGTTTCAGAAACTGTTCCAATTTGGTTGAGTTTAATTAGTATTGAATTTGAAGAGTTGTTTAAAAAACCCTTTTTAAGTCTTTCTAAATTAGTAACATAAAGGTCATCACCAACGATTTGTACATTCTTAACTGACTTCATCATGTTATTCCATGAAATCCAATCATTCTCACCAAATGGATCTTCAATGGATTTAATTTTGTATTTGCTTATTATCTTTTGATATTTTTTAATTGACTGATCTACAGAAATATATTTTTTTGAATGAATTGAGTATTTGCCCATCTTAAATAATTCATTTGCCGCAACATCTAGACAGATTGAAACATCTTTACCATTCTTAAAGCCAGATTTATTAATTGCTGCTACAACTAAATCTAAAGCTTTTTCGTTACTATTAATCATTGGAGCAAAACCTCCTTCATCACCTACAGACGTTGATAAACCTTTTTTTTTAATTAAGTCTCTTAAGTTATTAATTACAACAAAACAAATTCTCATAGCTTCTGAAAAACTTTTTGCTTTATCGGGTCTAATCATAAATTCTTGAATTCTTAAACCATTGTTTGCATGAGCTCCACCATTAATAATATTCATTAAAGGGTATGGTAATTTATAATTATTTTTTACTAAAAATGTTTTGTATAAGGGCATATTCTTAATTTTAGCAGAGAGTTTTTTAGCAGCCATTGATACTGCTAGAATAGCATTTGCACCCAGATTGGTTTTTTGCCTTGTACCATCAAGGTTAATTAAAGTTGTATCTATACGTGTTTGATCATGAATATTTGTGCCTCTTAACTTTTTTGATATTTTTATGTTAATTAAGTTAACGGCACTTAAAACACTCTTACCTAAATATCTTTTATTATTCTTATCACGTTTTTCAAAAGCCTCGTATGTTCCAGTTGATGCTCCAGATGGACAAATAGCAGATGCACTTAAGTTTTTAGAATATACTTCTGCTTCGATTGTTGGATTACCCCTACTATCAAAAACTTGACGTGCTCTTATCTTTAAGATTTTACTCATTTATTTTTTAATTAGATTATCAATTTCAAATATTTGAGACAGTAATTTTTCTAATTTATTTAATGGAACCATGTTAGGTCCATCAGATGGTGCATTATCTGGGTCCTGATGTGTTTCAATAAAAACACCAGCTACGCCAACAGCAACGGCTGCCCTTGCCAAGTGTTCTACGAATTCTCTTTGTCCACCACTAGTTTCTCCTAATCCACCAGGTTGTTGCACTGAATGAGTGGCATCAAAAATAACAGGGTAACCATTCTTTGCCATTATGGGCAAAGATCTCATATCAGATACTAAAGTGTTGTATCCAAAACAAGCTCCTCTTTCTGTAACTAATATATTGTTATTACCAGTGTCTGCAATTTTTTTAGTAACATTAACCATATCCCACGGAGCAAGAAATTGGCCTTTTTTAACATTAATAATTTTTCCAGTTCCAGCAGCAGCAATTAGTAAGTCTGTTTGTCTACATAAAAATGCTGGTATTTGTAACACATCTACGTGAGGAGCTACCACTGGACATTGTTCAGCGTTATGTATATCGGTTAATATTGGAACACTTAATTCTTTTTTAATTTTATCAAAAATTGGTAAAGACTGTTCAAGGCCAGCACCTCTTTTTCCTTTTAGACTAGTTCTGTTAGCTTTATCAAAAGAAGTTTTATAAATAAAACCCATATTAAATTTAGAAGTAATTTCTTTAATTTGACCTGCCATATCCATGGCATGTTGCTCAGTCTCGAGCTGACATGGTCCCGCAATAATACAAACTTTACTATTATTTGAAATTTCTATATTTCCACAATTAACTTTTATATTTTTCATTTATGATTTTTAGCAGCTTTGATAAAAGATGAGAATAAAGGATGTGGTGCTAAAGGTCTAGATTTAAATTCAGGATGGAACTGAACAGCTACAAACCAAGGGTGGTTTTTTAACTCAATAATCTCAGGTAACATTTTATCAGGAGATAATCCTGAAAAAATCATTCCATTTTCTTCAAATTGCTCTTTATAGCTAATATTAACTTCGTATCTATGCCTGTGTCTTTCCTGTATTTTTTTTGATTTATAAATCTTTTTTACCAAAGAATCTTCATTTAATATGGCCTCATAAAGACCTAGTCTCATGGTCCCTCCCAAATCTTTATCTGTTCCCTTAAGTACCTTGCCATCTTTATTCCATTCACTAATTAAACCAACGATTGGTGTGCCACCCGTACCAAATTCACTTGATGTAGCTTTGCTAATATTTAATTTATTTCTAGCAAATTCTATAATTGCCATTTGCATTCCAAAACAAATTCCAAAGAAGGGAATTTTTTTTTCTCTTGCATATTTAATTGCTTCAATTTTACCTTCTGTTCCTCTTTTACCAAATCCTCCTGGTATTAAAATTCCCGAAACTCCTTTTAATTTTTTTTTTATTTCTAAATTTTTTAAATCCTCAGAATCTATTCTTACTAAATTGACTTTTAGATTATTATCAATTCCACCATGTGTTAGTGCTTCGTCTAATGACTTATAAGCATCCTTAAGATCAACATATTTACCAATAATAGCAACGTTGATTGATTTTTTTGTATGAAGAATAGTTTTTGTAATTTTTTTCCAAGGATTTAAATTAACTTTTTTTTTTGATTTAATCTTAAAATATTCAAGAACTTGTTTATCTAAGTTTTCTCTATTAAAGCTAATTGGTGCTTCATAAATAGTTTTGACGTCAACTGTTTGAATTACGTTTTCAATATTAACATTGCAAAATAAGGATATTTTTTTTCTATGCTCCAAAGGGATAGTTCTTTCAGATCTACAGATAATGATATCTGGTTGAATACCAAGGCTTCTTAGTTCTTTTACTGAATGTTGAGTGGGTTTGGTTTTAATTTCATCTGATGCTTTAAGATATGGGACTAAAGTTAAATGTATAAATAAAGCATTTTTTTTACCTACATCATTTGAAAATTGTCTGATAGCTTCTATAAAAGGAAGGCTTTCTATATCACCCACTATTCCCCCAATTTCACAAATTACAAAATCTTCTTTTGAGGTATCATTTTTTATAAAGCCTTTAATACGATCTGTAATATGGGGAATAATCTGAACTGTTTTTCCAAGATATCCTCCTTTACGCTCTTTCTTTAAAACATCACTATAAATTTTTCCAGTTGTGATATTGTCTGATTTTTTTGCTGAAGTTCCTGAAAATCTTTCGTAATGACCTAAATCTAAGTCTGTTTCCGCTCCATCATCAGTTACGAAAACTTCTCCATGTTGAAATGGACTCATTGTTCCTGGATCAATATTTAGATAAGGATCCAATTTTCTTAAACGAACTTTAAAACCTCTTGATTGAAGCAAATATGCCAGTGAAGCTGAAGAAAGACCTTTACCTAAAGATGAAACCACGCCGCCGGTAACAAAGATATATCGCGCCATGGAATTATCTTATAGCGATTAATTAGTGAATTGAAAAGTATTAATTATTATTTTCAGGAATTGATGGTGTATCATCGGATTTTTCTTCAATTTTATCTAATACAGAAGAGTTTGGTGTTAACTCACCCCTAGATATAATTGTAAGAGCAAGGCTGCAAATTATAAACAAGGTTGCAACAACAGCAGTAGCTTTAGTCATAAAATTACCAGCTGTTCTAGAAAACATAAAATTATCCTGAGAAACACCAATACCAAGTGCTCCACCTTCAGATTTTTGAACAAGTATCAAAAGGACAAGTATTATAGCAAGTACTAAATTGACTACTAATAAAATATTTTCCATGGGGATTAACTATATGTTTTTTTGACTATATCAATAAATTTTTTGGCATTTTGAGAGGCTCCACCAATCAAAAAACCATCAATATTATTAATTTCTTTTAAGCTTATAATATTTTGAGGATTAACTGAACCTCCATATAAAACCTTTGGTGGTTTATCTCTAAATTTACTTTTAATAAAATTAACTGTTTTTAAAAGTTCTTTAGATTTTGGAACTATACCAGTACCTATAGCCCAAACAGGCTCATACGCTATAAAAACATTTGATTTATTTTTTATATTATTTAAGCCATTTTTAATTTGTTTAGATAAAATTGATTGTGTCTTTTTTTTTCTTTTTTCAGATAAAGTTTCACCAATACAAAAAACAACTTTTAGTTTTGCTTTTAAAGCACTTTTGATCTTTAAATTAATCAATTTATCACTTTCACCCTGTTCTCTATTTTCTGAATGTCCAATAATTACAAAATGTGCACCAATATTCTTTAACATTCTGGAATTAACAGAGCCAGTATATGGACCGTAACTTTCACTTTCATGACAGTTCTGGCCTCCAATAGCAATTTGACAATTTTTAAATTTTTTAGAAAAAGAACTGATTAAAGTGTATGGAGGGCAATAAATTAATCTGCCTTTGTTAATTTCTTTAGATTTTGAAAATTTAATAACTTTATTTAATGTATTTAAAGAAGATAAATTCCCATACATTTTCCAATTAGCTATAAAATACATATATTTATTTGTCATAATGAAAATTTTAATCTATAGCTTTGTATTTTACAGATCAATATATTAATGACACAATGATAAAAACATTTAGAAATTTTACAAAAAAAAAATTTGCTGGGCTATTACTAATTATTGTTATTATTGTAGCATTTGGATTTGGAGGTTTTGGCGGTGGATTTAAGACTGGAAATCAAAATAATATTGCAAAAATAAATAAAAAAAATATTTCAACTCAAGATTTTATAGACTATTTGAATCGTTCAGGTTTAAGTCAGCAAGTATTAAAAGAAAATATAGATAAAAATATTATTGAAGAGCTTTTGTCTGCTTTGATTTCAACAACATTGCTTCAACTTGAGATAAAAGATTTAAAGCTAACGATGTCTGAAGATGTATTAATTGAAAGAATTAAAAAAAATAAAAACTTTCAAAATAAAAATAGTAAATTTCAAAGAACACTTTATGAAAAATTCTTACTAACAAATGGCACCAATGCACCTTTGTATGAAATACAATTAAAAAATAATGCACTACAAAAACAGCTATTCACATATTTGAGTGGTGGAGCTAAGTCGCCGAATTTTTTGGTAAAAAAATATTATAAAGAAAAAAATAAAAAGTTAGATATTGAATATATAGATCTAAATAAATATTATAAAAAAAATAGTGAATTTACAAATCAAGAAATTCAAACTTTTATAGATGAAAATTCAGAAAAACTAAAAAAAGACTACACTGATTTTTCATATGTGGTTATCACACCAAAAAATTTAACTGGCTTAGAAGAGTTCAATCAAGAATTTTTTGATAGAATTGATGAAATAGAGAACAAAATATCTAAAAATATTGATTTTAAGACAATTGTTAATGAGCTTAATATTACACCTATTGTAATAAAAAATTATATAAACTTAGAAAATAATGAAACAATCGAAAATAAAATTTACAATTCAAGAGAAAATAAAATAGAAATTATTGAAGAAAAAGGTTCTTTTATTTTTTATCAAATTGAAAAAATTAATACTAGATTACCTAATTTGGATAATACTAAATTTAAAAGACAAATTACAAATTTTTTATTTAAAAAAAGTAAATATGAATTTAATAAAAATATCTTAGATCAAATAGATTTAAAAAAATTCAACCAAGCATCTTTTGATAAACTTGGAAATAATGGAGTTGAAAAAATTAAATTAAATTCAATTAAAGATAATAAAAAATTTGAAATTAAATCAATTGAGATTTTATATTCTCTTCCAATTGGTGCATTTACATTAATTGCTGATGATAAAGATAATATATATATTGCTAAAACAATAAATTATGAAGATCAAAATATTTCTCAAAATTCAGATGAATTTAATGGTGTTTCGAACGAAGCAAGCGCGCAAAATAGAAATGGGATATTAAAATCTTATGATTATCTTTTAAATAAAAAATACAAGGTTGTTATTAACGAAAAAACCCTTGATAGAGTAAAAAATTATTTCAGATGATACTAAATCGAAGCTTCAAAGATTTCAAGTTTCAACATAAAAAAAAAGAAAATCAGATAATCTATACATCAAGAAAAATACATGATGATCGTGAAATTTTAAATTTAATCAATAATTTTCTTAAAGAAAAAAATAGCTTTATTTTTGAATCTGTTGAAAAGGGAAAAATAAGAGGTAGATACACTATTTTTGGAAAAAATCCAGATAAGATATGGGAATTTAATAATAAAGATTCTTTCTTAATAAAAAATAAAATTAAAAAAAAAATTAAAGGTGCTCCAGATAAAATAATAGAAAAAATTATTGAAGAATTTAAATTTAAAATACCAAAGAATCTCCCTCCTATTTGTTCTTTGATATCTGGATATTTTTCTTACGACTCCATTAGATATGTAGAAAAAATTCCTAACAAATGTAAAGATGACTTAAAACTTCCTGATATAAGACTTTTAAGGCCGAGAACATTAATTATTCATGATAATTTAAAAAAGAAGATTTTTTACATTGTAAATGTCTTCAAGGATGAAAAAATTACAAATTATAAAATAAAATATTTACAAATTGAGAGTGAAATAAATTATTTATTAATACAAGCTTCGCTAAAAAAAAATAATTCCTATAAAAATGCCAAAACTAATATTAAAGTTAGATCTAACACAACTAAAAGTAAATTTTTAAAAATGGTAAATAAAGCCAAAAAATACATTAAAATTGGTGATATTTTTCAAGTAGTTTTAAGTCAAAGATTTGAAGCAAGATTATCTAAAAAGCCTCTAGAAATTTATAAAAAATTAAGAATTACCAACCCTTCTCCATTCATGTACTTCTTTAATTTTGAAGATTTTCAAATAATTGGAGCAAGTCCTGAAATTCTAGTCAGACTAAGGGACAACAAAATTACAATTAGGCCAATAGCAGGAACTAGACCTAGAGGTAAAAATTCTAAAGAAGATAATTTTTTTGCAAAGGATTTATTACAAGATAAAAAAGAACTTTCGGAGCATTTAATGTTGTTAGATCTTGGTCGAAATGATGCGGGAAAGGTTTCTAAAATAAATACTGTTAAAGTTACTGAAAGCTTTATGATCGAAAAATATTCCCATGTAATGCATATAGTATCAAATGTGATTGGAGTTTATAATAAAAAATATTCAAAATTTAAATCATTACTTGCTGGTTTTCCAGCTGGGACTGTTTCGGGTGCGCCAAAAATTCGAGCCATGGAAATTATTGATGAGCTAGAGACAACAAAGAGAAAAGTTTATGCTGGAGGCATAGGCTATTTCTCAGCTAATGGTGAATTTGACACCTGTATTGCCTTAAGAACTGCCGTTGCAATAAATAATAAATTTTACGTTCAGGCTGGTGCAGGAATAGTTGCTGATAGCAATCCCATTAAAGAATATGAAGAAACTATTAATAAAGCTAAAGCATTACTGAGTGCTCTGAAATAATGAAGATTATATTAATAGATAACTATGATAGTTTTACTTTTAACTTGTATCACTATCTGTCCTCTCTAAAAGTAAATGTTGATGTAATTAGAAATGATGAAATTACTGATAAACAAATAATTAAAAATAAGTATGATAGAATTGTTATATCTCCTGGTCCAGGTAATCCGAATCAATCCGGAAATTGTATTAAAATAGTCAAATCATTATATAAAAAAATTCCAATACTTGGAGTATGCTTAGGTCATCAAATAATTGGGCAAGTATTTGGTTCAAAAATTATTCAAGCTAAAATATTAATGCATGGAAAAACCAGCATAATTGAATCAAATAAAACTGGTATATTGAGAAACCTTCCCTCCAGATTCGAAGCCACAAGATATCACAGCTTAATTATTGATAAAAAAACACTGTCTAATGAGCTTGAAATCACCGCCCAAATTAAAGATGGAACTATAATGGGAGTAAAACATAAAAAGTATAATGTTCATGGTGTTCAATTTCACCCTGAAAGTATAAAAACTATTATTGGAATCAAAATATTAAAAAATTTTATTAATTACAAAAACTAATGAAAAAGTTTCTAAAAAAATTAAAAAATAAACAAGATTTATCCTTTGATGAAAGTAAAGCTGCTTTTGAAATACTAATGCACGGCAAAGCATCTGATGATGAAATGTTTGATTTTTTATCTCTACTTTCAGCAAAAGGTGAGGTTTCGGACGAGATAGCTGGTGGTGTTTATGTTTTAAGAGATAGATCTAAAAGAGTTAATGCTAAAGATTGTATTGATACATGTGGTACTGGAGGTGATGGAATGAATACATTGAACATATCAACAGCATCAGCTTTATTGTTAGCTAGTATGGGAATTAGGGTTGCAAAACATGGAAATAAAGCAGTTTCATCTAAATGCGGATCTGGTGATGTTTTGGAAGCTTTAAATATCAAAATTAATTTAGAACCAAAAGATATTGAAGAGGAAATAAGTAAAAATAATTTTGGTTTTATGTTTGCTCCTAATTATCACAGTGCTATGAAGTTTGTTGGCTCAACAAGGAAAAAAATAGGTAAAAGAACAATATTTAATATGATTGGCCCTTTGAGTAGCCCTGCTCTTGTGGAGAGACAAGTTGTCGGGGTTTATAATAAAAAATTATTAAAGATTTTTGCTGGTGCTTTAAAAAACTTAAATATAAAATTTGCGTGGATTGTGAATAGTGAAGATGGTTTAGATGAAATATCACCTTATGCAAAAACCAATATAGTTCAATTAAAAGATGGTAAAATTTCAGAAATTATAGTTGACCCTAATGAATTAAATATAAGTGCAAATAAATTTGAAGATTTGTTGGGAAGTGATGCTGAATTTAATGCAAATAAAATAATTAGTATATTTAAGGGTGTTGATAGTGATTTTTCTAAAGCAGTTTGTTTGAATGCTGCTGCAGGACTAATCGTTGTAGAAAAACATACTTCATTTAATAATGCCTATCAGGATGCTAGAAAACATATATTATCAGGAAAAACATATGAAAACTTAAAAAGAATACAAAATGTCTGAAAATGTTTTAGAAAAAATAATTAAAAGAAAAATTGAAAAAATTGATTTATTAAAAAAATCTATTTCTTTAAAATTATTAAATGAAAAAATTGATGAATATAA
>Ga0307986_10001145_pt1 | contig 19455 bp, 15 predicted proteins | sample EllFjometageno82_FD_203170 | JGI IMG/M metagenome (GOLD analysis project Ga0307986, IMG submission 203170) | Marine microbial communities from Ellis Fjord, Antarctic Ocean - #82 | ecosystem: Environmental > Aquatic > Marine > Unclassified | place: Southern Ocean | collected 2014-10-09
ACTTTATTTTCTCTTAAAGAGTCGATTGGAGGATTGGTTACTTGGCTAAAATTTTGTCTAAAATAGTGAGAAATAGGCCTGTAATGATTAGATAAAACTGCTACAGGAGTATCGTCTCCCATTGAGCCTATGGCTTCCTTTCCGTCTTCAGCCATCGGATGAAGAATAAGCTCTAAATCTTCCATGCTAAGACCTGAAAGATATTGTCTTTTTTTTAACTCTTCAGACGTGAATTCTGGTTTTTCTTTTTCAGTAAAAATTTTTTTATCTAAGTCTACAATTTGTTTGTTGTATTTTTTATAATCATTTGCAATGTAGTCTTTAATTTCCTTATCGTGATATAATTTCCCTAGTTTTAAGTCTATTGCAATAATTTGTCCTGGCCCCAACTTACCTTTTGAAATAATATTTTCCTCCGGCAGCTTTATCATTCCAGACTCTGAGCCCGCATAAAACAAGTTGTCCGAGGTGATAGCATATCTCAAAGGTCGTAAACCATTTCTATCCGTTGCTGCTAAAACCCACTTTGCATCTGTAGCACAAATTGCAGCTGGACCATCCCAAGGCTCTATAGAGCTATTTAAAAAATTAAACAAATCTTGATGATTCTTTGGCACAGTTTTACTTCTCTTAGACCAAGCATCCGGTATCATCATAAGTTTAATTAATGGAGCTAGCTTACCTGAGTGTGTTAATAGTTCGAAAACATTATCTAAGGCTCCCGAGTCAGAAATTCCAGCTGTAATAACTGGTTTTAAATCTTCTACATTTTTAAATAGAGAACTTGACATGTCTTGTTCGTGAATTTTCATCCAATTTGTATTTCCCTTAACCGTATTAATTTCTCCATTATGAGCTAAAGTTCTAAATGGTTGCGCAAGATCCCAGCTTGGAAATGTGTTTGTAGAGTACCTTTGATGAAAAATGGCAAATCTTGATGTAAAGTTTGGATCTCTTAAGTCTAGATAAAAATCAGAAAGTGCTTCCGCTAAAAACATACCTTTATAGACAATAGACCTTGAGCTAAAAGAACAAATATAAAACTCTTTTAATTGATTCTCTCTTGCGGTTTTTTCTATTTTTTTTCTAGTAACAAACAATTCACGTTCAAGATCGTTGGTTTCTAGCTCTTCATTTTTTTTAAATAATACTTGTGCAATTTCTGGTCTATTTTGGTCTGCTGTTTTTCCTAAAACTTTTGGATTAACTGGAACTTGTCTCCATCCATAGATAGAAAAATTTTCTTGCAACAAAATTGACTCTATAATTTCTCTACATTTTTCTTGATCTGAATAATTGGTTCTGGGTAAAAAAACCATTCCTACACATATTCTTTTGGTTGCATCATGTTTGTGACCGGTTGATAATATTTTTTCTTTAAAAAAATCTGGTGATATTTCAAGTTGCATGCCAGCTCCATCACCTGATTTACCATCGGCATCTACCGCTCCTCTGTGCCAAACAGCTTTCAATGCTTCAATTCCATATTCAACTATTTTTCTTGATTTTTTTCCGTCTGTGCTAGCTATTAAACCAACTCCACAGGCATCATGCTCAGTACTAGGATCGTAAGCTAAGTTGTCTTGTAGTAATTTTTTATTTTTTAAATATTTTGAATAATCGCTCATAATTATGCAGCTTTTGACTTATCTTTTTGCATGCTTTTTTCTTCCAAATATTTTTGAATTTGTATAGCTGCATCTCTTCCATCTTTAATTGCCCAAACTACTAATGAGGCTCCCCTCACAATATCTCCCGCTGCAAAAATTCCATCAATATTAGTTTGCATGGTATTTAAATCTATTTTTATTGTCCCCCATCTTGAAACTGACAATTTTTTTGCTGAAAATAACTGGGGAAGATTCTCTGGGTCAAAACCTAAAGACTTAATTACAATATCAGCTTTAATATTAAATTCTGAGTTTTCTTGAATCTCAGGTTTTCTTCTGCCTGATGAGTCTGCTAATCCAAGAATCATCTTGTTAACTAGAACTTCTTCAATTTTTTTATTTCCGATAAATCTCTTTGGACCAGACAACCAGACAAACTCGACACCTTCTTCTATCGCATTGGCAACTTCTCTAGTAGAACCAGGCATATTTTCTCTGTCTCTTCTGTAAAGACATTTAACTGATTTTGCTTTTTGACGTGTTGCTGTTCTTACACAATCCATAGCTGTATCTCCGCCACCAATAACAACTACATCTTTGTTTTGAGCATTTAAAGTACCGTTATCAAAGAGTTCAACTTTATCCCCTAGTCCTTTTCTGTTTGATGCTGTTAAAAAATCCATAGCAGGAAAAATATTTTCTAAATTACTTCCCGGAATTTCTATTTCTCTAGGTTTGTAGACGCCTGTTGCGATTAAAATCGCGTCATGGTCTATTTTTAATTCCTCTAGGCTTTTGTCCTTACCAACTTCAAAATTTTGAATAAATTTTATTCCACTTTGTTTTAGAAGTTTTGTTCTTCTTTCAACTACAAATTTTTCTAATTTGAAATTTGGTATTCCATATATCAATAAACCACCTGGTCTATCGTATCTGTCATAAACTGTAATTTGATATCCTTTTTTTCTTAATTCATCTGCACAAGCTAATCCTGCTGGACCAGCACCTATGATTCCGATTGATTGTTTTAACTCCTTTTTAACTTGAAGCGGTTTAATCCATCCTTTTTCCCAGGCTGTATCGGTAATATATTTTTCTATTGAACCTATTGTTACGGTTCCGTGACCAGATTGTTCTATTACACAGTTACCTTCGCATAGTCTATCCTGGGGACAGATTCTTCCACAAACTTCTGGCATATTATTGGTGCTTTGTGAAAGTTCATAAGCTTCTTTTAACCTTCCTTCAGCTGTCAGTTTTAACCAGTCAGGAATATTATTACTTAAAGGACAGTGTATCTGGCAAAAAGGCACTCCACATTGAGAGCATCTGCTTGATTGTTCTTTAGCTTTATCGCTAATGAATTCTTTGTAGATTTCATTAAAATCTTTTTTTCTTTTTCCAGTTTCTCTTTTTGGAGGGCTTTCTTGATTTAAATCAACAAACCTTAACATTTTTTTTGTCATAAATTATCTTCAAGTTATTAGAAATATTTTAATAATTACAGTAAAAATAGGTAATTAAACTTTACCTTTTTATACAAATAACACCATTTTAAATGACTAATTTTGGTATAGCTGCTATGCGTTAGTGGTGTCATTAAATAAACATCGTTAAAATATAGTTATCTCAATATGATTGAAATATTAATTCTTTCCTTAGTGCAAGGATTCACTGAGTTTCTTCCAGTTAGTTCTTCTGCTCACTTAATATTAATTTCAAAATACTTGAATTTTCAAAATCACAATCTCTCATTAGATATAAGTTTACACATAGGTTCGTTCTTAGCTGTAATTGTTTATTTTGCAGAAGATATTTTAAATTTTATTAAAAATAAAAAATTATTTTTTAGAATAATTTTTTCTTCATTTCCAGTGATGGTAGTCGGATATTTTTTAATTAAATTTGAATTAGTTGAATACTTAAGAAATATTAAAGTTATCGGATGGACAACAATAATTTTCGGGATGTTGCTTTATATTGGTGATAAATTTCAAGTAGATAAAAAAAATATACGTGATTTTAGTTTAAAATCAGCAATCTTCATTGGGTTAGCTCAAGTGTTCTCCTTAGTACCAGGCGTAAGTAGGTCCGGTATCACTATTACAGCAGCAAGAATGTTAAAATTTAAAAGATATGACTCTGCTAAAATATCCTTCCTTCTTTCCATACCAACACTTGGAGTAATTACTCTATTTGGTTTGAAAAATTTATTTAATACTGGGAATTTAGATTTCTCATTTTTAGATATACTGTCTGTTGTTTTATCTTTTTTTTTCTCATACATAACAATTAAATATTTTTTGAAGTATATTCAAAAATTTAGTCTTACTATTTTTGTTATATATAGAATAATACTAGGTTTAATTATTTTATTTATGGCTTATTTATAAAAAATTGTCAGACTAATTAAAATCATAATAATAAAATATATTAATGATTTTAAGATGAAAGATTAGATAAAGAATTTATTTTTTTAAATTTAATAAATTTTTTTCAATAAAACAATAAATCAAAGTAAATAAATATTTTGATCCTAATTCTTTTATTTTAAATTTTGAAGAACCTTTTTTTCTTCCCATCCAATTTATTGGAATTATTTCATATTTATATTTCCTGGAAATAATTTTTAAAGGTATTTCAAGAAAGATATTAAAACTCTCTGAAATGAGTGGTTTAATTTCTACTAAAGCTTTTTTTTTATAAATTTTAAAAGCATTAGTATAATCATTATAATTATTCCAAAAAATAAAACTAACAAAAAGATTAAAAAATCTATTTAATATTAATTTTTGCAAAGGATAATCAATTATTTTTGATCTCCTAGAAAATCTTGTTCCTAAAACAGCATCCAAATTTTTATTTTCCATAATTCTATTATATTCAATAAGATCGTGGATATCATCGGACTCATCTGCCATCATAATTGCAACATTAGATCCCGAGGCATTTTCTATTCCTAAATTAATTGCTCCTCCTAAACCTTTTATTGAATTATCAAATACTTTAAATTCTTTATGCTTTTCGACTAATTTTTTAGTTTTATCTAAAGTATCATCCTCGCTATAATCATTAATGATCAATACTTCGTACTTTAAATTTTTCAGGTTATATAAAAAATAATCAAATACACTTTGAATATTATCTGACTCATTTCTTACTGGTATAATTATTGAAAGCATAAGTTAGTTTATTTTTATCTAAAGACCCTTTCAATTTGATCTAAATTTTCGTATTCATTTCTAACTGGTATTATTATAGAAAGCATAATATTTTAAATTAATTTAATACAATACTTATACATAGATGAAGATATTAATTACAGGAGGTTGTGGATTTGTCGGTTCTAATTTAGCTATTTATCTAAAGAAAAAATTAAATAATTCTAAGATTTATAGCTTAGATAACCTGTATAGAAAAGGGTCTGAAGTTAATGAGGCTAGACTAAAAATCTATAAAATACAAAATTACAAGATTGATATAAGTAATTATAGTAAAATTTCTAAACTTCCAAAATTTGAACTAATCATAGACTGTTGTGCGGAACCAGCAATTGAGGCTTCTTTTAAAGAACCAGACAGAGTTTTTGGGACTAACCTTGTGGGTACTTTTAATATTCTAAAAAAATGCATAAAGGATAAGACTAATATTCTTTTTCTTTCATCAAGTAGAGTTTATTCTATTCCTAACCTGAAACAATTAGTAAACAAACAAAACTTAATTCAACCTATTAAAATTACAAAAACAATAAATGAGAAATTTAAAACTTCATTGCCAAGTTCACTTTATGGATTCACTAAACTATCCTCCGAAAAATTAATTAGAGAGTTTTCTTTTACAGGCAAAATAAAATATATAATAAATAGATTTGGAGTTATTTCAGGACCTTGGCAGTTTGGTAAACAAGATCAGGGTTTTATTTCCTTGTGGATTGCTAGACATATATTAAAAAAAAAACTTTCTTATATTGGTTTTGGAGGTTATGGGCACCAAGTGAGAGATATAATTCATATTGATGATGTATGTGAAATTATTTTCCTACAGATTAAAAAACTAGATAAAGTTTTCAATAAAACTTTTAATGTAGGTGGTGGTCCTAAAAACAAAATTTCTCTAAAAGAATTAACTTTAAAGTGTCAAAAAATGACTGGTAATAAATTAGAATTGGGAAGATCTGCAATAACTTCAAAATATGACATACCTTATTATGTAACTAATAATTCAAAAATAAAATCTTTCTACAATTGGAAACCATCTAGAAATATTAATAAAATTTTACAGGATATATACAGATGGATAATTGAAAATGAATCTATCAGTCAATATTTCAAATGAGTATAGATTTTAACAAAAATCCCTTTTATCTAGTAGGCTTTTTATTAAATTTTTTAAAAAAAGAAATTTACTCTTCTGGCAATAACTAATATCAATCTAAAATAATATGTTAAAAAATAAAGAATTAATTAGTAACAATGAAAGCAAACCTGAAGTTATACAATTGTTTTCAAAAGATGAAATTCAAAAATTTGTTGATCTTTATGATACATTGCCAGTTACTAGAAATAATAAGTTACAAAAAGTAATAAAAAAACGTTGGCTGCAAAATTATAACAAAGAATTAGACAGTTTCTATTCTGAAAAACTTAAAAGTGTTTTGGGTCATTTTAAGATGGATAATCTTAAAGATGAAGATGGCCTTGATATATTCGGTCTTTTTCAAGAAAGTCATCTGCCTCTTAAACTTCATGTAGACAGTGGATTTTATGATGAAAATGTTATTTACAAACAAACTTTAGTGCCTTTAACTCCTTATGGTGAAACAATAATATATAAAAATCGTTGGTATGGCAGATCAACAAATTTTACAATCGATGAGAAAGAACTTTCAAATAAAAGTGAAAAAACCATAGGTAAAAATGTAGTTTCAGATTTGCATAATAAAATGTTCGGAAATAAAACATTTAATAAAGAACATCACAATAATTACTTAAGACACGAAAATATAGAAAACCTTAAAGGTCTTGAGGTAGAAAAAATATATAAGTGGAAAATTGGTGAAATCTTAATATTTGATAGAACACACCTACATAGCTCTTCGTGTAATATAACATCTAAGAAACTAGGATTAACCACATTCACAAAAAAATAACCATTCTATGGATCAACAGATATACACTCTTCATAGAGAAAATGAAAAAGAGCACTGGTGGTACAAAGGAAGGAGGATGATTATATCTAGTATTTTAGGTCAATTTTTGAAGAATAAAGATAATCTAAAAATTCTTGATTTTGGTGCAGGTAGCGGCACAAATACATCTATGCTTGCAAATTATGGTGATGTCTATGTTTACGAAAAAGACAAGAATGTTCAAAATTATTTAAAGAATAAATTTAAAAATGAATCAAATATTTTTATTTTAGAAGAAATTAATAAAGATATTAAATATGACTTAATTATAGCCACTGATGTAATAGAACATATTGAAAATGATGAAAAAATAATAGGATTTTTATCAAATATATTAAAAATAAATGGTAATATTCTACTTACCGTTCCTGCTTATAATTTTTTATTCACTGAAAGAGACAAGGTTCTTGGTCATTTTAGGAGGTATACTAAACGAGGACTTAGGAATCTAACAGGTAAATACTTTGAAACAATAAAATTAACTTACTATAATTTCTTTCTTTTCTTCTTGAGTCTTTTCTTGTTTGTTTTAATTAAGATATTTAAAGTCAAATCATTTATTACATCGCCAGAAAAAACTCCAAACACAATATTGAATAATATATTTTTCTATATTTTTTCATCTGAAAAATTTTTTCTTAATTATATTAACTTTCCATTTGGCAATTCCATTATTTATTTCGCAAGAAAAAATAATAATTAAAAATTATTTAATGTAAATGAAAAATATTACCGTATTAATACCATGCTATAACGATTGGGATTGTCTTAATTTACTTATTCCCAGTATTGACAAATATATTAATAATATAAACATTAATTTCGACATATTAATTGTAAATGACTCATCTACATTAAAAAATAATATTAAATTAAATAATATAAAAAATATTAAATCTATTAATGTTCTTAATTTAAAAAAGAATGTTAAAGCTCAAGTTGCAATCGCAACAGGCCTCGAGTACCTTAAAAACAAAGATTTTGATGGTGGAATAATAGTCATGGATGCTGATGGGCAGGATGATCCCGAAAATATTATCGAAATTGTAGAAAATATTAAAAATAACCCTCTGCAGACAATTACTATCAATAGACTTTCAAGATCAGAAACGCCTACATTCATTTTTTTTTATTATGTATACTTGTTTTTAACCAGCGTTTTCATTCTTAAAAATTTCAGACATGGCGTTTATACTTATATACACACAAAATCTTTAAATCAGTTATTTAAAGATAATTCAATTAACTACGCTTATGTAGGTGCAGTTGCTAAATTTTTAAAATATAAATTTAAAATAAAAAAACCACGCTACAAAAGATATGCCGGAGATAGTCAAAATAACTTTATCTCGCTTGTAAATTACGCTCTTAAAATTTTAAGTATTTTTAAATATCGAATATTAGTTAACTCTTTAATTATTGGAACAGTTATCACATATTTTTTAAGATTTAATATATTATCTTTATTTGTTCTCTGTAGTCTCGTGTCTTTTAATTTAATAATCTTTTGGATTTATTTTCAAAATATTAAAATTCTTAAGTTTGATAGAATGCAAAATGTTTCAGATATTGAAAAAATTAACTTTTAAATAGTCTTTAATATTATTTCTATTTAGGAACGCTACGGTCCTGAATACCACTCCTCATTTAAACGTTGATTTTTTTAATAAAATTTTTAAAAAAATTTGGTGGACCGCGCAGAACTCGAATCTGCAACCCCCTGATTCGTAATCAGGTATTCTATCCAATTGAACTAGCGGTCCTTGAATGTTTTATAATAAGATAATTAAAAACATTTTTTATAGCAAATAACAATTATTAACTATAAATAAATAAGTAAATTATTAAATTAAAACTATGGAAATTCTTTCTAAAAAAAACAATTATAAATCATTAATTGTTAATACTTTATTTATTTTATTTCCTCTTTCTTTCATCTTAGGCAATTTTTTTATTAATTTAAATATTTTTTTGATAATTCTATTTACTTTTATTTTTTACAGTCAGAAATTACAAAACATAAATTTTAATTTAACTGATAAATTAATAACATTATTTTTTATTTATACTTTTTGTGTGCTTTTAATAAATTTTTTTGGCTCCTGGTTTAAAGATGATGTTTTTTCATCGGTAATTATAAATAAAACTTTTTTTTATTTAAGGTATTTTTTTCTTTATATCTCTTTAAGAGTTCTAATAAGTCAAAATATACTTTCATTAAAATGGTTTTACTTCTCGTGTATTTTTTTTTCAATTTTTGTATCTTTAGATGTCTTTGTTCAATATTACTTCGGAAAAGATCTTTTTGGTATTGAACCTGTAAGTAAGTTAAAATACTCCGGTGTTTTTGGTGAGGAATTAATTGCTGGAGGATACATACTAAGATTTTGTATATTTGCTTTTTTTATGCCTTTAATTTTCAATCAAAATAAAAATTGGAAAAAGTTTTTAATATTACTTCTGCTATTGGCGATATTTATTTCTAGTATATTACTCTCTGGCAACAGGATGCCACTACTTCTATTTGGCTTATTTTTTTTATTTTTTATTATAATTAATTCAAATATACGAAAATATATTATTTTACTTTTTATAATTTTAACTACATTTTTAAGTTTATTATATTTTAATAATAAGAATATAAAACTTAATTACGATGGCTTTTTTGGAAACGTCCGAAGTTTAATTAGTATTTACGTCTCGAAAGAAGTATCTTGGCAAGATGATTATGCTATAAAAAAAACACCTTACTCTCTTGAAATTCAATGCTTTTATTTAGTGTGGAAAAAAAATCCTTATTTTGGTGGTGGCATAAAATCTTATAGAGTTAATGCTACTGGATGTAATACGCATCCTCACAATTATTATTTTGAAATTTTAGATGATTTAGGTTTTTTTGGTTTCTTAATATTTTTGGCCATAATTATGAGTATCTATTTAAGTCTATTTTCAAGAAAAAATATATTTAATATTAATGATAATTTTAATTTAAAAATTTTGCCTAGCTTTTGCTTATTTTTTATAGAATTTTTTCCTCTAAGAGTCAGCGGTAGTTTTTTTTCTACTAATAATGCTACTTTTATATTTATAATTTTAGCATTATTGATATCTTTAATCCAATTTACAGAGGAAAAAGTGAACAAAGAAACCATAATCTAGAGATTCTGCAATGTTTATTTGCATTTATTGTTGTCCTAGCGTTTTTTTTTATTTTCTTGTTTATTATTATATGTATATTTTATATGTTCCATTAATTTTACCAAAAAACTATGCCCCAAAATATATCTGTTCCTGACATTGGAGACTTTGATAGCGTCGAAATTATAGAAGTTTTAGTAAAAGTTGGTGATCAAATTAAAAAAGATGATCCAGTGGTCACTCTGGAAAGTGACAAATCTAGTGTGGAAGTCCCTTCTCCTTTTACTGGTAAAATTATTGAACTAAATATTAAAATTGGAGATAAAGTTTCTAAAGGAAGTTTGTTAGCTACACTGGAAAGTAATTCTTCTGAAGTTAAAGAAGAAAAAAATATTAAAAAAAAAAATTCTCCTGAAGTCAAACAGGAAAAAAATAATCCTTCAACTGTAGAAAAAAAACGTGAAGTAAGTACTGATGTTAAAAAAATCTTAACAAAAAATTTTAGCGAACCTCTTTCTGATGATGGTGATAAAGACCCGTTAGAAACAGTGGAGTGGATAGATTCTTTAAACGCTGTAATAGAAAATGATGGTCCATCGAGAGCCAGCTATCTCTTGAATAAAGTTGTCTCTAGGGCTTACACTGCTGGACTTGTTTTGCCAGATACGCGTACTACACCTTACATAAATACTATTCCTACTGAATTAGAGGTTAGATCCCCAGGCGACCAAAATATAGAAAAAAAAATAAGAGCTTATGTTAGGTGGAATTCAGCTGCTATGGTTGTAAGAGCAAATAAGATTAGTAGTGAGCTCGGTGGACATATTGGAACGTTCGCTTCTGCGGCAACTCTATATGACGTGGGTATGAATCATTTCTGGAGAGCTAAAAATAAAACATTTGGTGGTGATTTAATTTATTTTCAAGGTCATTCAGCACCAGGTATGTATGCTCGTGCATTTCTTGAGGGAAGACTAACTGAAAAACAATTAAATAGATTTAGACAAGAAGTGGATGCTGGGGGTCTTTCTTCTTATCCTCACCCGTGGCTTATGCCAAAATTTTGGCAATTTCCAACTGTATCAATGGGACTAGGTCCTATTATGGCAATCTATCAAGCAAGATTTTTGAAGTATTTAATTAATAGAGGTTTGTTAAAGGATGAAGGTAGGAAAATTTGGGTTTTTCTAGGAGATGGTGAAACGGATGAGCCAGAGTCATTGGGTGCTATCAGTTTAGCTGCTAGAGAAAAGTTAGATAATTTAATATTTGTAGTTAACTGCAATCTTCAAAGACTTGATGGTCCTGTAAGAGGAAATGGGAAAATTATTCAGGAACTAGAAGGTAGCTTCAGAGGAGCCGGATGGAATGTTTTAAAAGTTATATGGGGTTCTTATTGGGATCCTCTTTTAAAAGCTGACAAAACTGGATTATTAATGAAACGAATGAATGAAGTTTTAGATGGAGAATATCAAGCAATGAAAGCTAAAGGTGGAGCTTATGTGAGAGAAAAATTCTTTGGTAAATACCCTGAACTAAAGAAACTAGTTTCTTCTATGACTGACAGTGATATTTGGAAGCTAAATAGAGGTGGCCACGATCCACACAAAGTTTATGCCGCTTATCATGTTGCGATGGAACATCAGGGCTCTCCAACCGTAATTATTGCCAAAACTGTTAAAGGCTATGGAATGGGTAAATCTGGTGAAAGTATAAATACAACACATCAACAAAAAAAGTTAGATGAGCAAGATTTACTATATTACAGGGATCGTTTTAATGTTCCTCTAACTGACGAACAGGTAAAAAATATTGAATATTACAAACCTAGTGAAAACTCCGAAGAAATCAAATATTTAAAAGAAAGACGAAAGCAACTTGGTGGTTTTATTCCTGAAAGATCTTCTCTTGCAACACCTATTAAAGCTCCACCAAAAGACATTTTTGAAAGTTTTATGAAATCTACTGGCGACAAAGAAATGTCTACAACGATGGCTCTTGTTCGAATGCTAACCAATCTTCTTAGAGACAAAAATGTTGCGCCTAGATTAGTCCCAATTATTCCAGATGAAGCAAGAACTTTTGGCATGGAAGGTTTTTTTAGAAAAATAGGAATCTATGCACATGAAGGACAAAAATATGAGCCGGAAGATTCTGAACAGCTAAGTTCGTATAAAGAGACAAAAAGTGGTCAAGTATTAGAAGAGGGAATTACAGAAGCTGGAGCAATGTCCTCTTGGATTGCAGCGGCAACTGCTTACACTAACCATGATATAGAAATGATTCCGGTGTACATTTTTTATTCCATGTTTGGATTTCAAAGAATTGGTGATTTTGCATGGGCAGCAGGAGATGCACAAGCTAGGGGCTTTTTAATAGGGGCTACAGCAGGCAGAACAACACTTGCGGGCGAAGGCTTACAACACCAGGATGGTCATAGTCATATTTTAGCTTCCATGATCCCAAATTGTGTTTCTTACGACCCAACTTTTTCTTATGAAATGGCAATAATTTTTAGAGAAGGATTAAGAAGAATGCATGAAAAAAATGAAAATATTTTTTACTATATTACAGCAATGAACGAAAACTACTCTCACCCTGAGAAACCAGAAGGAGCTGATGAGGGAATTTTAAAAGGTATGTATTTATTTAAAGAAAATAGAAATAAAGGAAAAATTAAAATTCAATTAATGGGTTCTGGTACAATTTTGAGAGAAGCTATTGCTGCAGCTAAAATACTATCTGAAGAATATGGAGTAGATTCTGACATCTGGAGTGTTACCAGTTTTAATGAGTTAAGAAAAGATGGAATGGAAATTGAAAGAAGGAATCTTTTAAATCCAAGTAGTAAAAAAGAGAAAAGCTATATTGAAAAATGTTTAGAAAAAAGAGATGGTCCAATTATAGCTGTTTCGGATTATGTAAGGTCGTTCTCAGATCAAATTAGACCTTATATTGACAAACCCTTTTATTCGTTCGGCACAGATGGCTTTGGAAGAAGCGATACAAGAAAAAACTTAAGAAAATTTTTTGAAGTTGATAAAGAACATATAGTTGCTTATACGCTAAGCGTTTTAGCAAAAGAACAATTATTAGGTTCTGATAGTGCAGAAAAAGCTTTCAAAAAATATAATATTGATAAAAAAAAAGCGTTTCCAACAAAATTATAATTATGGCTGAACAAAAAATTACCGTTCCAAATATAGGTGACTTTAAAGAAGTAGAAGTAATCGAAGTTTTAGTAAGAGAAGGCCAGGAAATTAAAAAAGATGAGTCGGTTATTACGTTAGAAAGTGACAAATCATCTGTTGAGGTACCTTCTAATTTTAGTGGAATAATTAAAAAAATTAATATCAAAGTTGGAGATAAAATCTCTGAGGGAACTACGATTTTGTCACTTGATATTAAAGAAGATAGCAAAGAAACAGTTCATCCAATTTCAAAAAATCAAGCTAATGATACTGAAAATAAAAATGAAATCATAGAATTTCCTAAAAATAATAAGAAAAAGGATGAAACATCTTTTTTAGCTGCGAAAGGAAGCTCAAAACCAGCTAGCCCCAATGTAAGAAAATTCATAAGAGAGCTAGGTGCTGATATTTCCAAAATATCTGGTTCTGAGAGGTCTGGTAGAGTAACGACAGAAGATGTTAAGGATTATGTAAAAAATAAATTAATAAACACTCCAGTTTCAATTACTCAAAATAAAATAAGTTTGAAAAATGAGTATGAACATAGTGAATTTGGTGAGACCGAAGTAAAAGATATTTCAAGAGTAAAAAAACTATCTGGACCTCACCTTGTTAAGTCTTGGACAGAAATTCCTCACGTTACACAACATGAGGAAATAGATATTACAGAAATGGAACAGTTTAGAAGTTCTCTGAGAGATTTATATACTGGGCAAAAAATATCCATTACACCATTGGCCTTTATTATGCGCGCTATGGTAAACGGTCTTAAAGCATATCCAAATTTTAATGCTTCAATAGACCCTGAAAACGGGAAAGTTACTTACAAAAAATACTTTCATATTGGTGTGGCTGTGGACACGCCACATGGTTTGATGGTACCAAAAATAAGAGATGTAGATCAATTAGACATTAAGGATATTAGCCAAAAGCTAAGAATAGTAAGTAAGCTATGTAAAGAACTTAAAATTGAAAAAAAAGAATTTTTTGGTGGTTCAATGACAATTTCTAGTTTGGGTGGGATTGGAGGAACTTTTTTTACACCTATAATCAATCCTCCAGAATTATCTATATTAGGTGTTGGTAAATCATACGACAAAGTAGTTAAAAAAAATGGTAAAATTACAACTAGGAAAACATTACCGATTTCCTTGTCATATGATCACAGGTTTATCGATGGCGCAGAAGGAGCTAAATTTTGTGTTCACTTAAGTCAAAGCTTAGGAAAAGACTTTGCATTCAAACTTGCTGTTTGATCAAATTTACAATATTCACTTTTTGTGAATAAAAATATCTTTTCTCTTATTTGTGCTTTAATAACTTCAGTTTTATGGGGCTCAGCTTTTGTTGCTCAAGATATGGGTATGGATTTTATTGGTCCACACACTTTTAACGTAGGTAGATTTTTAGTTGGGTTTTTAACCTTGCTTCCATTTTTTCTATTTTTTGAATTTAAAAAAATAAAAAAAATAAATATCAATAGTAAAAAAGCATTTTCTTACTTGATTCTTTTAGGGTTTATATTAGGTTTAGGTCAAGCACTACAACAAATTTCATTGATATATACTGATGTTGCAAATACTGGAGTCTTTACTGTCATGTACGTGTTGATAGTCCCTTTCGTATCTTATTTTTTTTTTTCAAAAAAAATTCATTGGTCGGTCTGGCCTGCTGTTATTTTTTGCGTAATAGGTGGATTGCTTCTAAGTGAGTTAAAAAATGTTTCTATTAGATATGGAGATACACTTGGTGTTTTAAGCGCTTTTTGCTGGGCTATACATATAATATATATTAGTAAAACGATTAAGTTTTTTAATTTTCCAATTACTATTGCAATGTCACAATGTTTTATTGCATTTTTATTTACAGTTTTACCAATGATTATTTATGAAAACCCTTCATTCAATAATATATTAAAAGATTCTTATGAAATATTATATGTGGGAGTTTTATCTAGCGGCTTGGCGTTTCTACTGCAGACTTACACTCTGCAAAACTTAACACCAGCTCCTGCAGCAATTATATTTTCTCTAGAGGGAGTGTTTGCCGCAATTTTTGCTTGGTTAATTTTAGGCCAATTTTTGAATGAAATTAAAATATTAGGAATATTTTTAATATTATTTGCTGTAATATTTTCACAAATTATACCAATCTATGGTAAAAAAAATTATGGACGAAACTAACACAGGATTCATGAGTCACATTGGTGGATTGAGTTTAAAAAAAACTGATATAAATAATTTTGTATTTTCTACTGTTGTTAAGGAAATTCATCTTAATAGTGGGAAAATAGCTCATGGGGGTTTTCTCTCTACGATAGCAGATACGGGTATGGGTACGGCAGCGCATGCAGTAGCTGGGAATAGGAGATGTGTTACAATTTCTCTTGATGTTAAGTTTATTTCTGCCGCTTTTACTAATCAAGTTTTAAAAGGTAAAGTTAAAATTCAAAAAAAAACTAAATCACTTATTTTTATAACATGCGAAATATTAAATTCCGAAGAAACAGTTGTTACAGCTTCTGGAGTCTGGAAAATCTTATAACATCAAAAAACGAGAACATTTGACAAAATGATTCGGTCATGTTTTACTCTTACTTTGTTCTCACTTCAGAACTACATATAGTATAAAAAAAAAAATCTGACACAAAAATGCAAAAATTATCAAAAAAAATTGTTGCGCTTTTAGGGCCAACAAATACCGGCAAAACGCACGATGCGATTGAGAGAATGTTGGAATTTAATTCTGGAATATTTGGGTTACCACTAAGATTATTAGCAAGGGAAGTTTATGAAAAATGTGTAAAAAAAATTGGCGCTAACAAAGTGGCGCTAATAACAGGTGAAGAAAAAATAATTCCAAATTCTGCGTGTTTTTTTATTTGCACAGTAGAATCAATGCCAAAAGACAAAGCTGTAGATTTTGTTGCAATTGATGAAATACAAATGTGTGCAGATAAAGAACGTGGACATATTTTTACAGACAGATTATTTTATTCACGTGGAGAAGAACTAACAATGTTTTTAGGCTCCCAAGTTATGAAGAATATAGTTAATGATTTAGTTGAAGGAGTGGAGTTTGTAAAAAAAGAAAGATTTTCAACACTTTCTTATGGAGGTTATAAAAAAATTTCACGCTTAGATGGTAAGGTAGCTATCATAGCTTTTTCAATAGAAGAAGTTTACGCAATTGCTGAACTGGTACGACGTCAAAAAGGTGGTGCTGCCGTTATCATGGGTTCTTTGAGTCCTAAAACTAGAAATTCACAGGTAGAATTGTATCAATCAGGAGATGTTGATTACTTAGTTGCTACAGACGCAATAGGTATGGGTCTCAACATGGACATTGAACAAATTTATTTTTCTAATTTAAAAAAATTTGATGGAAAAAAAACAAGAAGATTAAATTTAGTTGAACTGTCTCAAATAGCTGGAAGAGCAGGACGATATAAAAATAGCGGTATCTTCGGAACAACTGGAGATTGTGAAAATTTAAATTCAGATGAAATAGAAAAAATCGAAAAACACAGTTTACCAAATACAAGAATGCTTTATTGGAGAAATTCAAATTTAGATTTTAGTAATGAAAAAAATCTAATTTCCTCTCTTGAAGTTAAACCTACTAATAAAAACCTTATTAAAACTACTGACTCCGCTGATGAAATGGTACTTAGGTTTTTGTTAAAAAAAAATGTAGAAAATAATCTTTACAAAAATAACCTGAAACTATTATGGGAATGTTGTCAAATTCCAGATTTTGAAAGAAAAGCGTACGGACAGCATGTGAGTGTAGTAGATGCTGTATTTAAATTTTTATCGATTAGAAAAAAAAGAATTCCTAATGAATATATGAAAACGCAACTTAACGGATTAGAAAAAAATCATGGTAATATAGATGTTTTGGCTAATAGAATCTCAAATGTTAGAACGTGGTCATACGTGGCTAATAAAAAAGATTGGGTGGAAAATGCAGATTATTGGATTCAATTAACTAAAAGTATTGAAGATAATTTATCAGATAGACTACACGAAGAACTGACAAAAAGTTTTATTGATAAGAAAATTAGTATTTTAGCGAGAGGTTTAAAACAAGACATGCTTTTAGAGACAGCTGTAGACGAAGATAATAGAGTGTTAATCGACAAACAATATGTTGGAAAATTGAAAGGTTTAAAATTTATTATAGATTTTAGTTCAAAAAATTTAGATGTAGATTTAAAATCTATAAAAAAAGCTGCACGCAGAGGTGTTGAAAAAGAGCTTATCAAAAGAGCCAAAAAAATTATACAAGACAAAAACCTGTCCATTGATCAAGAAAATAAAGTTATCTGGTTAGGAAATCCAATAGCAAGAATAAAAAAAGGAGAAAATTACCTAAACCCAGAAATAGAAATTATTACAGACGAAGCTTTACCTTTAAATGTTCAGAGAGAACTAGAGCAGTTTACAAAAGATTGGTTATCATCTTATGTCGATGAAACTTTAGGAGATTTAATTAATTTAACGAAGATAAAAATTGATAATCAATATTTAAGAGCACTGTCATTTCAACTTTACGAAAGTAACGGAGTTCTGAAAAGGAATGAAATAGATGATGTTATTAAACTTATTTCAAAAGAAGAAAGAAAAAAACTTTGGAATATGGGTATTAAAATTGGTCGTTACCATATTTTTCTGCCTAAAATGTTAAAACCAAAAGCTGTTACATTAAGAACAATACTTTGGAAAATTTACAATGATATTTCAATTGATGTGGGTATGCCAAAGTTCGGGCTAAATTTTGTAACTAATGAAAATTTTAATGAAAAATTTTTGTTATTATGTGGCTTTGAGAGGTTTAAAGATTATTTTGTACGTATAGATATACTTGAAAAATTATTTATCAATATTCTTGAAAACAGTGTTGATAGAAGATTCAAAATAACCTCAGAAATGATGAATTTATTAGGTTGTTCGAAAGAAAATTTTTATAAACTAATAAGATTAATGAATTACAAAAAATCAAAAGAGATTGATACTTATTATTTTGCCGGGGAAAACAGAAAAACAAAAGAAAAAATGATTACCAAAAAAGACAAAACCAACCCTTTCAGCAAATTGCTTGCGTTAAATATTAAATAGTTTAATTAGTAAATTCTTAATGACATATATTGTAAAAGACGAATGTATAAAATGTAAACTTACAGATTGTGTCGAGGTGTGCCCTGTAGACTGTTTTTATGAGGGAGAAAATTTTTTGGCTATAAACCCCGATGAATGTATAGATTGTGGAGTTTGTGAACCGGAGTGTCCAATTGGTGCAATTAAAGCTGATACGGATGGTGCTGTAGAAGATATGGAAAAATGGTTGTTGATTAATAAAAAGTTTTCTGCAATATGGCCAGTGATTACCAAAAAAAAAGAACCTATGAATGATCACGATAAATTTAAAGATATAAAAGATAAATACAGTAAATATTTTTCAGAAAACCCAGGTAAATAAAATGTTAAAAAAAAAAAAAAAAAATATTAAAAAAGTAAAAAAAAAATCTACAAAATTAGCAGTTATTAAAAAAACTGATAAAAAAATAAATTCCCCACCATTAAGAATAGCGAATAGTAATAAATATACTCCAGAAGAAAAAGTTGAAATTAAAAAAATAAAGAAACAAGCAACAGAAAAAAGAATTTATGATATTAAAGATTTTGTAGTCTATCCAAAACATGGTGTAGGAAAAATTCTAGCTGTTGAAAAATCAACAATAGGACAAATAGACATACAGTTTTATAAAATTTATATTGAAAAAGAGAAGTTGACTTTAACCGTTCCAATTAACCAACAAAATAACCTGAGGCCTATATCTACTATTAATCAAATTAATAAATGTATTTCAATTCTAAAGAGTAAACCAAAAATTAAAAGAACCATGTGGAGTAGACGAGCTCAGGAATATGATCAGAAAATTAACTCTGGTAAAATCTATGAATTAGCAGAAGTAGTGAAAGATCTTAATAAAAATTCTGATATTATTGCAGATCAATCTTACAGTGAAAGACAATTATTTGAGAAAGCTTATGAACGATTAAAATCAGAGTTTGAAGCTGTTATAAAAACTACACCTGAAGAGGTTCAAAAGAAAATGGACAAGGCCTTAGGTAGAAATCAAATTATTTCCGAAACAGAATAAAAAACGCCCTTTTAACTATTTAATTAAAAGGGCGTTTAGTTAAAAAAACTTACTATCTTCTTCTTTTTTTTGCTTTAGTTTTTTTAGCTTTTTTCTTAGTTTTCTTTTTCGCTTTTTTTCTTTTAGCCATTTTTATCTCCCTGTTTGTTAAAACAAATCTTA
>Ga0307986_10001148_pt1 | contig 19415 bp, 7 predicted proteins | sample EllFjometageno82_FD_203170 | JGI IMG/M metagenome (GOLD analysis project Ga0307986, IMG submission 203170) | Marine microbial communities from Ellis Fjord, Antarctic Ocean - #82 | ecosystem: Environmental > Aquatic > Marine > Unclassified | place: Southern Ocean | collected 2014-10-09
TAATCACGTCGATAAGTGAGAATCCTTTGTGGGATAAAGCAGCCTTGATAATCGCGGTTAGTTGCTTCTTTGAACCACTGAAAGAACGTGCGACAAATGAACATCCTAAGTTTACTGCCATCGCACACAAATCGATAGGTGAAGTCTCATTGGTAGCGCCTTTCTTTTTCTTAGATCCAACATCTGCAGTAGCGGAATACTGACCCTTTGTCAGTCCGTATACTCCATTGTTTTCAATAATGTAGACCATGTTGACATTTCTTCTAATCGCGTGAATTAGTTGACCGATTCCAATAGATGCGGAATCGCCATCTCCAGATACACCGAGATAGGTGAGGTCTTTGTTGACAACATTTGCTCCAGTGGTAACCGAAGGCATTCTTCCATGGACTGTGTTGAATCCATGAGATTGTCCGAGGTAATATGCTGGTGTCTTAGATGAACATCCAATACCGCTCATCTTTGCTATGCGGTGTGGTTCTAGGCCATTCTCCCAAGCTGCATTGACAATGACGCTAGAAACTTGGTCATGACCACAGCCAGGACACAATGACGACTTACCGCCAGTGTAGGAATCCTTAGGTTCGTTAATGACATTGAGTTTGATTACTTTTACCGGTTTATCGCTCAAAAGCCCACCTCCTTCAGGACATCCATAATACGCTCAGCGTACAAACTTGCACGCGGTGGCATTCCATCGCTGTAAGCAACACTATGCATCTTGTTGAGTAGGTGGTTCGGGAACTCCTTTCGGATAATTCCATAGAGTTGTGCATCACGATTAATTTCAAGAACAATCACGGTATTATGGCGCTCGACGAATGCCTGAACATCACTGTGTAGCGGCAGTGCTCGAATTCTACAGGTGCTGACCTTCTTACCGGTTATACCTTCTAGAATGTCGTCGATTTCCACGATGGTATTCTCTAAGGATCCATAGAATACTATGCCAATATCCTCCTCTACTTCATCGCGCATAATCGGTGCTGGCAAATAGTCGCGAGCACCCTCAATCTTGCGCTTCAAACGCTGCATGAGTTTGTAGTATACGTCAGGTTTCTCGGAATAGGTTCCGTCCTCATCATGACCGGTTCCACGGTATAGGATGGGGTCGAGGCCTGAACCAGGTAGTGTGCGGTATGGGATTCCATCACCATCTACGTCACGGTAACGACCGTAGTTTTCGATAGAATCCAGTTGCTCCTTGGTTAGCAAAACCTTGCCTCTGTCCATTGGTTGGTCTGGATATTTGAATCCATGGCAAGACCATCGGTTCATTCCCAAATCAAGGTCTGATAATCCAAAGACAGGAGTCTGGAATCGCTCTGAAGCATCGAATATTTTCCAGCCGAACTCGAAGCATTCCTCGACAGTTCCCGGGATGAATACGATGTGCTGAGTATCACCATGACTTCCTTCGTACAACATAGCCAAATCGCCTTGTTGAGTTCTTGTAGGTAGTCCAGTGGATGGACCTACACGATTGATGTCCCAGAATACAGCTGGTATTTCAGCAAAGTAAGCAAGTCCAATAAATTCCTGCATTAGAGAAATTCCTGGCCCAGATGTGGCGGTCATTCCACGTGCTCCGGCCCATCCCGCTCCAATTATCATTCCAGCAGCAGCCAATTCATCTTCCGCTTGAATTACAGCATAGGTTGCCTTTCCTTCATGAGTACGTAGTTCAGGAAGCCATGCGATTACTCCTTCAGCCAGACTGGATGATGGGGTAATTGGATACCAAGCTAGTAACTGAACTCCTCCAAAGATGGAGCCTAGTGCGACTGCGTCGTTTCCTTCTATGAAGAAACCGCCTTCCTTTTTCTCTCTAGCCTCAAGAGTATATGGGTCTGAATTTGTTAATTCTTCAGCACAATAACTGCGCCCTAGTCGTGCAGCCTCTGAATTGAGTTCAATCGCCTTAGCCTTTCCACCGAACTGCTTTGCGATAGATCCCTCAAGAACAGTTTGGTCGATTCCGATTAGTTCTGCAATTACTCCAACATAGACAACATTGGCAATCATCCTTGCAAGTTTTGGATTTAAGCCACGGGCTATTTTTGTCATAGGCACCGGGTATGAAACAACATCCGTCCGATTCATTTCCATCTTGGAGTCGGTATTCCAAATCACTACTGAACCCGGCTCTAATACGGCTAAATCTTCATCCCATGTATCGGGGTTAACGAGCACCTGAATGTGTGTTTTATCACCTGGTGCTTGGTAGCCTAGGTCCGACACACGAACGATGTACCACGTTGGTAATCCTGAAATATTTGAGGGGAATAAATTCTTCCCACTCACAGGAATTCCCATGTCATATAATGTCTGCAACAAGATAAGATTCGCAGATTGCGAACCGGTACCGTTTGCCGTGGCTATGTTGATGGTGAAATCGTTTACGACTCTGTCCATGTTGGGTTATCCCCTTGGTCTACGCCCCTAACGGGTGCTTGACCATTGCGCCCCTGCGTTCGCCCACGCTCTTTGAATGTGTTGATGGTATAATCACTATTTTGACAAGGGGTAGGTCTCAAAAACAGAGGCTTGCTGGGCAGCATATGGCCGATGAATCAACTGCTAACACTTGGAAAGAAGCAGAGAAGCTATTGAACAAGGGTAAAACCAATGGCGTATTAGAGTTATTGCGTAAAGTAGACCCAGATGGTAAAGAGGCTACTACGCTACGTTTAGCCGGCCAAGCATTGCATATTCAAGCAACTAAAAGCAACTCCAATTCAGATTATAGAAAGGCTGCAAAACTACTGCGCGATGCGGTCAGTGTTAATCCTCGTGACAAGCAATCTAATTCACTATACAATCAAGTTCGTAACGAAATGCAGGATAAGCGAATTTCAGAAACAATAATTCCTCGTATGCATAACGATGGAACTCCTACTCCGGCAGGGATATTTGCGGTTGTAGCGGCACTATTGCTTATTCTTGCAGCACTACAATTTGTTACAGGAAATAATGAATTCGAGGACGGGGAAGCAGTAATGACAATTTCTTGGACAGATAATACAGGTGGAGTCCATAGTGAAGAGGTCACCATCGCTTTACATCGGGCCGAAGCCCCACTACATGTTGAAAATTTCATACTATTAGCAGACCAAGGTAAGTACGATGAGGTCATTTTCCATCGAGTAATTGACGGATTTATGATTCAGGGTGGAGATTTTGAACTCAATAGTGGCTCTGGCGGTTATACTGCAAAATGGTATGGTTATTGCAATGGTCAGACTGTTGATGCAAGTGGAGCCGACTATACTGCAGGAACCTGTGAACTCAATCAGTGGTCCCTCCCTAGTGAGCATACTAACGGATTAAGACACGCCCCTGGTTCCTTAGCAGCCGCACATGCAGGACTTGACACAGATGGAAGCCAATTCTACATTGTGCCAACAGGTTCAGATCCATGTTGGTTAGATGGTGACCAAGACCGAAATGCCGATGGAGACGGATGTGTAGAAGTTGAAAACAAAGACTGCGCCTCGAAATCTTGTCATACTGTATATGGGACTGTAACCGACGGTTTGGAACACATAGATGCAATCTCAAAGGTAAATACTCAGAGCGACAAGCCAGTTAGTGATGTAAAAATCGTTTCAATCGAAATTACAGACTATGGCCTAGTAGAGGACAATCCTTGGTATCAATTCTGGTGAAACCGGATTTGTAAAGGCATATTGATATGATTCGGCCATCCCAGTCGCTCTATGAGCGACTCGGACCCCTTCTCGTCAAAGAAAGATTTCCCACTTGGTGGGCATTACTATTCACTGGATTCTCTTGATGATGCTGGACTTGACACATCCTCTCTTCCTTATTCGATTAGAGTATTGCTGGAAGGGGCACTAAGGAACTGTGACGGCTTTTTAATTACTGAAAAAGATGTTAGAAACCTTGCTGGATGGAAAGCCAATGGGGAACGTGGAGAGATACCATTCAGGCCTTCGAGAGTTATCCTTCAGGACTTTACCGGCGTTCCGGCAGTAGTAGATTTAGCTGCTTTGAGAGATGCTATGGTAGAAATGGGCGGAGACCCAGAAAAAGTGAATCCACAAGTACCTGTGGACTTGGTTATCGACCATTCTGTACAGGTAGATGTTTCAGGCTCCAGTGCTGAAGCACTCGAAATGAACCTCGACCTTGAGTATCACCGAAATATGGAACGTTATACCTTCCTTAAATGGGGCCAGCAATCACTGAAAGATTTCCGCGCAGTCCCTCCATCAAGAGGTATTGTTCACCAAGTAAACCTTGAATGGATTGCAACCGTTGCTCGTCAAGAGAATGGAGTCTGGATACCGGACTCTTTGGTTGGAACAGATTCTCACACTACAATGATCAACGGGCTGGGAGTTCTTGGTTGGGGAGTGGGTGGAATTGAGGCTGAAGCGGTTATGCTTGGTCAGCCAATTTACATGCTATCTCCTGATGTTGTCGGTTTCCGGCTGAATGGAACATTAAATCCGGGGGTTACTGCTACCGACATGACACTGAGGATTGTGGAGTTATTGCGTGCACACGGTGTAGTTGGTAAGTTTGTAGAATTCTTTGGACAAGGTATGGCCGCACTTTCACTACCTGACCGTGCTACCATCGCAAATATGGCACCTGAATATGGTGCGACCTGCGGGTTCTTCCCAGTTGACGACAATACTCTTGCTTACATGCGCCTGACCGGGCGCGAAGACGACGATATCGCAGGAGTTGAAGCCTATTGTAAGGCTCAAGGTCTCTGGTTTGATTCATCATCTCCTGAAAAGAGTTACACCACAGTTTTGGAACTAGACCTTTCTACAGTTCAACCGGCATTGGCTGGCCCTAAAAGGCCGCAAGACCGAGTTGACCTCACGCGTATGTCCGAACATTTCCGTGAATCTTTAACTAGCGAACTAGGACATCAAGGCCATGGTTTGTTAGAATCAGACTTGTCTAAATCCGCTATGATTGGAACTGAATATGATTTGAATCATGGAGATGTAGTAATTGCAGCAATTACTTCTTGCACTAATACTTCAAATCCTGGTGTAATGCTAGCAGCCGGCTTACTGGCACGCAATGCTCGAGCACGTGGACTAACAGTCAAGCCTTGGGTTAAGACTTCACTCGCTCCCGGTTCAAGAGTTGTAACCGAATATTACAAGGCCAATGGTTTGGATGAAGATCTATCCGCTCTTGGTTTCAACAATGTCGGATACGGTTGCACAACTTGTATTGGAAATTCGGGGCCTTTGCCTGAAGATATTGAGTCGGCAATAGATGAATACGGATTGGTTGTTGGTTCAGTAATTTCTGGAAATCGTAACTTCGAAGGACGAGTTCACCAAAAAGTCAAGGCATCATACCTAGCAAGTCCACCACTAGTTGTTGCATATGCGATCGCAGGTAGTTTGAATGTAGATTTGTCTACTGAACCGCTAGGGATTGGAAGCGACGGTAAACCGGTAATGCTCAGTGATGTTTGGCCAGACGATGAACAATTATCTGCTGCATTAGCAAATATCACTCCTGAAATGTTCCGTGAGCGTTACTCTACAGTAATGCAAGAGCCGAGATGGGATTCAATTCCGAGTGAAAACTCTCCATTGTATCCATGGCAGAAAGACTCGACCTATATCCGTCTACCAAGTTTCTTCCAAGGATTATCCAAGGAAGCAAAGCCGATAGAATCGATTAGCGGTGCAAAGGTTTTGCTGAAATTAGGCGATTCGATAACCACAGACCACATCTCTCCAGCAGGGGCATTCCCTGCTGATGGGCCAGCAGGTAAGTGGCTTGTAGAACGCGGGGTGGAGAAAGGAGATTTCAATTCCTTTGGAAGTCGCCGTGGAAATCATGAAGTTATGATGCGTGGTACATTCGCAAATGTCAGAGTTAGGAATCAAATGGCACCGGGTACCGAAGGTGGCTATGCTCTAAATCACAACACCGGAGAAATAACTTCAGTGTATGAAGCAGCAATGGCGAGCGACGTTCCAATGGTTGTTTTAGCTGGTTCACAATATGGAACCGGAAGCAGTAGAGATTGGGCTGCTAAGGGTACATATTTACTTGGCGTGAAGGCGGTAATAGCGACCTCTTTCGAAAGAATCCACCGTTCAAATTTAGTTGGGATGGGAGTCCTTCCTTTGACCTTCAAGGAAGGGGATGATTCTGATTCTCTAGGGCTCGATGGAACAGAGAGTTTTGATATTCCAGTTACAGATGAGGTTCAGGCTTTACAAGAACTTACTATTACTGCTCATAAATCGGATGGCAGTAGCGTGAATTTCACTGTTGATGTTAGACTTGACACACCGGTTGATGTCGAATATTATCGCAATGGAGGAATCCTTCATACCGTTCTCCGAAAACTTGCACAATGATAGGTCAATACCAAACAGTAAATATACCATTACCAAAGAGGAATTATCATGAAAACCCATACCTTTTTCCTCACAGCCATATTGGTACTCTCTGCGTTTGTACCAGTATTTTCGGCTAATCCAATAGTCGCTGATGAGTTTGAATTATTTCAGAAAGAAGTAGTGCTATTACCTGGATTGAATGAATCCACGGCTATTCCTCACAAAGCGGGATATCGTGTTGATTCAGCTTCATTTGATTGGGAATTATCGCCCGAAATAATTGACGAATCATGGACAATGGACATGGCGACATACTCTTCAGTAATTGGAAATGCAACGAATTTGACTTCAACTTCAATTGGACTCATCCTAAATCAGTCGTCAGCAGGTCCCGTTACAGCAGGAACTACAAATCTTCATCTGTTCAATAATTCTAATTTACAAGGATTCCATGCATATGATACTCTACGACTATCATGTGGAATCGTCGGTTGTGGTTCAATTACGGCAATTGGAAATCTAACAATCCACGCAAATGAAGTGATAATTGACTCTTTCACTACTATTGATGGAAGTGACCGCTTCAATAGTTATCTTGGCAATGGTGGTTCAGAATCCGCCGCCAATAGTTGGGCTGGATACGGAGCCGGCGGAGCAGGCCACGTTGGCGCTGGAGGCAATGGCGGTGGCTCTTCGACTAATGGTGGCACCTCGTACGGAAATGGTACAGAGCCAGGCTCTGCAGGTGGCGATAATTCTCATCCTAACGGTCCTTCGACTTCCGGCGGTTTCGGAGGGGCGGTAATTACGATAGTTGCTGGATCAATCACGATTAATGGCTCGGTAACAAGTGAGGGAGGCGCTGGCGATAATGGCCCCACTCAAGTGAATGGTGGAAACGGCGGTAATGCCGCAGGAGGCGGCTCAGGCGGCTCAATAATTCTCACAGCAAATAGCATTTCAATCGGCTCTAATGGAATTGTTAGTTCTGCAGGTGGAGATGGCGGAGACGGTGGAGATGCTGTTTGGCCATCTGGCCCATCCTTATTCCTGTATCACGGTGGTGATGGTGGAGGCGGCGGTTCAGGCGGCTACATCACCATGACAACACAATCTAACGGCTTAACCAACTCAGGTACCGTTAATGTTTCAGCCGGCACTGGCGGAGATAAAGGCCTGAAATTAGGTTCTGGTTCGGATGGGTTTGTTGGGTCAAATAGTACCGCTGGAAATAGTACTAATTCTACCTTCGTTGGATTTATTTCTAGTAGTAATACTACTGAAAATATTGGCAGTTTCTTAATCCCTAATTTGGGTGATGATGAAATAATCGAAAGGGCGTGGATTAATACTACAGCGACGGTTCCAGCAGGGGCTGTATTAGATATGAAATACAATTATACAGTCAATGGAATTGATTGGTCGGGTTGGCTAGATGGAAACCTTTCCCATCAGGAATTACCACGATTTACCAACATCAGTCTCCTTTATGATTTCGAGAGGTCGAGTTCTGGAGCATCTCCTATATTGGTCGCTATTGTTCCAGGTTCAACGAATATTGAACACATGGAGAATCTCAGTATTGAACTAGAGGGTCAATCCATTCTAGGTCCTCTTGACCCAGACTTGGCTTTTGGCAAGATAGAGGGAGGCGGTTCTTCACCAACGGCAACGGGAGTTGATTTGTGGATTGATGTTCCATTGAACGGAACAGCGGTCACCGATTTGGCAATGTGGATGGATGTAGAGCCCGGATTTATTGGCAATGTCACAGGTACATTCGATAGTGGAAACACAATGTCGTGGTCTTCAGCAGATGTTATCGCTGGGGGAATTGACCTAATTATTCCAATGAGTATCGTACAAAATGAATGGCCAACAGTTTACAATTCAACTTCTGAAGGTATTGATTGGGCGGTTTCCAACTTCAGTTTGACTTTGTCAAATCTTTCAACATTCACGATCTCAAATCTCAGTTTACACCATACTCTTGCAGGAAGCCTCGAATTTTCTTCCGAAATGGAAGCTCATGCAATTTCACAATGTGGTTCATGGTATGATGCTACGGGGGCATGTTTTGATGGATATTCCATCGATGTCAAAGGAGACTCGGAAGATGAGATGTGGAATCAAACATTGGAACTCAGTAACTTGAATGTCGTATGGGTCGATGATATCGAACCCCAAATCAAATCCATCTCTCACAGAGTAAATGGTGTGGATGATGCCGATGCTAGGAATGGCGACAGCATCTTGGTAATCGTACGTGATAATCTTGGAGAAGATGACTTACAGGGAAGACTCTGGGTACATTCATCTCCTGTTTCTACAGCAACAGATTTGGCGAATATTACGAGTGTTTCGCTAAATTGGAACTCACAAGTTCAAGCATATTGGACTAGTATTTCCACTACTGAATTAGATGCAACTGCAAACCATACTTTGTGGTTCAGCATCGAGTTAACAGATGCTAATAACAATCCAGTGACCCAGATTAATGCGGATTCAATAACCGTCTTTCAGGCTTTACCTTCAATAAGTGAACTTGCAATAATGACAACCGATGGGGAACTCGCAGAAAATGGTAATTTCAGGACTTCAGATAAACTTCTTTTCTTGGTTAAGGATGCGAATAATAGAAGTGATCTCGTGGTTGAAATTGAATTGGACTCTTCTGCTTCAACTCAAACTCTACCGATGGTTTGGAGTGAGACCGATTACACATATTCCGTCGTATGGGAACCTGGTTTCGCTGATATTGGTGACTGGGATGTAGAGGTCTTTGCTGAAGAGGCAAACGGTGGCGAATCCGACTCCGATGGACTACAGAATGGAACTGATGCCACTTTTACTATCATAGATGGCGAGGCTCCAGTAATAATCTCTGCAATCTCTACCGAAACGATTAATGAAGTTAGAATCGATGTTGAATGGGAAATAGAGGTTGGGGAGACAGTAAGCGCTTGGGCCATAATTATTGGACCAAATGGCGAGACTCTAACTACGAAAATCATTGAACAAACCAGCGATGGAATCGGTTTCACGATACAGGATAAAGGCGTGCTTTCCCCGGGCGTCTATAGCGCTGAAATCCACTTGAGTGATAGCTCTGGGAATGAGGCTGAAATCACCATCGAGTTGGTTGATATCCCAGTTCCACTCCCAGTAATCGATTCCAATAACGTGTCCTTAGCATTGGATGGGGAGAATATGTTGCTCTCAGGCGATGTAACCTTTAGGTCAGGCGAGGGCATTCTGAACTGGATTGTGGACGAGGAATCGTGGCTAGTTGTTCCCACACAGGGTGGGGACTTGTCTGAACTTCTTCCGCTATCGAATTTGAGCAACTCTTCGCATAATATTACTCTACAAATCTGTAGTTCGTATGAGTGTGAAAATTATACGCAAATCGTTGATGCAACGCCTTGGTGGAATCTCGAAATAATTGTATTTTGTAATGAAGCCAACTGTTCGTCGACCAATGCAGGAGATTATCCTGCAGCCATACGAATAATTAGTTCAATACCCTCAACCGACTACAATTGTAATGAAATTATTGTTGATCCAGGGCTAACTGCTGATATTTCATGTATGTTGAAAAATGGAACGGTTGTAGGAGAGTATGTTCTTGAATGGAGCCTAGAGGTCCAAGATAGGGGCGGATACTGGCGTGTTCTCGAAGAGGGAACGCACACCTTTGCGGTTGTAGAACCGGAACCGGAACCAGAACCAGTTGATACCGATGATGATGAAGTTTCGACCGATGAAACGGCCGGCTCTATGTTCTCTGGAACCACCTTAGGTATTCTGGGCGGAGTGGCCTTGCTGATAGCCGGACTCCTCATATTTGCTTTCGTGAATCGCAAAGAAGAGGATGAATTTGGAACGGAAGAAATCAATCTATTCGATAAGGAGAAAACCGAAACTCCAATTCCAGAGATTCCACTAGAGGAGCCATCTAAGTTCATCGATTCTTGGGAAGGCTTGCCCGGTGGTGGAGAATACCATGAGAGAGACGACGGAATGTGGTATGAGACCGCTGAAGGTGCCTGGTGGTGGCGCCATCCTGACGGTAGGTTCGAAAGAGTCTGAACCGGTGGGTTGATTTCCTCCATCCCGTAGGGTGGGTATATGCAGGAGTTGAGAGGATATGTTCGCTATCGCTTCCGTAGTGATGACGATGACGTTGATGTCTTGCTCGAAGGCGAGGCAGATTGGGTCAGAGGTATAGTCGCTGAACTTGGGTTACGCAAGGTCGGCTGGATGATGCCGATGGCAATTGACAATACTAATATTTTACCATCTGGCCTTGCAAGTGACGATACAGTTACTCCCTCTGGCAAACCCAAAGACATGGGGCCAGAACCCGACCCTTCACGAATTCCAGTTGTTAGACGCACAATTGGGCAATTAAATATTGTAGCAAAACTGGTTGAAGCCGGTTTAGAAATGCCAAAACGTCCTACTGCCGATGAGTTGAGATTGGAACTTGAAGAGATTGAAGAGCCACATCCAGCTCAAGGGCCAATGGTCGTGGACCCGATGGCCGAATCATGGCTGAAAGAGTTGCTCAGGATTGTGGTAAGAAATCACGGAGTAACGGCTATATCTACTGAAATGATTGCTTTGTCAGCTAGTGATTATTTGGGCGATAGGGAAGGCCTCGAACTCGAATTATTCCTAGAAGCTATTTTCAGAACTGGAAAGATTGTCAAAGTTCACGGCGGAGATGCAACCGGATGGGGCCCATCACCCGCCTGGCTAGCGTCTGGATTGTAAGTTTAGTCATTATTGACTATTACGGTTAACCGGCATACTACGCCCCTATTTCTCTAGTTTTCGAAACACATCTGCCCAAAGCCATTAAAGTGGTTGATGAAGTCCGCAAAGATGAGTGATGATGATGTTTTTGAAGACAATGAAAATGGATGGGCGGGCAAAAGCGATTTTGTTAGTCCTTGTAATGTTACTTTCAACGACAGCTGCGAACCTAGTTTCTGCTTCGACTTCTAGAACCTATACGACAGACACAGACCCTGTGGATGTTGCATTGGGAGATTTCGATTGTGACGGAGACATGGATATAGTGACTGCGAATGACCGTAGTACAAAGATTTCAATTCTATGGAACGAAAACGGTCATTTCCAGAAGCGCACAGACGTCTGGACCTCTGCAAATCCTAATCAGGATGCTGACTTCGAAAATCACTCTAACACTCAGCAAGTAGAAGTCGGCGAATTCACCGGCGACGATGCGATCGATATCGTAATCTATGCACGTAACCGTCCTCTGAAGCAAGATGCAACCGGTGCTATCGTTGTCGATAAGTTAGGTAACGTAACAATCATCGAAAACGATGGATGTGGCATCGACACGTTCAGTATTGGCGAACAGTACGATGTTGTATGGATGTGGGACCTTGCAGTAGCTGATTTAGACGGTGATGGCAATGACGACATCGTCACTCTAGAATTGCTTGCTGACCTAAAGAACCAGCGTGTAGTCACTTACCGCGGACCAATTACATCCACCACTCAGGCTCAAATTACTAGCCTTGGAGACTCCACTCAAAATGCCTATAGGGAATTGGAACTGGGTGACTGGGGAGAACCTAGTCAGACCCATCCTCTCGACGGAAGTTGCGACGACGTTGACTTGTGGCTAGTTCGCTCCGAGGGTGTCGACTACATATCAGGGGCAGCAACAAACCCTGGGAAGTCTGACAACGTCACAGTTGTCGAATTCAATTGTCTAACAAATACATTCCCTGCAACCGTAGCATGGAGTACCACTGGCGGTACAGGCCTTCACGTTCACGCACTGGGCCCCGAATTTGGTGGTTTTGACATTGGCGACATAGATGGCGATGGCCTAATCGATGTAGTTGTAATGAATGATGAAAACACAGAAAATGTAACTTATGCAATCATCAACCCGACAACTCACACATACAGCACTTCTAAGACGGTCTACTTTGGACCTTACATTTCTTGGGAAGTAACTGTTGGAGAGTTGAATGGTGACGGAGAACCCGATTTCGTTCACGCTGCAAAATTCAAGCAATCCAATTCTACATCATCTACCGGTGATACTACTACCAACTATTATCTGAACTTGCCAACAAGTGTACAAGTGACACTTTCTAATGGTAATGGAGGACACATGAGCCCCCTAGAGTACTTTGGTGCTATGCGACCAACTACTGTTGCTATCGGCCAAGTTATTGGCGGGAATAACAGCGCACCCGATTTGATTGTTGGACACGGTGCTTATGACCAATTTACTTATGATGACAACTTTGGATGGGACGGTTCTTATGATCGAATTGTAATTATCGAAATGGATAACAAGGATTTGGCGGTATCGAGCATTGATATTTCTCCTACAGATGCATATGTCGGACTACTCGGTGAAGGAACTCGTGAAGTGGAAGTAACAGTAACTAACACAGGCATGGATATCCTAAACGGCCAAGCAACTTTGGATGTTGAAATCAAAGAAGTCGATGAAACGGCATCTAGCAATGTTACAGTTTATGCAATGGACTGGGATAGTGACGAGGACAAATCTGGCTGTGGCGTAGGTTGCAGTTGGACAACAGAAGCGTACTATGGCGTTAGTCACTGGCACGAAGAAATCGCCGCAAACAGTTCAGACGGACACGGCGTTGGAAACAATGTAGCGTCAGAATCGGCTAATGGAGGCAATCCTACAGACTTTATGTGGTCTGGTTTAATGAAAGATAACTCTAGCGGAGTAACTTGGTCTGGATATGAATCTAATTGGGATGAAGGATTAGTTCTGAATGATGTTGACTTGACCGGTGCAGACCGAGCATGGATGGGCATTGAGATATTCAGGCAACTCGGTTTTGCTGATTTGTATGTTCAAGACGCAAACGGCTTTGTCTTATCGGAAGTTTGGGATGATTCAGCAATGATTGAAGTATTCTCAGAAGATAAGGGCTGGGTTACAATTGCTTGTCCAAATAGTGCTTACTTTGCAGGACAATGCGCATCTGGTGAAAGTTATTGGGGCGGATATGACAATGGACGAATTGAGAACGAACAAAACACCGGCTTAGACGCTGCAATCTACCGATATGGAGGCGCAATACCTGGTACTCAATACTACTGGGGTAACTTCACAGAAGATGGCCTGGGAGCATTCGATTTATCTGAATTTGCAGGCGAAACTGTTGATATTCGTTTCAGATTCAAAACTGGCTGGGAAGGCTCAGTAGAAGGAAATGAATCGCGATGGTCAGGACTAGACGGGTTTGCTATTGACAATGTGAGTATTTGGAAACAGAATACCGCATTCACAGCCAATGTACAAACTCAACAGTCGAACATTAACATGAACAACTTGGCACCTAACGAAGATTACACTACTTCGATTTCTGCTGATTTCATCAATGGAACAACATACCGTATTTCTGCGGTATTGAATTATGCCCAAGATGAACAGCCAGCTAACGATGAAATCGTTGGCTATATTACAGCATTCAATATATTTGACCCAGCGGTTATTGGCATTGAATCATTCAAACCGGGTGGTTTGTATGCTGAAGGTAACTTCCCAATAGATGTCAAGGTAGAGCACCTTGGAAACACTAATGTGACATTCGAACTTGAAGCAAAGGTGTACAGTGCTTTGCCAGCCGATGTCTATTGTGGCACACCATTGGTAGTCTGTGAAGAAGGATTCGAAGGCGGCTCCTCTGGATTCAGATATACCGATGACAACAATGCTAACGGAGGAATCCTAGATGACTCTAGTTGTACTGAGACAATTTTCGACTCATATGCATATTGGTTCGGACACCCATGTGATACCGCAAACAGTTTCGGTGACGTTTGGGAAAACGAGACATTCACAATACCAGGAATCGATTTGACTAACATGTCAGGGGATTATGTCGCTCTTAACTTCGAGTACTTCGCAGAAACTTGGTTCGAGATACAGCAATCTGGTGCAACATCTTCAGTCAATGATTACGCAGCACTAACAGTAGATTGGAACAAGGACGGAAGCGACTATGAGGGTGTAATAAATGGCCAGTGGATCGATTACAACGAAGATGGATTCTGTCTGGTAGACGAAGACGGTAACGGTTTCATTGACCCTGTTAATGAGACAACCCTAGATATCACCGAAATAGATTACATTGGTGACCCTACTAACGTTAACGGTGGTGACGGTTCATACAACGTATTCTACAACAGTGACGGCTTGGTACAAAGCAGAAGCATTGACCTAACCCATCTGTATGTAGTTAATACAACAGAACCTGATACTAATCTATGGACTGATGAATGTATCAGCCTAGCAGGTTCAACCGTTGACCTTAATTTCGAATTCCAATCAAATGATGATGGCCACAATGGTCAGAATGATGGAGTGCGTGGTATCGGTTTCGATAACATCACCCTAGAGGAATTCACTTTCACCCAAGATGCAGTTTACAGTACAACAATCATGGATTTGGATGCTGAAGAGAATCGCACAATAACAATCTCTAACCATGATTTCGTTTCCGGAGTTTACAAGATTGAGGTCGAATCGATTTTCGACAACACAACTCAAGGAACTACATGGTTTGGTGCTGAAGAGATTTCACTTTCTAATAACTTAGGACGTGTAATTTTCTCTGTAGAAAGTGTAGATATCACACTAGGAAAGCCAGACCAAATCTCTTGTCTAGAAGATGTGGTCTTGGATTGTCAACTACCAATCGACAGTGCAAAGATGCACGATTGGTCTTTGTCTGCAACCAACGGTGTACTACAAGGAAGTTACACCTTCCACATGACTGTGGTCGATGAGGCTGATGGAAATCAAGTTCACACCACCACAGGAGGACCTAGTCAGACTCTAGGTGCGCATGAGAGAACTATCGTTTCTTATACTCCATGGAATGGCTATATGGATGGACACACCTACAATATCAGTTTCCATGCAACCTTGCCGGATGGTAGTACCTCTGGAAATACTAGATACTTCCATGCAGGCTTTGCGGATAATATCGATATTGCAATTCTTTCTGGTGATTCCACCAGAGTTTCTGCAATCAAGGAAGATATGGTTCTACTAGGGATGACCTACACTCAGTATGATATCAATGACTGGAACAATTATCTAGATCTTGGATGGATGACTCATTATGATAAGATAATCCTACCTTGGCAAGATGTCAATACAGCTAAACCAAGTGATGAAGGTGGAAAGGGATACTTCGAATTGATTGGTGGTTCTTCCAATCAAAATGTACTCAAGAGTTTCATGTCATCTGGTGGTACCGTACAAGTTCACTTGTCTGGTGCAACAGATTACTACGAGTATTCTTCTTCAACAGGAGAGAGTTTGCTTCCATTCGATATGGATATACAGCCTCGTGATACCCCTGAGGAACGTGTTACATACAGTAACATGAAAGTTGCAGACCCTTACCATCCAATTCTTGATGGAATCGATCTAGCAGCATTCCAAGGATTTGACCAGTTCGGAACTGTAACTGAAGCAATTATCAACACTAAGAGTGCTTCACCGACTTCAATTCCACGAGCATGTGGTGATTATTCAGAGGAAGGAGGTTCATTCCAGCGTCTCCTACAATCGGATGCAGATTCCCAAGATACAGTTTTGGGAATATGTAGCTATGTTGATGGTGGCCTAATTGTCACTACAGTAGATGTTGCAAGTGTTTCAGAAAGAGCGGACAGTAATACTTTCCCTCTACTTGGTAACATGTTATCGTACCAGGTGTCTCCTTATCCAAACGGATTTGGAACTCTAGGGAATGGACTTGATTTGACTATCAATGGTGAAGTTCCATCCTTTGACCCGTCAACTGGCGGATATGCCTACCACTACATGAAGAGTGATTCTGAGATTACCTTTGGCCACACAACAAGTTCCTCTGAGGCTCTTTCCACAGATTGGGTAATTAGTGGTCCAACAGATTGGGCTGGCTCTTCAATGGCAAGTGGCACAGATCACATAGATACTGCAAACCCAACAGTTAGTTTCTGTAAGGTTGACCTATCTTCCGCAACAGGATGTCTACAAGGGGCAACTTGGGAGATAACACTCTTCTTACACGATGATGCAGGGCACTCACGTACAATCTATGTCACCGTAATGACCGATGATACTAGAGCGGACGAATACCGTCCTGATGCAGATGCAGTAATCGATATGCGAACTGATTATGTTGATCAAATCGAGGACCGTGGTGTCAAGACAGTTTCAGGTACCGATTGGCCTTTGCAGCGTATCCATCTTGATGACACAGGTTCACTAACGATTCACTTCGATGCAGGTAATTCTTCAGATGGTGATGCATTAACTGGTAACGGGATAGAATCCTATGAGTGGACAGTATTGTTCGATAAACCATACGATGTAGACAATTACAAATTGGAAGGGCACAACTTCATCACACCATCAGCTAGTGATGGCGCTTGGACTTACACTTTCAGCAATGTAACTGTAGACCCTAGTGGCCAAACAGAATCTCTAATTCGTATCGAATTGGTGGTTTATGACCAAGCCGGAAAGAGTTCTGATAAGTACAAAATGTACTTCTCTGTAGTTCCTGAAGGATTTGGAGATGCAGAGCCTACTATCCAAATTGATTTGTCCTTAAATGGAACAAGAATCGATAGCAATACAATCACTCTTGCAGGTAACATCGTAGATGGTGCTGAGCAAGGCGATGTATATGTTGAAGCAGCATTAGTCGACACTACTTTCGATGAAACAGCAGTCACAAAGTACACCTTGTCACTAGAAGGCAAGTGGAATAAATCGGGTGCATTAGGCGACGGTGATGGTTTTGAATTAACTTTGAAGATTGAAGATCTATTCGATAACGAAACCAAGTCGGCGAGAGTGTACCTCAAGATTTACGAAGGCGATGACAAACGCTGGCCAATTATCTACTGGATTGAGATTACCTTACCTGCTTGTCAGGGTCTTGAAGTTCCAGTAGAGGTCCTAGCTGCCGAACCTGATGCATATTGGATTTGGAATGAGGATACAAAAGAGTGTTCTTGGTCTGGAGCATATACCGACTCCGATGATGATGGAATACCTGACAAGGCTCCTGCTTCAGATGATGTAAATGCTGAAGAGGCTGGAAATATGCTGCTTTATGTTGGTGGCGGTTTCGGTCTAGTTCTGATTGTAATCCTTTCACTATTCTTCGTACTTCGTGGCGGAAATGATGATGAGATGGTCGATGGTCAAATGAGTGGCGATTTCAATGCAACTGCAGCAGGATATGGTGGAGTTGCACAGATGGATCCAATGGAGCAATATGTACAACAATTGATTGCCCAAGGTTATCCTGAAGAAACAGCCAGGACCTATGCTCAACAATATGCAGGTCACTTCCAGCAGCAGCAATAAGTTGCTTAGTTGGAGAACAGGACTCCGCCTCTAAGAAGGCGGTGTCCTTGTGACCGATTGACCTATGAAGGGTGTCCACTCGCCACTGTCCATGGATAAAGGCGAGATTTACACAGTGGCTAACCTAAGCCTTGCTGATGAAGGCGCTTTGCGTGTTGATTGGGCGCGTTCAAGAATGCCAGTATTAGCACAGTTGAAGGCTCAAGCTGAGATTGATAAACCACTTGCTGGAATGAAAGTTGCAGGCTGTCTCCACGTTACAAAAGAAACTGCAGTACTCATTGAAACCATTAGTGCAGCAGGTGCCGAAATCTCCTGGTCTGGATGCAATCCACTGTCAACCCAAGATGATGTGGCGGCTTGGCTTGCTCGTGAAGGATACTCAGTACATGCTTGGCATGGCCAATCTGTCGAGGACTTCTATTGGTGTATAGATAAAACACTAGAATTCAGACCAACATTAACTCTTGATGATGGTGCAGATCTTATCGTACGTGTTCATGGTGAAAAATCAGAATATGCTGAAACCGTTATTGGCGGAACTGAAGAAACAACAACCGGTGTACATCGGCTGCGGGCTATGGCTGCAGCTGGAGATTTGAAATATCCAGTACTTGCTGTTAATGATGCGATTACCAAGTGGGACTTTGACAATGTCTATGGCACTGGCCAATCAACTCTTGACGGAATAATCCGTGCAACAAGTGTACTTCTTGCTGGCAAAACTTTCGTTATAGCCGGATATGGGCATTGTGGTAGAGGTCTTGCAATGAGAGCACGAGGAATGGGAGCAAATGTCATCATTACAGAAATTGACCCTCTCCCAGGACTACGTGCTGTAATGGATGGATACCGCGTTATGAAAATGGATGATGCCGCTCCACTCGGAGACATATTCTGTACTGCTACTGGCATGAAGGATGTCATCACTGGAAAGCATGTTGACATGATGAAAGATGGTGCGCTACTATCAAACACTGGTCATTATGATTGTGAAATCAATATCGCTGAATTGAAAGAAAGGGCAGTATCTATGCGTACTATCCGCTCAGAGAATGATGAATACACTTTGAAAGATGGGCGTAGAATTTACCTGCTAGCAGATGGTCGATTAGTTAATTTGGCTGCTGCAGAAGGCCATCCCTCAGAAGTAATGGACATGAGTTTTGCAAATCAGTTCTTATCTCTCTGCCGACTTGCAGCAGAAGGTCCTGAGTTGGAAGCAGAGGTGTATGATATCACACTTGAACAAGACATGGGACTTGCAACGACTAAACTAGAAACACTTGGATTTTCTATCGATGAATTAACACAAGAGCAAATTACCTATTCCACAGATTATACTGCTGGAACTTGATCACTCTTCTTCATATGAAGACAATTCATTTTCTTCATCACCATCTTCGATGAATTCCATTCCATCATAGTGGGAATCAAAGTCAGGTAGATTCATCTTCCAATTTCTTGGTAGTTTTCTGTTTGATTCAACAATCTTCTCTAACCGTTGCTGGAATGCAGGGGGATGTCTTGAGAAGAGGAACATATACAATTTCGAGCCACGGATATCATCGGGAATAACCACTTTGCCACAACTAGCCTCAAACTGAATCGCTCTCAGTAGGTTAAATCCTGGGCGGTTCACC
>Ga0307986_10001150_pt1 | contig 19402 bp, 17 predicted proteins | sample EllFjometageno82_FD_203170 | JGI IMG/M metagenome (GOLD analysis project Ga0307986, IMG submission 203170) | Marine microbial communities from Ellis Fjord, Antarctic Ocean - #82 | ecosystem: Environmental > Aquatic > Marine > Unclassified | place: Southern Ocean | collected 2014-10-09
CGACAAATTTTGGTAACCTTAACCGTCCACACTTCTCTTCTTAAATTTTTACTTTTTAAATAGCTAATTGGGTCTAAAATGCCCAATAATCCTCACTAATCTATTGAATAAACAATAATTTTAACGAGAAAGTGTGCTGCTTATAAGCTAAAATAAAAGTAAATCAAGCATTTAGCATTTAAATAAATTGGCAAATATTCAAGCAAATACAAGGTTTTTTTTGATTTTTTCCAATTACTAAATTAATAATTGAGCGTTCCATATGATATTTAATTTAAATAACATGCAAAAATTTATTAAAAAAAATACTGAAATAGCCTTTTTATTTTTATTAGTAGTGATCACCATTGTAAGTACAACATTTTATAATAATAAAAAAATATTAGTTAACGAAAATTATAAGGATGTAATAAATAACATATACTTTCAAAAAAGCTTAAAGAATATTTTTGATAATTTAAATCCAAAATATAAAAATATAGAACATCAAATTTTAAAAGGTGAGACATTTGATAAAATACTAACTCAATATTCAGTACAAAGTGATGAAATTATTAAAATAAAAAATGAATTATCTTCAGATTACAATTTAAATAACCTCAAAATTAGTCTTTATATAAAATTTACAATCGATGAAACAAATAATAAAAAAGTTACTAATTTTATATTTCCAGTTTCTAGGACTGAAAAAATTCAGCTAAGTAGAAATTTAGAAACAAATTTATTTGAAAAAAAAACAATTATTACAAATTTAAATAAAAAGATTATTTTTAAAGAAGGGCGAATTTCAAAAAGTTTATACGGTTCTGCTATCGATTTAAAAATTAAGCCAAATATAATCGTTGAGTTTGCGAGAATTTATGGATTCCAAGTTGATTTTCAAAGAGATATTAGAAAAAATGATAGTTTTCAAATCATGTATGAAGTTTTTGAAGATGATAATGGTAAAATTTTTGAAACTGGAAATATTGTTTTTGCAAACTTAAAATTAAGTGGGGTAAATAATTCACTATATTATTTTAATAAAAAAAAAAGTGAAGGACATTATGATGAAAATGGAAAAAGCGTAAAAAAAGCATTAATGAAAACACCAATTAATGGTGCAAGACTTTCTTCTTCATTTGGGATGAGAAAACATCCTATCGATGGTTATAATAAAATGCACCGAGGGACAGATTTTGCTGCTCCAATGGGAACACCAATCATGGCGTCTGGTAATGGAATTGTTACAAGAGCAAGGTGGTGTGGAGGTGGTGGAAATTGTGTTAAAATAAAACATAACTCTACTTATTCAACAATCTATGCACACATGGAAAATTTTGGTCGAAGTATAAGAGAGGGGGTAAGAGTCAAACAAGGTCAAATAATTGGTTATGTTGGTTCAACAGGAAAATCAACAGGTCCTCACTTACATTATGAAGTAATTAAAAATGGCAAAAAAATAAATTCACAAACATTAAAGCTACCCTCTGGCAAAACACTAAAGAATAATGAGAGAAAATTATTTGAGGTTGTAAAAATTAAATTAGATGTCTTAAAATCTGAATTAATTATTGGTTTAAATTAAATTGCAGCAGGTTTTTTTTCTGCTATTTTTTTGTCTATATTTTTTATAACTTTTTTAACCTCGGTTTCTAGAACAACTTTTTTAACCTCGTTTTCTAGATCAACTTTTTTAACTTCAGTTTCAGAAGTGTTTTCTTTTATCTCTTCAGCTTTAATTGATTCTGACTTTTCAACTGTTGATGAGCTTATTCTTGAAATTCTATTGCTTTCTTGCTCGTTTTGAACTCTCGTGAAGTGATCTGCGTGCTGAAAGTAGTTTTCAGATAATATTTTATCCTCTTGTGCTAGTGCCTCTCTTGCTAAATCATTGTATTTTTCAATTAACTTAGATGCATTATGATTATTTCTACCAGGTACTTTTCTGTGAAAATTATCATTACTAGAAAATTTTGAACCTTCATCGTTTCTTCTAAATGGAGGTCTTCTATTATTGTTACTTCTAAACGGAGGTCTTCTATTATTATTATTATTGCTTCTAAATGTTACCATAGTTCTAATTTGTTAGTTTAAATTTTTGTGCTAATTATGCACCGATCATTATTTCCATAATCTTTTATGGATTTGTTTACGTAAAAACCTTCATTATTTAATATTTTTTTTACTCTATTTTTTTGATTAAAACCAATCTCTAAAATAAATTTACCATTTTTCTTAATCAGATTTTTTGCTTTATTAATAACTTGTCTGATTTTAGAAAAACCATCAAATCCACCACTTAATGCTAACTTTGGCTCAAAGTTAATGACATCTTTTTCCAAATATTTAAAATTTAACAATTCTATATATGGAGGATTTGAAACAATTAGATTATATTTCCCAATTTTAAAGTTGTCAACACTAGAATGAATAAATTTTGCCCTATTAGTCATGTTTAATTTATTTGCATTAAATTTACTAATATTTATGCTTTTTTTTGAAATATCTATTCCTGTTCCATAAAAATTAGGTCTCTCTTTTAATATGGATAAAAGAATACACCCAGAACCAGTGCCAATATCTAGAACTTGTGATTGTGCCTGTTTTGAATAGATTTTTAAAACTTGTTCTATTATCAACTCCGTATCTGGCCTTGGGATTAGAACATCTTTATTGACATAAAATTCATCTTTCCAAAATTCTTTTTTATTTATTAAATAAGCAATTGGCTCACCTTTTTTTCTTCTTTCGATAAAATTATTAAAATTATCTAACTGTTTGTTATTTAAAACCTCTTTTGAATTTAAAATAATATGTTTTTTGTCTTTATTGATTGATTTAGAAAGAAGTATTTCGCTATCAAGTTGTGGGTTTGGTATTTTATTTTCTTTTAAAATATATATTCCTTGTTTTAAGGTATTCTCAATATTCATATTTAATTTAAATTACTCAATTTTTCTTCTTGAGCTTGTAATGTTAAACTTTCTAACATTTCATCAAATGCTTCACCTTCTAAAAATTCTTCAAGTTTATGGAGTGTTAAATTAATACGGTGATCTGTCACTCTTCCTTGTGGAAAATTATACGTTCTGATTCTTTCTGATCTATCTCCAGTTCCTATTTTGCTTTTTCTATCCTGTGATCTTTCACCTTCTATTCTTGATCTCTCCAATTCATAAAGTCTTGACCTTAAAATCAACATCCCTTTTGCTTTGTTTTTGTGTTGCGATTTTTGGTCTTGTTGAGATACAGATAATCCAGTAGGAATATGAGTAATTCGAACCGCACTATCAGTGGTATTAACAGATTGCCCCCCAGGGCCACCAGCTCTAAAAACATCTATACGTAAGTCGGAATCGTTTATTTTTATATCTACCTCTTCGGCTTCTGGCAAAACTGCCACTGTTGCAGCTGAAGTATGAACTCTTCCTTGCGTTTCTGTATCTGGAACTCTCTGAACACGATGAACTCCACTTTCATATTTTAGAGTTGAATAAATATTCTTTCCTCTAATTGATGCAATTACCTCCTTAACTCCACCTGCTTCACTCTGGGACATACTTATTAATTCTAATTCCCATTTTTTTTTATGGCTGACTTTTTCGTACATTTTAAAAAGATCTGAAGCAAATAGACTTGCTTCCAATCCGCCTGTTCCTGCTCTTATTTCAATAATTGCATTTTTTTTATCCGCCTCATCTTTTGGTAATAAAAATAACTTTAATTTTTTTTCTATTAGTTCATTTTCAATCTTAAGTTCTCCCAACTCATTTTGTGCCATCGTTTTAAATTCTTCATCACTGTTAGAATCTTCTAAAATTTTTTCTAAATCTTTTTTTTCATTTTCATATGAAAAATATTTTTTTGCATCATCAATTACATCGTTCAAATCTGAATATTCTTTTGATTTTTCAGCATAGAGTTTTTTATCTACTTCTCCGTTAGATAATTCTTTTTCTAATGTAGAATGCTTTGAGATTAAATCATTAATAGTTTTAAGAGGAATCATTATAATTTTTTATCTAGTTCAGCAGCTTTTTTTTCAACCTCGCTTACAACTTTTGATATTATGTCTTTTGATAAAACTTTTTCACTTTGAATGCCAGATAAATAAAGCATGTTATTTCCTTTTCCACCACCAGTAATACCTATATCGGTCATTGCAGCCTCTCCTGGTCCATTCACTACACAGCCAATTATTGATAAAGTCATTGGTGTTTTTATATGAGCCAGTTTTTCTTCTAATATTTTAACTGTATCTATTACTTGAAAGGCTTGTCTTGCACATGATGGACAAGATATAATTTTTACGCCCCTATTTCTTAAATTAAGCGATTTTAATATTTCATTACCTATTTTAATTTCTTTAACAGGATCATCTGACAATGAAATTCTTATGGTGTCCCCTATTCCATCCATTAAAAGTGATCCTAAGCCTATCGAAGATTTAATGCTCCCTGAGATAAAACTACCCGCCTCTGTAATTCCTAAGTGTAAAGGGTAACTTGTCACTTCTGAAAGTTGGCGATATGCAGCAATAGATAAAAACACATCTGAAGACTTAACGCTAATTTTAAAATTAAAAAAATCTTGATCTTCAAGAATTTTGATGTTTCTTTGCGCACTCTCGACTAAAGCCTCAGGACACGGCTCTTTGTATTTTTCTAAAATATCTTTTTCAAGCGAACCCGCATTCACACCTATTCTTATGGAGCAGTCATTATTTTTGGCTGCGCTTAATACTTCGTGTATTTTTGATTTATCGCCTATGTTACCTGGATTAATCCTCAAACATTTTGCACCATTTTCAGCCGCTTCAACAGCTCTTTTATAATGAAAATGAATATCAGCAATTATTGGTACAGAGATATTTTTTGTAATTTCTTTAAGAGCAAAAGAAGACTCTTTATCAGGACAAGAAACTCTTACTAAATCTGCACCCTCTTCATGAATATCATTAATTTGTTTAATGGTTGCCTGAATATCTGTGGTTAATGTGTTTGTCATTGATTGGACCGAAATAGGATTATCTCCACCTATTTTTACACTACCAACATTTATAACTTTTGTTTTCTTTCTATGAATATCTCTAAAAGGTCTTAAGCTCATTATCTAATCTAATTTAAATTCTTTATGAAGGCATGCAATAGCTTTTTTTACATGTTTATTGGAAATTAAAACTGAAATTTTTATTTCAGAAGTTGAAATAACCATAATATTAATCTTTTTTAATGCTAATGCTTGAAACATTCTGTAAGTAATTCCTGGGGTTGTAATCATTCCAACTCCTATAATCGATACTTTTGACACATTGTTATCATGTGTAAATTTTCTAAAAGAGATTTTTTTATTTTGTCTTATAATTCTTTCTGTTTTTTTTAAATCTTCTGATTTAATAGTAAACGTCATATCTGTTTCATTACTATTTAATGAAATGTTTTGTACTACCATGTCTACATTAATCTGATTAAGTGATAATGGTTTAAAAATAGAAGCTGCCACACCAGGTTTATCTTTAACACCTATCATTGTAACTTTAGCATCGTTTTTCGTTGAAGTGATACCTGTGATTATTTGATCGCTGAAAGCTTTTTTATTATTTGTTATTAAGGTACCTTTCTTTTTTACAAATGAAGATTTAACAGTAAAGCTTATATTGTTCAGCTTGGCATCTTGAACCGAAGTAGGTTGCATAACTTTTGCACCAAGAGAGGCCATTTCTAACATCTCATCATAAGAAATTTTATTAATTTTTTTTGCTTTTGAATGAGTTCTGGGATCTGTAGTGTATACTCCATCTACATCTGTATAAATATCACACGCACTAGCATTAAAAAACTTTGCTAACATTATAGCTGATGCATCTGTTCCTCCTCTACCCAATGTTGTGATTCTGCTATCTGAGTTAATTCCTTGAAAGCCAGTTATGATGGGTATTCCGCCGGAGTTAATAAACTTTGATATTTTATTTTTATTTATTTTGCTTATTCTTGATGCGCCATGAGAACCATCAGTAATGATAGGGATTTGCCAAGACATCCAAGATCTTGCTTTATATCCAAGATGTTTCAATCTGCCTGCTATCAGCGCACAAGCTACTTGTTCACCTGTGGATAATAAAACATCGTATTCGGCAGGATCAAACCTATCGCTTAATTCTTTTGTTTTTTTTATTAAGTCGTTAGTAGCTCCACTCATTGCTGATGAAACCACAATTACTCCCATATTTTTTTTTTTGTAAGAAGCAATTATACTGGCAACTTTTTTAATTCTGTCTATATTTCCTACAGAAGTTCCACCGAACTTTAAAACAACAGTTTTCATTGATAATTATAATTAATTTATATTTGATAAAATACATCTTAATTGTTATGTCCACAAGTGATCTATTATGAATTCAATAAATAAAAAAGAGATAGAAAAATTTTCTAAAATTGCTGAAGAATGGTGGAATCCGAATGGAAAATTTAAACCTTTACACAACTTTAACCCTATAAGAATTAAATATATAAAAGACAATATAATTAAAGATTTCAATATTAAATCAATAGACAGGCCATTAAGAAATCTCAAGATACTGGATATCGGATGTGGTGGAGGATTATTGTCTGAACCAATGTGTAGACTTGGAGCAAATGTGGTTGGAATAGATGCTTCAAAAAAAAATATTAAAGTTGCAAAATTTCATGCAAAAAAAAGTAAGCTTATAATAGATTACAAAGTGGCGTCACCTGAAATGCTCAATACTAAAGTAAAATTTGATGTAATCTTAAATATGGAAATAGTGGAACATGTCGAAGACATAAATTTTTTTATTAAAAAAAGTTCAGAATTATTGAAAAAAAATGGAATAATGTTTGTTGCAACTTTAAATAAAACTCTAAAGTCATACGCATTTGCTATTATTGGAGCTGAATATATTTTAAAATGGCTACCAATTGGCACTCATGATTGGGAAAAGTTTGTTAAACCTAGTGAATTGATAAAAATTTCAAATAAAAATAATTTAACACTTAAAAAATTAGACGGTATGAAATTTAATATACTAAATAACAGCTGGAAAATAAGTGGCGATACCTCTGTAAACTATATAATTAAGTTAATTAAAAATTAATTAGTATTATCTTTAATCCAGGATATTATTTCAGCTTATGTCCTCTCCTCTTTTAATTCTCTAAAACCTTACTTAGTAGCAGATCCATAAATTCCCTTTGAAGGTTTTTATTTTTATAGTGTATTGCTCTTGCTTCATAAAAAAAGTTTTTACCAACATAATTAAAATTATATTTAATAAATTTTTGATATTCATATGTTTTTTTAATTTCTCAATATTTTTATTTATGTAATCAATTTTATAGCTATTTTCAGATATAGATATGCTTAGTGACATTATCGTTTTTAAAACTTTTAATGAATTACAAATTTGACAATTAAGAAATTTTTTTTAGTCTTTCATGCTCTTTAGGTGAAGAAAACCAACTATCAAAAAAAATTTCACAACTTTTAAATATAAGTTATATTTGATCATATTTTACAAATAATAAATCAACTCCTATAATCAGTATTAATATCTATATATTTTTTGGTTAAATCCATTGTGTAAGCTGTAAAATTTTTGCTACCTAAATTAAGATCTATAGTTATATCAATTTTTTCTCTTTCTTTCATATATACTGAGGCATCATCCTCAATGTATGTTTTTAATAATTGACCTTTTTCAACAATTTTTATAGGCCCAAGTTTAATTGCTAGACTATTAATATTTATATCTACGTCTGTTTTTCCTATCGCCATTATTATTCTACCCCAATTAGGATCATTTCCTGCAATAGCAGTTTTAACTAGTGGTGAATTAGCTATTGAAAAAGCAATTTTTTTTGCATCTTCTTCTGTTTTTGACCTTATCACTTCAATTGTAACAAACTTACTAGCACCCTCGCCATCAGCAACTACTCTTTTTGCTAGACTTAATAATACCGAGTGCAAACCTTCATCAAAACTTTTTATTTTATTATCATTAATATTTTTTATGTTTCCATTTTTAATTTTTCCAGTTGAAAATATTGAAACCATGTCATTAGTACTTGTATCCCCATCGCAGCTAATTGCATTAAAGGTTGTTTCTATGTTTTTTTTTAACAATTTTTTTAAAATTTCATTTGAAAGTTCTGCATCAGTAAAAATATATCCTAAAGTAGTTGCCATATTGGGAAAAATCATGCCTGATCCTTTTGCAATACCATATATTTTAATTTTCTTATTACCGATTTCACATTCTGCCATAGCAATTTTGGGTTTTAAGTCTGTTGTCATTATAGCTAAAGCAGCTTTCATCCAAATTAATTTATTTTGGGTATACTTGATTTTATCGATCAAATTTTTGATATTTTTTTTTATTTTTTCAGTTGGATATTTTTCACCTATTGTACCTGTACATCCAAAAAGAATTTCTTTAACTGAAACTTTTTCTGGTTTACTCTCATCCTCTATTTGTTTTTTTGATAGTTGTGATGAAACCTCTTCCGCTATTTCTTTTAAACCTTGATATCCTTTAGGGCCAGTAAAAGTATTAGCATTTCTGGTATTAATAATAAGAGATTTTATCTTGTTACTTTTTATATTTAGATTCCATTTGATGTTTTCTGATATTATTTTTGATTTTGTATAAACTGATGCATGGTTTGCCCCATTTCTGAAATAAAACATTACCAGATCGTCTCTAGGAGAGTTATATAAATTTGCACTAACAGCTGATATTGAGATGCCGTCAATGTGCTCTAAATCCTGATAGTCATTCAATTTTAACTTTGAGATTCTAGACAGTATTAAGTTTTTAAGGTTTATTGACATACTATTTAAAATTTTTGTTTAATACCTATATTAAAAGTTATAATTAAATTATATATCAAAAAATAAAAAATGCTTAACCCCTTAAATTTTATTTCAAAGTTCATTAAATCAAGCAATCAAAAAGAGCTTGATAGAATTGCTAAGATTGTCGATAAAGTTAACTCTTTTGAAGAAAAAGTTAAAGGTATTTCAAATAAAGACTTTCCTGAAAGAACACTTAAATTAAGGGAAAAACTTAATGAAGGTCAAAATATTGACGATTTATTGCCAGAGGCTTTTGCTCTTGTTAGGGAGGCCTCTAAAAGAACTAGGAATGAAAGGCATTACGATGTTCAAATAATAGGAGGAATTGTTCTGCATGAAGGAAAAATTGCAGAAATGAGAACTGGTGAAGGAAAAACTTTAACAATAACTCTTGCAGCATATCTAAATGCCTTAAGTGGTAAAGGTGTTCACGTTGTAACTGTTAACGATTATTTAGCAAAAAGAGACTCATTAGAAATGGGAGAAATCTATAAATTTTTAGGATTAACATCTGGCTACATAAATAATGATCAAGATGACCATGAAAGAAATAAAAATTATAATTTTGATATAACCTATGCAACTAATAGTGAACTAGGATTTGACTATCTGAGAGATAATATGAAGTTCTCTAGAGAAGAAATGTCTCAAAGAGGACATGTTTTTACAATCGTAGACGAAATAGATTCTTGTTTAATCGATGAGGCCAGAACACCATTAGTCATTTCAGGCGCAGCAGAAGATAAAACAGATCAATATCTAGCAATTAACAAATTGGTCAAACAACTGAAACCCAAAGATTATGAAATTGATGAAAAAGATAAAAATATTTTACTCACAAATGAAGGAATAAATAATGTAGAAAAAATATTTTCTGTTGCCGGTATCTTAAAGAATAATAATTTTTATGATCCTGAAAATTTAAGCTTAGTTCACCATGTAAACCAATCCCTGAAAGCAAATCACTTATTTGAAAAAGGTAAAGATTATATAATACAAGATAGTTCTTTAAAGATTATTGATGAGCTAACTGGAAGAATACTAGAAGGAAGAAGATTTGGAGATGGGCTTCATCAAGCTCTTGAAGCTAAGGAGAATATAGATGTACAAGCTGAAAACCAAACTCTTGCATCGATAACTTATCAAAATTATTTTAAACTTTATGATAAAATTTCAGGATGCACTGGAACTGCCGCAACAGAAGCAGAGGAATTTTATGAAATTTATAATTTATCTGTTGTAATTATTCCTACAAATAAAAAAATGATTAGAAAAGATTGGAATGATCAAATTTTTAGAACTGAGAAAGAAAAAAATAAAGCTATTGTAAAAAAAATTCTTGAACTAAACAAACAAGGTCAACCTATTTTGATTTTTACCTCAAGTATAAATAAATCTGAAATTTATTCAAAATTGTTAGACAATGAAAAAATTAAACATACAGTTTTAAATGCGAAAAATCATGAGAATGAAGCAGAAATTATAGCAAATGCTGGAAAATTAAATTCAGTAATAATCACAACAAGTATTTCTGGAAGAGGAGTGGATATTCAGTTGGGTGGACAAAAAAGTAGCCAGCCAGAAAATGAACTACTTATAAATAAAGATAAGATTAAATTATTAGGTGGCTTATTTGTAATTGGAACAGAAAGAATGGAATCTAGAAGGGTAGATAACCAAGCAAGAGGAAGATCTGGACGACAAGGTGACGAAGGAAGTTCAATATTTTATGTTAGTTTAGAAGATGATTTAATGAGAATTTTTGGTTCTGAATCTATGAATAACATCCTTCAAAAACTTGGCCTCAAAGATGGTGAAAGTATTGATCACCCTTGGATTAATAAGGCACTAGAAAGAGCCCAACAAAAAGTTGAGGCAAGAAATTTTGACATAAGAAAAACCTTATTAAAATTTGATAACGTTTTGAATGATCAGCGACATGTAATTTTTTCTCAAAGAACAAATGTTATAAATAGTGAAAAAGTTTTTGATTATTCTGATGAATTTTTATCTGAAATTGTGGAACACTTAATAACCTTAAAAGTTCAGAATACATCACAAGCAAAAAATAAAGAATTTAACAACCAATTAAAAATGTTACTTGGAAAAAGTATTAATGAAGAAGAATTTATAAAATTTATAAACTTTAAAGATGAAGAGCTTATAGAAAAAATAAATTTAAAATTTTTTGACTCTAGAAATGAAAGAATTAAACTTTTAGAAAAAAAGAAAGCTAGCGAAATAGAAAAAACAATTTTTCTTCAATGCATTGATTTAAACTGGAAATCACATATTCAATATCTTGAACAATTAAGACAAGTTATAGGCCTTAGATCTTATGGGCAGAGAGATCCCTTGGTGGAATATAAAAAAGAGGCCTTTAATCTTTTTGAAAACTTATTAAATAAATTAAAAATAGATTTTGTTACGATTTTAATAAACCTAAAGGTTATTAAAGAAACTGCTCAAGAAAGAAAGGTTATTAAACCAGCAGCTATAGACCCTAAATATATTGGAAAAAAAATGAGCAGAAATGAACCCTGTTTGTGTGGTTCGGGAAAAAAGTATAAAAAATGCTGTGGTGCTTTATAAAAAATAAACAAAAATCAATATAATCAATATTGCTGCAGTAATAATCAAAGAATTTTTTAATATAAATATCTTTTCAAAAAAAATATTAATATTATTTTTTTTCATACTTAGGGTGCTTAGGTCATCCAATTGAGAAACAAATCCTTTATTTCTACCAATTGCCAAAAATTTATTCTTTCTATGGTCCAAAATTTCTTCTCCCGTCATATTAAGAAATTTATTTAAATTATTTTCAATTGACCTTCTTACATTATCTAAAATTAAGTCTCTATCTCTGTGTGCACCACCAACTGGCTCAAGAATAATTTCATCAATTACCTTAAGATCTAAAAGATCTTTTGAAGACAGTTTCATGGCCTTTGCTGCATCAAGCATTTTTTTTGGGTCTCTCCATAAAATAGTTGCACACCCTTCTGGTGAAATTACTGAATAGATTGCATTTTCTAACATAATAACTTTATTAGATGAGGCTAATGCTATTGCTCCACCTGATCCACCCTCACCAATAATAATTGCAAATGTTGGAACTCTTAGTTCCATGCAGCATTCTATAGATTTTGCTATTGCTTCTGCTTGCCCTCTTTCCTCAGCCCCTACTCCTGGATAGGCACCTGGAGTGTCTATAAAAGAAATTATTGGAATATTAAACTTATTTGCAAGCTTCATTAACCTAATAGTTTTTCTATAACCTTCAGGTCTCATCATACCAAAATTCCTTTCTATTCTTGTTTCAAGACTATCACCCTTTTCCTGACCAATAACTAAGACTGATTTTTCATTAAATTTTGCAAAGCCTGCTAAAACTGATTTATCCTCTCCATAGTGTCTATCACCTGATAGTGGAATAAAACTTTCAAATAAATTATCGATAAAAAACTTTGCCTTAGGTCTATCTTCATGCCTTGCAACCAAAGTTGTTTGCCAGGGATCAAGATTGGAATAAATTTCTCCTAGTTTATTATCTATTTCTTGTTGAGTTTCTGAAATTTTTTTTGTATCTACCTCTGAAAGACCACCATTATCATAAGGATCTTTGAGCTTTTCTATTTCAGTTTCTAAATTTTTAATATCAGTTTCGAATTTTAAATAGTTTTTCATCTTAATAATTTAATTATTAATTAATTAACAAAAAAGGCAATAAAATGATTTAAATAATTAATCTTTATACTTAAATAATTGCTGTATTTATTTAATATTTGACTTAATTAAGTATAGGTTTTAGTGTTTATTTATTGGGAGAGACTATATATTTGTAACGCCGAAGGAGCAACCACCCCGGAAACTCTCAGGCAAAAGGACCAATAATAAGCATAACACTCTGGAAAGAGATTTAATCTCGCCGTTGGAGTAAAACTCTCAGGCAAAAATAAAGATGGGGGTCAAATATGGGTGCTATGAAAAATAAATATACAAAAATACACAATCTATCGGTTTCTAATGAATTGCTTGATTTTATTAATAATGAATTACTTAAAGATACAAAAATTTCTACAGAAAAATTTTGGAAAGGTTTTGACCTGGTAGTTCATGAGCTGGCTCCAAAAAATAAAGAATTACTAAATATAAGAGAAAACTTACAAAAAAAAATAGATTCTTGGCACATTGCAAATAAAGGTAATGAAATCAATCTAGAAGAGTATAAAAAATTTTTAAAAGAAATTAACTATCTAAAAGAAGTAGGTCCTGATTTTAAAATCAAAACAAATAATGTTGATGAAGAAATTACCAGTATTGCTGGACCACAATTAGTAGTTCCAATCATGAACAAAAGATATGCGCTGAATGCTGCTAATGCAAGATGGATGAGTTTATATGATAGTTTGTATGGTACAGATATAATCGAACAATCTGAAGATAGCACTTCTCAGAGATATGATCCTTTAAGAGGTGAAATGGTCATAAAATATGGAAGAGACTTTTTAGAAAAAAATTTTCCTTTAGAAAGTTTAGAATGGCCAAATATTACGGGATTTAAAATTAATGATGGCTCTCTAATTGTATTAAAAGACGACGTTGAGACATCACTAAAAAATAAAGATAAATTTATTGGTCATAGAGGAGAGGCCAATGATCCCTCTGCAATAGTTCTAAAAAATAACAATCTTCATATAGAAATAATTATTGATTCAAATGCTTTTAGTGCCCAACAAGATTCTGCTAAAATTAGTGATATTATTGTTGAAGCAGCAGTTTCAACTATTTGTGATAATGAAGATAGTGTTGCTGCAGTTAATGCCGATGACAAAATTATTTGTTACCGTAATTGGCTAGGTCTGATGAAAGGTGATTTAAAATCAACATTTGAAAAAAATGGAAAAACTTATGAGCGTAAATTAAATCCTGACAGAAGTTATATTTCTAAAGATGGAAAAGGATTAAAATTACATGGAAGAAGTTTATTGCTAATAAGAAACGTTGGACACCTTATGACTAATTCTGCAATTCTTTTAAAAGATGGCTCTGAAATACCAGAAGGGATTATGGATGCCTTTATAACTTCAGCAGCAAGCCTCCATGATCTGAATAGAAAAGGAAACTCAAGAACTGGGTCTATTTATATTGTTAAACCAAAAATGCATGGTCCTGATGAAACTTCATTTACTGATTTAATTTTTACTAAAGTTGAAGAAGTTTTAAAGTTAGAAAAAAATACTTGTAAAATTGGTATTATGGATGAAGAAAGAAGAACTTCTTCAAACTTAAAAGAGTGCATTAGAACACTTGAAAATAGAGTGTTCTTTATTAATACAGGATTCCTAGATAGAACTGGTGATGAAATGCATACCTCAATGGAAGCTGGTCCTATGATTAAAAAAGGAGATATGAAGTCTTCTAAATGGATTACTGCATACGAAAATAATAATGTTGATATTGGTCTGCAGTGTGGCCTTTCTGGTAAGGCACAAATTGGTAAAGGAATGTGGGCTATGCCTGACAAGATGAAAGATATGATGGAGCAAAAAAATGGCCACTTAGAAGCTGGAGCAAATTGTGCTTGGGTTCCCTCACCTACGGCAGCAGCCCTTCATGCTCTTCATTATCATGAAATAAATATTTTTGATAAACAAAAAAAAATTCAAAAAAGAGAATCTGCAAAACTGGATGACTTGTTGACAATTCCTGTGGCAGATAGACCAAACTGGTCAATGGAAGAAATTAATTCTGAAATTTCTAATTCTGCACAAACTCTTTTAGGGTACGTTGTAAGATGGATAGATCATGGAGTTGGTTGTTCAAAAGTGCCTGATATTAATAATGTTGGTTTAATGGAAGATAGAGCCACTTTAAGAATTTCCTCTCAACATATAGCTAATTGGATACATCACGATATTTGCACAAAATCACAAGTTATGGAAGTAATGAAAAAAATGGCAAAAATTGTTGATGATCAAAATAAAAATGATGTTGCGTATACTCGTTCTGGAAGAGGAAGCTACGAGATGATGTCTAAAAATTTTGAACAATCAATTGCTTTTAAAACAGCTTGTGATTTAATCTTTAAGGGTAAAGAACAACCTTCAGGTTATACTGAGCCATTATTACACTTAAATAGATTGTTAAAAAAATCTAGTCAGAGCTAGTTTTTATTCTAGTTCTATTTTTAAAAGCAGAATATAAGGTTCCATCATCTAGGTTTTCTATTTCACCACCTACTGGTAAACCTTGCGCAAGTTTCGTAACTTTCGTGTTTGTTTTTTTAAGACTGTCTTGAATATAATAGGCTGTAGTTTGACCTTCAACAGTTGCACTTGTTGCCAATATAACTTCCTCAATATTTTCCTTAATAACTCTTTCAACTAATGAGTTGATTAGAAGGTCTTCTTTTCTTTGACCAGCAGATGAAATTGTCCCACCAAGGATATGAAAATATCCTTTATAAATATTTGAATTTTCTATGGACCACTGATCTGCAATATCTTCAACCACACATATTTTATTATATTTTTCTTTAGTGTTTTCACAGTTATTACATCCAAGAGAATTTGACTTTAGTGTTCCACAAGACTTACATCTAATAACATTTTTATAAACTTGAGCTAGAGTATTAGCCATTGGCTTAACTAATTCATCCCTATTATTAATAAGTTTTAATACAATTCTTTTTGCAGATTTTGGACCTAAGCCTGGAAGCTTGGCAATTAGTTTAATTAGTTCTTCTATTTCAGTAATATTTTGCATCTAGTTAAAGTGGCCATTTAAAGCCAGGAATACCAAACCCACCTGTAGATTTTGAAATTTCTTCAGAAGTTTTAGTTTTAAGTTCAGATTTTGCATTATTGTGAGCTGCTACAATTAAGTCTTCTATTATAATTTTATCTTCTTTCATCAATTCTTCTGATAAATTTATTTTAATCATTTCATTTTCTCCATTTAATATTATTTTTACAGAATTAGATCCTGACGTTCCTTCAGCTTGAATATTTTTAATTTTTTCCTGACTCTCTCTCATTTTTGACTCTAATTCCTTAGCTTTATCTAAAATTTTTGTAAAATCAGTCATTTTTATTCTCTTCTTTAAATATCTTTACATCAACCAACTCGGCATCAGGAAACTTCTCTAGTGTCTCTTTATAAATTGAAGAATTCTTAACATTCTCTATTAATTTTTTTTTTAAATTAAATTCTTCTTCTTTTTTGGAAGGTTGACCCTTAGTTTTACTAAGTGTAATTATCCATCGATTGCAAGTCCACTCATAAAGTTTTAAAGACAAATTTTTAATAAAATCTTTATCTAGATCTTCGTTAAAAGAAATTTCAATTCTTTGGTCTTCAAAACTAACAAGGTTTACATTTTTTTCTAATTCATATTTTAACTTAATCTCTTTTTTTGAACTACAGATTTCTAATAAATCATTAAAAGAATTTATAGAATTAGTCTGTTTTTCATTCTCATTATCTTTTTTAATTTTTATATCCTTTTCTTGAACAATATTTTTCATTTGGCCAATGGCTTTAGCCTTATCCTTTATACCAAATAAATCATCGTCCTCTTTCTTCTGTGGTGAAGGTGTTTGGTTGATATTTTTATTACTCATAGAGATATTATCATAACTTATATCAGAAATATTTTTAATACTTCTTAAATGAATCAACCTAATTAAAAACATTTCTATTGATAGATGTTGATTGGAAACTATATCTAATTCTTCTAATGTTTTAATCGTGAACTGCCAAAATAATATTAAAGTTTCATTATTAACGTTTTTTGAAATTTCTTTAATTTTGTTAAACTCCTCATCATTTAATGAAAAATTTGTACCATCAACGTTTAAGGAATTAATGTTTTTAAAATAGTACAAAAGTTCTAAAAAATCATTTATAAAAATTTTAGCTTCAACTCCTTGATTGTAGATTTCTCTATAGATATTTAAAACTTCTTTTTCTTTTGCTTCAAATATAAGTTGAAATAAACTAATCAATTGTGATTTATCAAAATAACCAAATATTTTTTGAGCAGCTGATAAATCCAGCTCCTTGTCTTTATCTAGTGTAAGTAGTCCTCTATCCAGTAAAGATAAGGCGTCCCTAACAGATCCTTCAGAAATTTTAACAATTAGTTTAAGGGCATCATCAGACACATTCCCATTTTCTTTATCTTTAATCTTTTTTATAAAATCAAACAATTCTAAAGACTTAATTCTAGATAGATCAAATCTTTGGCAACGCGATACAACCGTAATAGGAATTTTTTTTATCTCTGTTGTTGCAAAAATAAATTTTAAATATTCGGGTGGCTCTTCTAAGGTTTTTAAAAGCGCATTAAATGCTTGTTTACTAAGCATATGAACCTCATCAATTATAAATATCTTATATTTAGCGGTAGTTGGACCATATCTAGAAAATTCTATTAAATCCCTAACATCGTCTACTCCTGTTTTACTTGCTCCATCCATTTCTAAAACATCAATATGATTAGAATTTGAAATAGCAAAGCAATTTTCACAAAGATCCACTTTACAAATATTATCAATACCATTTGAACAGTTTAATGATTTAGCAACTATTCTTGCTGTAGTAGTTTTTCCTATTCCCCTGATACCTGTAAAAAGATAGGCATTGGGGACTTTATTTACTTTAATTGAATTTAAGATTGTTTCTGCAACAACATCTTGACCTATAAGGTCATCAAATGTTTGAGGTCTGTATTTTAAAGCTAAAACTTTTGTATTTATATTCATTATTTTAAGGAGACTAGAACCTGAAAAACTGTCTCTACGACTGCTTCTGTTAAGATCTGGTCGGGTTCAAGCAATATTCACCTCTAGCCTCCAGAAAACTATTATAACAGTAATGTTTTCCAATCTACAAGAAAAGTTTCAAGCCTATTTTTCTCTAAATTTATCAGCTTTAAAAACACCTAGTACGTGAAAATCTTGACAATGCAGTCCTAATTCTTCTAAAGATTTTTGAATCTTTGGATCATCTATGTGGCCATCAAGGTCACACAAGAAAAAATATGACTCGAGTGAATTTTGCTCAGGGTAACTTTGAAGCTTTGTAAGATTAACACCATTAATAGCAAAACCACCTAAGGATTGATATAGAGCGGCTGGTTTACTTTTTAATTTAAATAAAAAAGAAGTAATATATTTTTTATTTTCAAATTCTGGTTGCAAAACTTCCTTACCCATAATTAGAAATCTAGTTACATTTCCATTTTCATTTTCAATATTAGATGCGAGTATTTTTAAGTTATAAATTTTAGCGCTCAATGATGAGGCAATTGCAGATTCGCTTTTAAGCTTATTCATGGATATTGACTCTGCAGAACCGGCAGTATCTGCCCTGATATGCTCAACTAGATTATTTTTTTTAATAAAACTCGAACATTGTGACAAACCCTGAGCGTGTGAAAAAACATCTTTTATATCACTTAGTTTACTTTCTGGTTGACCCAACAAGTTATGTTCAATTTTTTGAAAATGTTCTGCATAAATATTTAATCTGTATTTAAAAATTAGATATTCTATACCTATATTACCAGTAATTCGATTAGCTTCTGGAATAATAATTCTTGATTTTTTTTCTACAGATGCTTTTAAAAAACATTCATCAAATGTTTTACAGGGTATAATTTCTGCATCAGGTTCAATTTCAAGTGCTGCTAAATGCGAGTAAGCTCCAAAGGTTCCTTGAAAATAAATTTTGTTCATCTTTATGATTTATATTCCATAATTTTTTTTATAGCTAGATAATCTTCTTCTGTGTCAACCCCGATAGGTGAGGATTTTGCTAATGCTACATTTATTTTTAACTTATTATCTAAAGCTCTTAACTGTTCTAATTTATTTTCTTTCTCATTATTTGTTTGGTCAAGATTAACAAACTTTTTTAATACGCTTACTTTATATGAGTAAATTCCAATATGATGATAAATATTTTTACTAACTATTGATAAATTATCTCTAGTAAAATTTAATGCTTTTGGAAAATTACTTTCCACCAACTTTTTATCTGTGATAACTTTTACTACATTTCTATTATTTAATATTTTATCATCTTTAATTTTTGCTGCCAATGTACCTATTTCAGCATCTTGATTAATCATGAAATTATTCAAATTAATAATATCATCTTTGTCAATATCAGGTTCATCTCCTTGTAAATTTAATATGTAGTCAATATTTTTTATATTCAGCTTTTCATAAGCTTCAAAAATTCTATCTGTGCCTGTTTTATGATTTTTACTTGTTAAAATTGCCTTGCCTCCATTTTTTAGAACATCATTGAGTATTTCTTGATCACCTGTTGCAACTACTGCTTCGCCGATATTAGCTTCTTCTGCTCTTTTAAAAACATGAGAAATGATTGATAAATTATTAATTTTTAGAAGTGGTTTGCCTGGTAGCCTAGTTGCTGCCATTCTTGATGGGATCAATATTAGTGTTTTTGTCATTATAAAATTACCAATTTAATGCGTCTAACAGACACAAAATTATAAAATTAAAAATTA
>Ga0307986_10001152_pt1 | contig 19383 bp, 16 predicted proteins | sample EllFjometageno82_FD_203170 | JGI IMG/M metagenome (GOLD analysis project Ga0307986, IMG submission 203170) | Marine microbial communities from Ellis Fjord, Antarctic Ocean - #82 | ecosystem: Environmental > Aquatic > Marine > Unclassified | place: Southern Ocean | collected 2014-10-09
TGTATTGAGTGGAGGAAACTCTGCTCCGGGACCTCTTCCATATGCTGACACAAAAAAATGGATTGAAATGGCTGACAGATACTATAATGCTTCAATCGATAATGAGGGTGTTGAAATAGCCATACCTCTTATTTGGGGAATTGATGCTGTGCATGGGCATGCAAATTTAAAAGGTGCTATAATTTTCCCTCATAACATTGGTTTAGGCGCAATGAATAATCCTGATTTAATTCAAAAAATTGCAAGTATTACTGCACATGAATTAACTGTATCTGGACATGATTGGACTTTTGCTCCTACCCTTGCAGTACCACAGGATTTAAGATGGGGAAGAAGTTATGAAGGATTTTCTGAAAATCCTGATATTGTCAAGTCTTATGGAAATCGTATTGTAATTGGCTTACAAGGAAATTTTGGTGGAGCTGATTTTATGGGTGATGGAAAAGTAATTTCAAGTGCTAAACATTTTTTATCTGATGGTGCAACCCAAAACGGAGTAGATCAAGGGGATGCTTTGATTAGTGAAGAAGAGTTAATTAATGATCATGCTGCAGGGTATTACAGTGCTATTCCTGCTGGTGTACAAACAGTTATGGCTTCATTTTCAAGTTGGCAAGGAAGAAAACTTCACGGTGATAAAGAATTACTAACCGATGTACTAAAAGGAAAAATGGGGTTTAATGGATTTGTAATTGGCGACTGGAATGGTCATGGTCAAGTACCAGGATGTACCAATACAGATTGTGCACAATCGTTAAATGCAGGGTTGGATATGTATATGGCACCAGATAGCTGGAAAGGATTATATGCAAGTACTTTGCAACAGGTGAAAGACGGAATTATTTCTATGGAACGTCTAGACGATGCTGTTCGACGTATTATTAGAGTAAAACTAGCATCAGGTATTTTTAAAAAAGGGGCACCAAGTAGCCGTAAAAATGCTGGTAAGGAAGACTTTTTGGGATTACCAGAAAATAGATCCATCGCAAGACAAGCAGTTAGAGAATCGATGGTTCTGCTTAAAAACAATAACCAAGTATTACCAATTAATGCTTCTAAAACAATACTAGTTGTTGGAGATGGTGCTGAAAGTATCTCTAAAGCCAGTGGTGGATGGACACTTTCTTGGCAAGGTACTGGCCATACCAATGATGAATTTCCAAATGGAGAATCAATCTTACAAGGGATTGAAGAAGTAGTTAATGAAGCTGGTGGAAAAGTAATTTTCTCTCCAAATGGTGATACTTCTATAAAAGCTGATGTTGTGATTGCCGTATATGGAGAAGATCCCTATGCAGAATTTCAAGGAGATCGCGAGAACTTGGATTTTGTTCCTAACGGGTTTGACGTCAACAAATTAGCTACCTATAAAAACAAAGGAATTCCTGTAGTTTCAGTTTTCCTATCGGGACGTCCAATCTGGACCAATCCAGAGATTAATAATTCTGATGCATTTGTTGCCGCATGGTTACCCGGAAGTGAGGGTGGTGGGATTTCTGATCTATTATTCCAGAAAGATCTATCATATGATTTTATGGGAAGATTGTCTTTTACATGGCCATCTAGCGCCGTGGTTTTAGAAAAAAATAAAGCTCTATTTAAATTAGGGTATGGACTTAGTTACGCTAGTACAGAAAATATTGATGTTTTATCTGAAAAATCAGGACTAGAAAATAGCGCAGTAGTCTCATCAGGAAAATTCTTCAATATGGGGGCTACAATTGCACCATGGGGCTTATGGCTAAGTTCTGGAGATTTAATAAAACAAATAGCAAGCTTCCCATCATCTGTCGGTGGACTTATAATAAGTAAAACAGATCATATGGCGCAAGAAGATGCATTACGTATTAATTGGACTAAATCCGATGGAGATTATTTTCGTATTTCTTCAGAGAAACCAAATGATATGGCACGTCAGTCAAATGGTGCAATGAAATTAGCTTTTACTGCAAAAACATTTACTGGTTCTGATGCTGTTTTACAAATTGGCCAATGCGATTTCGATGGAAGCTGTGATAAAACACTAGACATTAAAATAAGTGGAGACTGGAAAGAGTATAGAATTAGTTTAAGCTCTTTTGAGGAATTAGGAATAAAAATGTCTAAAATAACATCGGCTTTGATTTTAAAAGCAAAAAAGGGTGTTGATGTCGGATTGGGAAATGTTCGCTTAGAATAAGATTTAGATGCTCTAACCAACTTAGCTAAGGAGGAATGTTTTAATTGGTAGTCAAACATATATTTTTTGTAGCATAATACAAACCCACAAAAAATATTTTAATTAAATACTAATCGGTACAAATCATTTCCGTTAGCATAGAGCACCAAAGTGAGCAATAAGAAAAAACCAAACATTTGAGCATATTCCATAAACTTATCGTTCGGTTTACGTCCCGTTACAATTTCGTAGGCTAAAAACATTACATGACCACCATCTAGTGCGGGTATGGGTAGAATATTCATAAATGCTAAAATTATTGATATTAAAGCAGTACTTGACCAAAATCCTTTCCAGTTCCAAGTCCCGGGAAACATATTGCCAATAGCACCAAACCCCCCTAATTGTGAGGCGCCTTTTTTTGTAAATATGTATTGAAATTGTGATACATAGTCATATAGCGTCCAGTAACCATACTCAAAACCTTCAATAATACTTTCATCTAAGCTTAACTTTTCATTGGTATAAAAAATAGAATCTGTTCTTGGATAAACCCCTAATATTCCCTCTGGGGTATTAATTTCAATAGATTGCATCCTTCCATCCCTTTCTATTACAACACTAAGAGTTAGTTGTTTTTTATCTTCCATTAGCTCTTGAAAATCACCCCAATGAACAATAGATGTCTTATTTACTGACACCAATCGATCATTGTATTTTAGACCGGACATGTCTGCGGGAGAGTTGGGCTCTATACTGTCTATAAGGGCAGGTATTAGTGGAGTCAAGGGCATCATCTCTCCAGTTTCAAACATTTTCTGGCCAATATTTTCGGGAATGGTAATAACATCAATATTTTCAGAAGCTCTTTTAACAGTTATTTTTTTAAGGGGTCTTAAAAATAATTGGCGGTTAATATCCATAACATTATCTAATATTTTCCCATCAATAGAAACCAGTTGATCTCCTTCTTCAAAACCTATTTCTTGAGCTACAGGTGAGGCTTTAAATCCTAGAGGAAGTTCATCAGTTGTCAGAGTATTTTTACCCCAAACAAACAAAATCATCATGTAAATTAGGAAACCTAAAATTAAATTCACTGTAACCCCGCCAAGCATGATAATTAGACGTTGCCAAGCTGGCTTAGCACGAAACTCCCATTCTTGGGCAGGTTGTTTCATTTGTTCGGTGTCCATACTTTCGTCAATCATTCCGGATATTTTTACATATCCACCCAAAGGCAACCAACCAATCCCATAGGTGGTGTCACCTATTTTCTTTTTGAACAAAGCAAATTTTACATCAAAAAACAAAAAGAATTTTTCAACTCTTGTCTTAAATATTCTTGCAGGTATAAAATGGCCTAATTCATGAAGAACAATTAATAAGGATAAACTCATTAATAACTGAATGGCTTTTATAAAAAAAGGGCTCATAGCTAAATTTTAATTCCTACAAAAGTAGCATAATAGCACTCATAATAAAATTACTACTACGATAATTAAGATTCTTTCTAGATTATCGATTTTAAATCCCCTAAATTTGTAATATATCAAGGGATATGCTGTTATTTTTCAAAAAATATAAAATATTTTTAAGGGTCTTATTTGGAGTCTCTATTATTATTCTTGCCCTTTTTTATGGTGCTTTAAAACCAAAAAAAGTGCTTCCTATCTATCAGCCTTCGATGGTTAATTATGAACTTGTGGACAGTACTCTTCAGCATGTTAAAAAATATCATAAAATTGCACCATTCTCGTTTAAGAATCAAAATGGTAAAATCATTACTCAGCATGATTATGAAGGGAAAATATATATTGCTGATTTTTTCTTTACAACCTGCCCAACTATTTGCCCAAAAATGACTGCTAATATGGTGGGTATTCAAGAAGAAATTTTGAATGATTCTAGTGTTATGTTACTTTCTTATAGTGTAACTCCCAAAATTGATTCTGTTCCACAACTTAAAAAGTATGCCATAGAAAAAGGGGTAAACGATCAAAAATGGAATTTGCTTACAGGGAATAAAAAAGAAATATACACCATGGCAAGAAAGTCATATCTGGTAGTCAAAGAAGATGGCGATGGTGGACCTTATGATATGATTCACACAGAAAATTTCATTTTGGTAGATCCTAAAAAAAGAATACGTGGTTTTTATGACGGGACAGATACTCTTGCAATGAGTGAATTGCTTCTTGATTTAGAAATTCTTCAAGACGAATTTTTTCCAAGTAATTTTTTTGGAATATCATTTTTTCAGTGAGTTATTTCATTACTTTTGTTCTTTAAAATGATTCTAAATAATGATTTCATTAGATCAATTAGAGAAAGGTGTTGTTGCAGAAATCGAGCATATTGAAACTGATTTTCTGCCATTAAAACTGATAGAAATGGGCTGTTTACCAGGGAATGAAATTACTCTGATACAAAAAGCACCCTTAAATGATCCATTGTATCTTAAAATCGATGAATCACATCTAGCTATCCGAAAGGAGACGGCTCAGCATATTTTCGTTCGATTGATAAAGTAAATCATGAGTAAATCGTTGAATGTAGCGTTATTAGGAAACCCAAATACTGGAAAAACTTCTGTTTTTAATCAGCTCACTGGGTTAAACCAAAAAGTGGGAAACTATCCTGGAATTACTGTTGAGAAAAAAGAAGGTGTTTGTAAGCTTAATCATACCACAAAAGCACATGTTTTAGATTTACCAGGCACCTATAGCCTGAATGCTTCTTCGATGGATGAAAGCGTTGTTATTGAGCTTTTGCTCAATAAAAACAATAAAGATTTTCCAGATGTTGCAGTAGTAGTTACTGATATTGAAAATTTAAAAAGAAACCTCTTACTTTTTACTCAAGTTAAAGATCTAGAAATCCCTACCCTTCTGGTCATTAACATGGCTGATCAAATGAAGCGTAAAGGGATTTCACTAGATATTGAATCCCTCGAAAAACAACTAGACACTAAAATATCCCTAATTAGTACTCGAGATAATGACGGGTTGTCTGAGCTCAAAGGATTAATTTTAAACTACAGACAACTTTCAACTAAATCCACAATATCATTAGCCTCTATTGATGATGACTATTTTAAAAGGCTTGAAAAGGCTTTTCCTACACAATCTATATACAAACTGTGGCTAGTAATTACACAAGATGTTAATTTTGCTAAAATTGATAGAAATAGGTTACACGACGATACTGATTTTAAAATTCAATCAGATTCTGATTTAAAGCGTTTACAGCAAAAAGAAACTGTTAAGCGTTATCAATTCATTAACAATTCACTTAAAACAACTCTTAAGGTAGATCGAAATTCGGCAACTGATCTACGAAGTAGGTTAGATCGCGTGCTTATTCATAAATTTTGGGGATATGTTATCTTTTTCGGAATATTAATGACAATTTTCCAATCTATTTTTGATTGGAGCAGTATTCCACAAGATTTTATTGACAGCTCTTTTGCTGCATTGAGTGAATATACTAAGAATGAACTTCCTCCGGGAGTTTTTACAAACCTTTTAGCCGAGGGAATTATTCCTGGCTTGGGTGGAATTGTTATTTTTATTCCACAAATTTCCTTCCTATTTTTATTTATTGCTGTCCTGGAAGAAACAGGTTATATGAGTAGAGTAGTGTTTTTGATGGACAGGGGCTTAAGAAGAATTGGCTTAAGCGGAAAAAGCATAATACCTCTAATTTCAGGAACTGCATGCGCAATCCCAGCTGTTATGGCTACCAGGAATATAGAAAACTGGAAAGAACGATTAATTACCATTTTAGTAACCCCATTTACCACTTGTTCTGCCCGTTTGCCTGTTTATGCAATTTTAATTGCTTTAGTTATTCCTGAAGGTTCTTTTTTAGGGTTTAATTATAAAGGATTAACCCTCATGGGTCTTTATTTAGTAGGATTTGGAATGGCTCTTTTGTCTGCATGGATTTTAAGTATTACCCTTAAAATTGAATCTAAAAGTTATTTTGTGGTTGAGATGCCTAATTACAAACTTCCAATGTTGAGAAATGTTGGAATTACAGTTTGGGAAAAAACAAGAACTTTTGTAACAGAGGCTGGAAAAATTATTTTGGCGATTTCAATTTTATTATGGATAATGGCTTCTTATGGTCCTGGCGAAGATTTTTCAAATGCGGAAGAAATAGTTCATCAGCAATATCCTGAGTTATCGGGGGAGATTCTAGAAACAAAAATCAATTCTTACCAATTAGAGCATTCTTTTATTGGAATTTTAGGAAAAGCCATTGAACCTGCAATTACTCCCTTGGGATATGATTGGAAAATTGGAATTGCTCTAATTAGTTCTTTTGCAGCACGAGAAGTATTTGTGGGAACTCTAGCTACAATATATAGCGTAGAAAATGGTGCAGAAGAAACAATAAAAAACAGAATGGCTTCTGAAGTTCGGGCAGATGGAAAACCTTTATTTGATTTAGCAAGTGGTATTTCATTAATGCTTTTTTATGCCTTTGCAATGCAATGTATGAGTACCTTAGCTATTGTTAAAAAAGAAACTAATTCATGGAAATGGCCCATGATACAGCTTTTTGGAATGACTTTTTTAGCTTATATAATTGCTTTTGGAACCTATCAAATTTTAAGTTAATGGACTTTATTCAATCACTTTTAGTTTTTCTCTCAGGAATTTTAGCACTTGTATTTATATTAAGTAAATATGTGTTGAAAAAGAAATCTGCAAAAGATTCAGACTGTGGATCTGATTGTGGATGTCATTAATAATTTTATTTTCATGCTTTCCCTAGGTTATCATAAATGATATATATTAGTGGAAACAAATTGAAATAACTTATTATGACAAATAGTAACAGACTCTTTTACGGAAGTTGTTTTGCCCTTATCACGACAGCTTTTTCGTTTAGTATCCGCGCAGGTATTCTTCCTCAGCTAGCCGAAACCTTTAGTTTAAGCGGTCAGCAATTAGGATTTATTAATTCAATGTGGTTTTTGGGATTCCCTATTTCTATGATTTTAGGAGGGTTATTTTACCATACTATTGGGCCTAAAAAAATCATGCAAGTTGCATTTTTAACTCACACCTTAGGGATTGTTTTAACTATTTTTTCTGGAGGGTATACTGGCCTTTTAGTGTCAACTTTATTGATAGGAATTGGAAATGGCTGCACAGAAGCTGCTTGTAATCCAATGATTGCAGACGCTAATGAAGGAAAGAGAATGAATACCCTTTTAAACAGATTTCACATGTGGTTTCCAGGTGGAATTGTTCTAGGTAGCTTAATTTCTTTATTAATGACTAGTCTTGATTTAGGTTGGCAAGCACAAATATGGATAATTATGATTCCAACTTTAATTTATGTTTATTTATTTTTTGGTCAAGAATTTCCAAAGCCAAAAATGGAAAAAGTAGCTTCGATTGGAGAAAACTTTAAGGCCATGTTGTCTCCACTATATTTATTCATATTAGGATGCATGGCACTCACCGCAATTTCAGAATTTGGACCTCAACAATGGACCACACTGATTTTGAGTGATAGTGGTGCTCATCCGATGGTTATTTTAGCTCTAATTACAGGTCTTATGGCTATTGGGCGTTATTTTGGAGGAGATATTGTGAGTAAATTTGATCAAACAGGTGTTTTATTAGGTTCGGCTATTTTAACTGCTATCGGGATCTTTTTATTTAGTACACAAACAGGAGGAATGGTTTATGTTGCAGCTATTTTCTTTGCCTTAGGTGTTTGTTATTTCTGGCCTAACATGATTGGTTTTGTTGCCGAAAAAATTCCATTAAGTGGAGCGCTAGGGATGTCAATTGTTGGAGGAATGGGAATGTTCTCTAGTTCTATTTTTCAAACCATCATTGGAGGATGGATTGACTCTTCAACTGCAGAACAAGCAGCACTTGGACTTACAGGAACCGCTTTAGATTTGGCTGCAGGACAGCAAACATTAACCAATATGGTTAGTTTTCCAGTAATCTTAATTGTTTTGTTTACGATTTTATATTTTTGGCAACGCAATGCAAAATCAACTGAAACAGTACAAATTTAATGTGCTTTAACCAAAAATAAAAAGCCACCTACTTAGGTGGTTTTTTTTGTGCATTCATTAATGTTTCAATTTCTTCAATTTCAATGGGAATAGATTCCATCAGGTTCATAGGAGCACCTGTTTTTTGAATTACTACATCATCTTCCAATCGAACTCCAAAACCTTCTTCGGGAATATAAATACCAGGTTCTACCGTAAAAACCATATTAGATTCCATAGGTAAATGTAGCAAGCCATAGTCATGAGTGTCTAAACCTATATGGTGGGATGTACCATGCATAAAATACTTTTTGTAAGCAGGTTTTTCAGCAGTTTCATTTTGAAGATCAGCTTTATCTAAAAGTCCTAATTTCAGTAATTGTTTTGTCATTAGTTTACCAACTTCTACATGGTATTCTTTCCAAATAGTTCCTGATATCAGTAATTTTGTAGCTTCTTTTTTAACGTCTAAGACCGACTGATAAATTGCTTTTTGTCGTTCACTAAAAGTTCCTGATACAGGGACAGTTCTAGTTAAGTCACTTGAATAGTTGCCATACTCTGCCGCCACATCCATAAGGATTAAGTCGCCAGCTTTGCATTGCATGTTATTTTCTGTGTAATGTAACACATTGGCGTTATTTCCAGATGCAATAATGGGAGTATAGGCAAACCCTTTTGATCGGTTTCTAATGAATTCGTGTGCTAATTCAGCTTCAATCTCATATTCCCACACATTGGGTTTAATGAAATTTAAAAGTCTTCTAAAGCCTTTGTTAGTGATATTACACGCCTCTTGAATTTGAGCAATTTCTTCTTTACTTTTAACTGCACGCAATTTTTGAAGAATTGGGTTGCTTTTTCCAACACCATGTGCAGGATACTGTTTTTTACACCATGCTATAAAACGATCTTCTCTGGTTTGTGTCTCTACTGCTTGTCTATAGTGTTCGTTAGTATTAAAGTAGAAACGATCACATTGCGCACTCAGTTCTTGAAAAACTTTTTCGAAGTCTTTGAGCCAGTAGACTGTCTCAATACCACTTAAATTGGTTGCTGCACGTTTAGTCAATTTAGCACCTTCCCAAACTGCTATATGTTCATTGGTTTCCCTTATAAATAGAATTTCTTTATGTTTTTTTTCAAGAGCATCTGGAAAAATTAGTAGTATACTTTCCTCTTGATCTATGCCTGATAAATAAAAAATATCACGATGTTGTGCAAAAGGCAATGTGCTATCAGCACTTATCGGATAAATATCATTCGAGTTGAAAATTGCCAAACTTTTTGTGTCTACTTCAACAGAAAATTTAGCCCTATTTAATCGGTAAAATGAAGCGGAAAGGGAACGATAGCGCATGATTATTTTTTAACCAAGATACTAGTTTTCTGAAGATAAATTAAAATCGCCTTCTCTAGAAATAATAGTGTTATTTAAAAATTAAAGATATCTTCTGACTTTTTGATGGGATGTAATACTTAATTAATTAAACACAAGGTTTGTAAACTTAATCTATTAACGATTTAAGGGAAAAATACAGTAAAGCGGTTTGATCCTTAGAGTTTATACCTTATTTTTGTAATGCAAATTAAATTCTATGAGTCTTACATCTTCAACAATTGGCCGAAAAGTAGCAATGGCACTTTCTGGCTTATTTTTGGTTGTTTTTTTAACACAACACTTCACGATTAATTTCATTTCGGTCTTCAGCGCCAAAACTTTTAATGAAATTTCTCACTTTATGGGGAATAATCCTATAGTACAGTTTGTTCTCCAGCCGATTCTAATTTTTGGAGTAGTTTTTCATTTTACGATGGGATTTGTGTTGGAGATACAAAATCGAAAATCAAGAGCTATTCAGTATGTTGAATTTAAAGGAAGCGCAAACGCTTCTTGGGTATCTAGAAACATGATTTGGTCTGGAGCAGTAGTGCTTTCTTTTTTAGGTCTTCATTTTTATGATTTCTGGTTCCCTGAAATGAACTATAAATATATTGAGGTTCTTCCATTTGACCCCACAAGATACTATGAGGAAATGACGCATAAATTTCATGACTTCTTGCGAGTTGGACTTTATATTATTTCATTTATCTTTTTAGCCCTTCACTTAAACCATGGGTTCGCTTCTTCTTTTCAAAGTGTAGGTGTCAATAATAAATATAGTTCTAGTATTAAAAAGTTTGCAATTGCATTTTCAGTGATTATTCCTGTTGGATTTATATTTATAGCTCTATTTCATCACATAAACTCATTATAGTATGTCACTAGATTCAAAAACACCAAAAGGTCCTGTAGCCGATAAATGGACCAATCATAAGAGTAAAATTAATTTAGTAAGTCCTGCAAACAAACGTCTAATTGATGTTATAGTAGTTGGAACAGGACTGGCAGGGGCTTCAGCGTCAGCTACCCTAGCAGAGCTAGGATATAATGTTAAAACTTTCTGTTTTCAGGATTCTCCACGACGTGCGCATTCTATTGCCGCACAAGGAGGTATTAATGCTGCTAAAAACTATCAAGGAGATGGTGATTCAACCCACCGTCTTTTTTACGATACTATTAAGGGTGGAGACTATCGCTCTAGAGAGGCCAACGTTCATAGATTAGCAGAGGTGTCAACGAATATCATTGACCAGTGTGTTGCACAAGGTGTACCTTTTGCACGTGACTATGGCGGTTTGCTGGATAATCGATCCTTTGGTGGAGTTCTTGTTTCTCGAACTTTTTATGCAAAAGGACAAACAGGGCAGCAATTATTGTTAGGTGCTTATTCAGCAATGAACCGACAAATTGGTCGCGGTAAAATTAAAATGTACAATCGCCATGAAATGATGGATTTAGTGATTGTTGACGGTAAAGCTAGAGGAATTATAGCACGAAACTTAGTAGATGGAAAACTTGAACGCCACAGTGCTCATGCTGTTGTAATTGCATCTGGAGGGTATGGAAATGTATTCTTTTTATCCACAAACGCAATGGGAAGTAATGTTTCAGCAGGATGGAAAATTCATAAAAAAGGAGCTCATTTTGCTAATCCATGTTTCACGCAAATTCATCCTACCTGTATTCCTGTTTCTGGTGATCATCAGTCAAAATTGACTTTAATGTCAGAATCTTTAAGAAATGACGGTAGAATCTGGGTACCAAAAAACATTGAAGATGTTAAATTAATTCGAGAAGGTAAATTAAAGGCCACAGAAATTACAGAAGAGAATAGGGATTATTACCTGGAGAGAAGATATCCTGCTTTTGGAAATCTAGTACCTAGAGATGTTGCATCTCGGGCAGCTAAAGAACGTTGTGATGCTGGGTATGGTGTAAATAAAACAGGCGAGGCGGTTTATCTTGATTTTGCAGCGGCAATCACCCGCTACGGAAAAGAACAAGCTCATGTTAAAGGACTTGATGAAAATGATTCTGCTTTAGTTAAAAAGTTAGGACAAGACGTTGTTCGTTCTAAATACGGAAATCTTTTCCAGATGTATGAAAAAATTGTAGATCAAGACCCATATGAAATGCCAATGATGATTTATCCTGCAGTTCATTATACTATGGGAGGGGTATGGGTAGATTATAATTTAATGACTTCTATTCCTGGATGCTACGCTATTGGAGAAGCAAATTTCTCTGACCATGGAGCCAATAGGTTAGGAGCCTCTGCATTAATGCAAGGTTTAGCCGATGGATACTTTGTTCTGCCATACACTATCGGGGATTATTTAGCAGATGATATTAGAACGGGAAAGATAGATATCAGCCTTCCTGAGTTTGAAAAAGCAGAAGCAGCAGTGAAAGTACAGTTGGAAAGCTTTGTGAATAATAATGGAAAGAATTCAGTTGATTATTACCATAAGAAATTAGGTAAAATTATGTGGGACAAATGTGGTATGTCTCGAAATAAAAAAGGGTTAACAGAAGCCATTGCTGAAATTAGTGCATTACGTAAAGATTTTTATAAAAATGTAAATGTTCCCGGAACAACCAAAGAGTTTAATGAGCAACTTGCTAAAGCAGGACGTGTTGCTGATTTTTTAGAGTTGGGTGAATTGTTTGCGAAAGATGCATTGGAACGAAATGAATCTTGTGGGGGTCACTTTAGAGAAGAGTCACAGACCCCTGAAGGAGAAGCGCTGAGAAATGATAAAGATTTCACCTTTGTTTCTGCATGGGAATATAAAGGAGAACCTTCTAAAGCGAAATTGCATAAAGAGGAATTGAAATATGAAGAGATTGAAGTAAAAACAAGATCTTATAAATAAGCATTAGATAATTTAGATTATGAATTTGACATTAAAAGTTTGGAGACAAGCAAATGCGAAAGCTAAAGGGAACATGGAAAACTATTCAATTGCGGATATTTCTCCTGACATGTCCTTTTTAGAAATGATGGATGTTTTAAATGAACAATTAATAGGACAGGGTATTGATCCAATTGCTTTTGATCATGATTGTCGTGAAGGAATTTGCGGAATGTGTTCTATGTTTATTAACGGAGAAGCTCATGGTCCAGATCGTTTGGTTACGACATGTCAATTACACATGCGTAAATTTAAAGATGGAGATACTATAACAATTGAACCGTTTCGTGCCCAAGCATTTCCTGTGATTAAAGATTTAACTGTTGACCGCTCAGCATTTGATCGTGTCCAACAAGCTGGGGGATTTGTAAGTGTAAATACATCTGGAAATACTCAAGATGCAAACGCCATTCCAATTGGTAAGCACGATGCAGATAAAGCTTTTGATGCAGCTACTTGTATTGGATGTGGTGCTTGTGTGGCTAGTTGTAAAAATGCTTCTGCAATGTTATTTGTGTCTGCAAAAGTATCCCAATATGCTTTACTACCTCAAGGTAAAGTAGAAGCAACTGACCGTGTAATGAACATGGTAAAACAAATGGACGATGAAGGTTTCGGAAACTGTACTAACACTGGTGCATGTGAAGTAGAATGTCCAAAAGGGATTTCTTTAGAAAACATAGCACGGATGAATCGAGAATATTTATTTGCTAGCTTGAAAGGCTAAGTATTTTTAAAAGATTATAAAAATGTAACTTAACTATTACGAAGGAATTTAGCTTTTTGGAGTTAAAAGAAAACGTCACTAAAATTAATTAGTGACGTTATTTTAAAGTATAACATCTTCTATTGCAAAGAAGTTTAATTTGCTTCTTTCAAGGTTACATTTACAACTTTCGTATCAGGTACTTGTAATGCACCACTTACAGCATCAATAACCCATCCTAGAATATTAAATCCATTTAATATTGAAACAAAATTAAACTTACCATCAATGACAACTGTTTTAGTTTCAAACCCATCTTTTTCAAAAGTGACTATATCATCTACTTTAAGTTTTAGTTGAATTGGAGTATTACCTTTTTCAATCCCATTAACTGAAACGGTAGTTCCAGTTTCTTTTGGTGTATTCATTGCTACCCTACCTTTTCCACCTGTAAAAAGTGCTCCACAAGAAGTAAAAAGTATAAGAGTTAACATTATTGTAATAATTTTTTTCATTTGTTTATTTTTAAATTCATTTATTTTAAATGACTTAGATCACACTATTTTCTCAAATAATGATGATTTTTTTGTTATTAAAAACAATGTTCTTTATAAATTCCAAAATCAAAATTTGATTGAGGTAAATTCAAATCTAAAATTAGAATATGATTCTTTTTGTTTTGTAACAGGGAGTGAAAATTTATTAATCTATGATGGTGGCGGAAAAGTTTTAGCTTATCAAAATGATTCTTTTAATATTTTAGATAGATCTCATTACTGGAGATCCTCATTTAACAGTTTTAATTTCTTTAGAAAAAATAATATTTATTCATTTGGTGGTTATGGTTATTTTAATACACGAAATAATCTAATTTCTTTTGATTTTAATTCAAAAGAATGGCATAATACTAATGCGAAACCCACAATTAATTTAAATAGGAGGGAGGTGATTGGTCATTATTCAATGGAAACAGATCAATTATTTATTGGATTAGGATGGGATGAATATGACAATAAATATACGGATGCTCATGTGTTTGACTTTAAATCAAATAAATGGACTAAATATGCAGAAATCGAAAATGTTAATGAACAACATTATGTTATTATAAATAACTACACATTCCCAATGATCATAAGAAGAATGAAATAATCATTTTTGACTTTTTGAATAAAAAGTACATATTATACAATTCACCCTCAAATAATTTAGATGGAATAATTAAAGGGCATTATAATCGTAAAACAAAAGAATTTATTTTCTCAAATCATATCGATGGTAAATTAGATTTTCATACTGTTAGTGAATCAGATTTCTTAATCGGTGAAAATGAGCTTTATTTTTTTTAAAAAAATTATTTACCATACATTTTATTCACACTTTTTTTCGCTTCAGCTTCCATGTTTATAGTGTTCTTTTTAAGAAAAAATAAAAAATCCAATTTTAAAAAAATCATAGCAAATTTTTTAAAAATCTCGTCTTCATTAAATGAGCTTGATTCACTTTTTTTAAATAAAATCATTCAGGAACATCCTAAAGCTGTAAAATATTCAACTTTAATGGATTTGTTAGACAATAACCTTGCATATGAGACGAAAGTTAAAAAAGTATACAACTCTGAAGCTTCGATTAATCTGACTCTAAAAATATATATTTCAACGAATGAAGATATCCTTCAAATAAAAAGGAATCCTAGCGATAGTAGAATTAAAGAATTTTACATAACTAAATAAACTTTCTTAAAGTGTTGATTTTTAACTAGACTAAACTTTAATTTCTTCATAGTTATTAATTGTTCTTTTACAGCCCATCTTCATTAGAATTTTTTCATCAAACATAGTTGTTACTCCAATTACATCCATTCCTGCTGCTTTAGCTGAAAGTATTCCAGATAATGTATCCTCAAAGGCAAGACAATCGCTGGGATTAACACCAATTTTTTCAGCAGCTGTCAAAAAAATTTCAGGATGAGGTTTGCCTTTTTTCACTTCATGTCCACCAGTGGTGGAATGAAAAAAATCCTTCAAATTCAATGCTTTAAAAGTAAAATTAATATTATGTTGATCGCCCATTGTTGCTAATCCCATTGGAATATTTTTTTCAAATATATTTTCTAAAAACAATATCAAACCAGAAATTGATTTCACGTGAGGACGGTATAATTCTCGGTAGAGTTCTTCTTTATAACTTCCGATTTTCCGAAGCGTTTCTATGTCTGAAATTTCAGGAAAAAGCCGAGCCATAATTTCTACTAAAGAACCTTCGTGATATTTTTCATCAAAAGTGTCATAGTCTAAATCTAATTTATGGTGATTAAATAACTCGATCCAAGATTGTTTATGATATAACATGTTATCCATAAGAGTTCCATCCATATCAAAAATTAGTGCTTTATAATGCATCAATTACTTTTTTAACGAAAAGTCCGATTTGACTTGGTTCTAACCAACGAGTAACAATAACAATATCTTCATCTGGAATAATGACAATATAATTTCCACCAAATCCTGATGCATAAAATACATTTTGAGGAACACCTTGCCAAAAACGATCGGTTCCTTTTTTATTTAACCACCACATATAGCCATAGCTTATATTTGCTGGAGAGGGAGTAGTGGCATCTATAATCCAATTTTTACTTATCAATCGATTACCTTTCCAAGCCCCGTCATTCAAGAAAAGAAGTCCAAAACGTGCATGATCCAGCGTGTTAATAAAGAGGCCTCCTCCAGAATGTCCTCCACCGGAAACCGATTGTGCACGTTGGCCATCTAGTTCAATCCAAGAATTATTATAACCATACCATCTCCAAGAACTACTAGCTCCAATTGGGTCCATAATATATTCTTTCAACACCTGAGGTAAAGGTTTTCGCCACACATTTAGTAGAGAATACGCCAAAAGATTAACTCTCACATCATTGTATTCAAATTGAGTTCCAGGAATGGAAAAAGCTCTATTTTTCCAATCGTCAATACTTCCTTTACTAGGAGGTCTGTCTGCCCAATCATGGCCTCCCCAAAGTGTTCCAGACCAGTCTGATGATTGATTAAGTAAATGTTCCCAGGTAATCTGGCTATTGTGATTTCCATCAAAAGTGGTATCCCAAATTATTTTACTTACTTTTTCTTTTGGTGAAATTAGATTCCGATCTACTGCCAATCCTGCAACTGTGGAGAGATAACTTTTAGTAACGCTAAAGGTCATATCCACACGTTCAACAGATCCCCAAGAAGCGATTTGATATCCATTTTTTAAAATCATCCCCGCGGGGCTCCCTCTTTTTTTTGTTGGGCCCAAAATTTTGTGGTAAGGTTCTTTAGAAAATCCGCGTAAGATCGCAATGCGCAGATCTTTGGAACCACTGTATTCATTTTTTTTCGCAAAGTCAATCGCTTCAGCTATTTTTCCTGAGTCAATAGAGTATTCACCAGGATCCTTTTGTTGCCATGTTCCATGAGCAGGAGGAAAATAGTATTGACCATATAGTGAAGGGTAGCAAAAAACAACAAATAGTAAACATTTTATTATTGGCCTCATAATGTAAAATCTAGTTAAATTACAGCTCTAAAATAAAGATAAGTAATTTAGAAACTTGTTCAAGTTTCATCACTTTTAAATTAATGGTATGCAAATAAAACTTCACATTACCGCTCTTCAAATCCCACTATTTTGGGAGGCACCTGACCTAAACAGAAAAAGTATTGATGAAAAGTTAACTAAGCTTCATGACACAGATATAGTATTATTACCGGAAATGTTTACTTCTGGCTTTACTATGAATCCAAATACCGTAGCTGAATCAATGGACGGAACTACCATTAAGTGGATGAAAAGCTGGGCATATAAATTAGATGCAGCTGTTGGAGGCAGTATAGTGATTGAAGAAGATGGAGCTTATTTGAACCGTTTTGTTTGGGTAACACCCTCTGGAAAACTTTCTTTTTATGATAAGCACCATACCTTCACATTGGCTGGAGAAGATCAAGTTTATCAAAGAGGTAATGATGATGGGATTATAATTTTTAAAGGCTGGAAAATATGTTTGCGTATTTGTTATGATTTACGCTTTCCTGTATGGTCTAGAAACACCCAAGATTATGATCTATTAATCTATGTAGCAAATTGGCCCAAACCAAGAATCAGCGCATGGGACACTCTTTTGAAAGCTCGTGCAATCGAAAATATGAGTTATGTAGTTGGAGTTAACCGCTCTGGAGAAGATTCAAAAAGGAATGATTATCCTGGACATTCAGCAATTTATGATTCGTTAGGAAATTGTATTTCAGGAGATCTTTCCTCTGAAACAAAAAATATTTCTGCTTTTATTAATTATCAGGAGTTACAAGCACATCGGAAGAAGTTGCGCTTTCTGGAAGATCGAGATAATTTTGACTTGTGTTAAAAGTTTCGTTCATATCCCAGTTAGCACGTAAGTCAATTTCTTTCCAATAATAAATTATTTTTTCTGGTTGTATTTTCTCCAAATAATTTCCAGTATCCCACTTTCTATTACCATTAAAATCTTCAATTAAGCGTACACTATATTTTCCAGCATTTAATAATTCAAAGGAAAACTTGTTTCCAGGCATAAGGCTATCATAACGACGCACCACTTTTTTGTTATTAAGTAATTCAATGATATAGGGACTGGAGCTTTCATGCTGAACCCGCAAATAGATATTTCCATAATCTTCTATCTTTTTAGTTGATGTTCTGAAAACAATAGTATCGTGAGTTCTTCCCCAAAAATCTTTTAAAGCATTGGGCAAAAGTTTTATTTCATATCGATCATTAGGAATTACTTCAAAATCAACGGTAATACGGTCATAATTTTTTTTAATTTTCAAAAAAGCAGGTATTTGAATGGTATCTACATTTGTTACAATTATTTTTTCAGAGTCCACTTCTGTTACTGGTAGATTACTTTCAAGCTCTAGCTTACTCTTTAAACGCAAACTTCCTTTAGTAAACTTTTTGATAATTAATGAGTCTTCAATCGGATCTTTAAAAAAGACCGTTTTGGTTCTAAGAGTGTCTTGAATTTCAATTTTAAATTTAAGAGAATCTAAGAAGGCACCTCTAAACCAATAATCTAAGGTGTCTGTAACACGGTTTTTAGTTACTAATGATTCAAAAGAATCAGGAACATCACTAGTCATTTCAAAAGCCTGGGCATCGTGTTGTCCATAATAAGCTATTGCGATATGATGATCATTTATAAAGTTTGGTTTGTCCCAAAAGAAATTAGTGCGTTCTTTAAAAAGGTTTAAATCTATAATGGAATCCTTTGGAAGTTCAATAAGGCGGTCAAGGTATCCTATCTTATCTACGCTTTGATCAAAAAAATAATTTCCAGCTTTATCTTCAAGTGCAATAATTGCATATTTTCCAGCACGTAAATTTTGAAAACGAAATATGGTAGTATCAAGTGTGCTGGTAACATACAGAGGCTTTTTCGTAAAAACTGTTGAGTCTTTATAGGTAGAGTCTATCGGATAGAGTTGTAAAGAAATAAAACGTTCTGTATCTTTTTCAAATGCATCAGATATACGTCCTCTAATGAAGAGGGAGTCTATAGTGGCTCCTGTGGATAAGGTGTATGTTAAATATGATGTTGGATTATTTTCGTTAAAATCAATAATACTTTCACCAAAGTTAAAAGTGTAAGTAGTATTTTCAAAAAGAGTATCAGTTAATTTAATATTTACTTTTTTTGAAGCCCCCGTGGTGGGGTACACTTTATATTTATCAGAACTTAAAGGTGGTGAAATAATAAGTTGTTTACCTACGTCTTTTAAAGTTACAAATTCATCAAAGGTTAATGTGATTTCTTCTTTATCAAAAAATGTAGTATTCATTTTTGGAGAAGCGTTAACCATAATTGGAGGAAGTGAATCTTTTGGGCCACCTGTGGGTGTTGCTCTTTTGGCACATTGAATTGTGTTAATAAGAAGTATGCCAATAAGTAAAAGCGAAAACCGGTATTTCATCATTTTTAGATTCTTCACAAAATAACATAATAGAGCTCTATAAAAATAACAAAAAGGATTATTTTTGACCCATGGCTCAACAATCAGATCAATTCAAAAAAGTAATTTCCCATGCCAAAGAGTATGGTTTTGTATTCCCTTCTAGTGAAATTTACGATGGCTTAAGTGCTGTGTATGATTATGCACAAAATGGGGT
>Ga0307986_10001153_pt1 | contig 19379 bp, 24 predicted proteins | sample EllFjometageno82_FD_203170 | JGI IMG/M metagenome (GOLD analysis project Ga0307986, IMG submission 203170) | Marine microbial communities from Ellis Fjord, Antarctic Ocean - #82 | ecosystem: Environmental > Aquatic > Marine > Unclassified | place: Southern Ocean | collected 2014-10-09
ACCACATGGTGTTTACAGAAAATTAAAAATATCAAGAATAGCCTTAAGAGACTTAGGATTGCATGGATTAATTCCAGGCATGACGAAGTCGAGCTGGTAGAAAGGAACATATGAGTTTAAGTGACCCAATTGGAGATATGATCGCAAGAATTAAAAATGCTTTAGTGAGAAATCACAAGAAAGTGGCATTACCTTCCTCTAACTTTAAAGTTAAAATTGCTGATATTTTAAAAAATGAAGGTTTTATCAAAGAGTATAAAATTGATATGGAAGATAAAAAACCTACATTATCTATTGATTTAAAATACTACTCTGGAAACCCAGTTATTAGTACATTCGAAAGAGTATCAAGACCTGGAAGAAGAATTTTTTCTAGTGCTGATAGTTTACCAAAAATCAATGGTGGTCTTGGAGTTGCAATTATATCGACACCAAAAGGAGTAATGACTGATGTCGACGCTAGAAAGCAAAAAGTTGGTGGTGAAATAATCTGTAAGGTATTTTAATGTCAAAAATTGGTAAAATAAGTATTTCAATCCCAGAAAAAGTTAAGGCTGTATTGTCTGGAAGCATTCTTAATATTGAAGGACCGCTAGGAAAGAAGTCTCTTAATGTTGATCTGGAAATGTTTAGTGTGGATATAGCAGAAGGCAAAGAGATATCCATTAAACCAAAAAAATTAGACAAGAACTCAAAAAGATTATGGGGTATGAATAGAAGTTTAATTAATAATGCTGTCATTGGTTCTAGTACTGGTTATGAGAAAATACTCGAATTAGTTGGTGTTGGATATCGAGCGGCACTAAAAGACAAACAGTTAAATTTACAACTAGGTTATAGTCATGATATAAATTTTGATATACCAGAGGACATTAAAATTGTTGTTGAGAAACAAACAACGATTAAAGTTAGTGGATCTGATAAACAACAAGTTGGAATGGTTTGTTCAAAAATTAAATCTTTTAGAAAACCAGAGCCATATAAAGGTAAAGGTATAAGAGAAAAAGGTCAGTATATATTAAGAAAAGAAGGAAAGAAAAAATAATGAAATTAAACACAATTGATAGAAAAAAATTTAGAGTAACCAATAAAGTTAAAAGAGTCTCTTCTCCTGAAAGGTTTAGATTAAGTATTTCAAGATCTTTAAAAAATATATCTGCTCAAATAATTGATGATGTTAAAAATATTACTTTACTATCTTGTTCTTCAATCGAGAAAGATATTAAGGCAATGAGTAAAGTTAATAAGACGGAGATTTCAAAAATTGTTGCTGAAAAACTTGCAAAAAAAGCAGTAAAAAAAGAAATAAAAAAAATTTATTTTGATAGAGGTGTTTATAAATACCATGGTAGAGTTAAGGTATTCGCTGAAACATTACGTAAAAATGGAATGGAATTTTAATTATGGATTTTAAGAAAAAAAATGATGACGGTATTTTAGAGAAACTAGTTCACATAAACAGAATTACAAAAGTTGTAAAGGGTGGGCGTAGATTTGGTTTTTCAGCATTAGTAGTTGTTGGTAATCAAGCTGGAAAAATTGGTGTAGCTCATGCAAAAGCTAAACAAGTTCCTGATGCAATAAAGAAAGCTAATGAAAATGCTAGAAGAGTATTAATTCATATTCCTTTAAGAGATGGCAGAACTATCCACCACGATGTTTATGGAAAAGATGGTGCAGGTAAAATTATTTTAAGATCTGCCCCTAAGGGAACTGGTATTATTGCTGGTGGTCCAGTTAGAGCCGTTTGTGAGGTTTTAGGAATTAAAGACATAGTTGCAAAATCAATGGGAACATCGAACCCACACAACATGATAAGAGCTACCATGAAAGCTTTATCAAAACAAAACTCACCAAAACATATAGCAACAATTAGAAATAAAAAGATTTCTGACATAATTGAAAAAAGAGGATAATGAGTACATTAAATACAACAGGTAAAGTTTTACACAAAAAGAAGATGAGAGTGGGAAGAGGTATCGGTTCTGGTAAAGGAAAAACTTCGGGTAGAGGGGTTAAAGGTCAAAAATCCAGATCAGGTGTTGCGATTAAAGCTTTTGAGGGTGGTCAAATGCCTTTATACAGAAGATTACCTAAAAGAGGATTTAATGCGATTAAGAGATATCAAACCATGATTGCGATTATGAATTTAGAAAAAATTCAATCATACATTGATGAAAAAACTATTAATTCTAGTGATATAATAAACATAACCTTGCTTAAAAAATTAAAATTGATTAATAAAAATTCTCAAAAATTAAAGATACTTGGTACTGGTGATATTAAAGATAAAGTTAGCATTGAAGCTGATTTAATATCAAAATCAGCTGTATTAAAATTAGAGAAAGCTGGCGGCTCAATACAATTAAAAAAATAATTAAGATATTATGAGTGCATCTTCTCAAACTAATGATCTTAAAAACCGTGTACTTTTCACAATATTTATCCTAGCAGTTTACAGATTTGGTACATTTGTACCTCTTCCAGGAATTGATCCACAGCAATTACAAGTAATGATGAGTGGTAATCAAAAAGGACTACTAGGCATGTTTAATGTTTTCGCTGGTGGAGCCGTTAGTAGAATGGCTATTTTTGCTTTAGGTATCATGCCATATATTTCTTCTTCAATTATTGTTCAACTATTAACTGGTGTTTCTGATTACTTTAAAAATCTAAAAGCACAAGGTGAAACTGGTAGAGCTAAAATTACTCAAATAACTAGATACGGAACAGTTATATTAGCTACAATTCAGGGTTACGGGTTATCTATTGGCTTAGAGTCATCAGCTAATTTAGTTATTAACCCAGGTTTATTTTTTAAAATAACAACAGTCTCAACTATTGTTGCTGGTACAATGTTTTTAATGTGGCTAGGTGAGCAAATCACACAAAGAGGCATAGGTAATGGTATCTCATTAATTATATTTGCTGGAATTGTTGCTGAAATTCCAAGAGCGCTAGTCACTACATTTGAATTAGGGAGAACAGGTGCTGTTTCAACAATCTTGATTATTGTAATTTTTGTTCTTTTAATTGCAACTATCATGTTCATTGTATTTATGGAAAGAGCATTAAGAAAAATCCTTATAAATTATCCTAAAAGACAAATGGGTAATAAAATGTATGGTGGTGAATCTTCTCATTTACCATTAAAGATTAACCAAGCAGGTGTAATTCCTGCAATTTTTGCATCAGCATTGCTATTACTACCAGTAACCTTTTCTAGTTTCACTTTTTCAGATAATGATGCGTTTTTAAACATCAGCTCTTACTTTACTCAAGGACAACCACTCTACATGCTGTTATATGCATCTGGAATAATATTTTTTACCTTCTTCTACACATCTATTACTTTTAACCCTACAGAGACTGCAGATAATTTAAGAAAATATGGTGGATTTGTGCCAGGTATTAGACCAGGAGAAAATACAGCCCTATATATTGAAAAAATTGTTACAAAACTCACAACAATTGGAGCTCTTTATTTAACTATCGTTTGTTTAATGCCAGAGTTTTTAATTGCAAATTATCCAATACCATTTTATTTAGGTGGCACGTCAATATTAATTGTGGTTGTTGTTGCAATTGATACTGTAACCCAAATTCAGACAAGATTAATGAGCTCTCAATATGAGCAATTAATTAAAAAAACTAAATTCGGTAAATAAAAAGTGAATATAATTTTATTTGGTCCCCCAGGAGCTGGAAAGGGGACCCAAGCCCAATTTATTGTAAAAAGACATAACTACTTTCAACTATCTACAGGTAATCTTTTAAGAGAAGAAGTTAAATTAAAAACAGTTCTTGGACTAGAAATAGAAAAATTAATATCCAATGGTAAATTTGTTTCAGATGCAACAGTTAACACGTTATTAAGACAATCTATTACTAACCTAAAATTTAGAGATAGAATTATTTTTGATGGTTACCCCAGAAACGTAGAGCAAGCTAAGAATTTAGAGTCAATTTTAGGTGAATTTAACCAAATCATTGGACATATTATTTTTTTGAATGTTTCAAAAGATATAATCAAAAAACGTATTATGGGCCGTGTGACTTGTGAAAAATGTCATATGACATTAAATGAGTTTTTTAATAAAAAACAAATTGAGTTACACCCTTGTGGTAAAGAGTTTTTAAAGAGGAGAAAGGATGATAATTTGAATGTAGTTATCGCAAGATATGACACATATATGTCTTCAACCAAGCCTGTACTAGATTTCTATGCTAAAAAAGAAAATTTTACAGAAATTGACGGTGCGGCTGAAATTGAGCAAATAACCAGCAAAATCGATGATGTTCTTTCAGTTTAATGCGTTGACTTTAGAACATCTTCTTATATAAAAGGCTAAATTTATTCTCAAAAATATGGCGCGTATAGCAGGTGTAAACATTCCACAAAATAAACTTGTACACATAGGACTTACATATATCTATGGTATTGGTGATAGATTTTCAAATCAGATTTGTACTTCATTGGAAATTCCTAAAGCTAAAAGAATTAATGAATTAACTGATGCTGATATTTTAAAAATTAGGGAATATATTGATGCAAATTTTAAAGTAGAAGGTGACCTTAGAAGAGATTATTCTTTAACTATCAAGAGACTAATTGATCTTGCATGCTATAGAGGTTCAAGACATAGAAAAAAACTTCCAGTTAGGGGGCAAAGAACAAGATGTAATGCAAGAACTAGAAAAGGTAAGGCTATTGCAATTGCAGGTAAAAAATTAACACCACTTAAAAAATAATTAATTTATGGCTAAAGTAGATAAAGTAGAAACACCAGATTCTGTTGTAGAAAAAAAAGTAGAAAAAAAAGTAGCTAAAGGTTCTAAAAAAAGCTCTTATTCAAAAAAAAAGAGAATTAAAAAAAATATTCTTAATGGAGTTGCCTATGTACAGTCTACATTTAACAACACTATAATTTCAATAGCTGATACTAATGGAAATGTTATTTCATGGGCATCGGCTGGTCAAAAAGGTTTTAAGGGTTCAAGAAAATCTACCCCGTATGCAGCACAAATTGCTGCAGACTCTGCTGCATCTAAAGCATTAGAGTATGGAATGAAAACATTAACAGTTCAGGTTAAAGGACCTGGCTCTGGAAGAGAAACAGCTTTAAGAGCCTTACAAGCAAAGGGATTTAAAATCCTTTCAATAAAAGATACAACACCAATGCCACATAATGGCGTAAGACCACCAAAGAAAAGGAGAGTTTAATAAATGGAAAGTTTAAATGTAAATGCTAAAAATTGGAAAGCATTAATTAAACCAGCTCAATTAGATGTTAAAATTAGTGATGATAAATCACACGCAAAAATTATAGCAGAGCCATTAGAAAAAGGTTATGGTTTAACTTTAGGAAATTCTTTAAGAAGAATTTTACTTTCATCTATAAGAGGAACAGCGGTAACTTCTATTCAAATTGATGGAGTGTTACATGAATTCACTTCTATTAAGGGGGTAAGAGAAGACGTAACTGACATAGTTTTAAATGTTAAGTCGTTAGCATTAAAAAGTGCTTCCGACACTTCTAAAAAACTAATTCTTGATGCTAAAGGACCTGGTGAAATTAAAGCTTCAGATATAGCTCCAATGGCTGATATTGAAATATTAAACCCAGATTTGGTTATCTGTAATCTGGATGAAAAAACGCATTTTCATATGGAAATGAATGTTGGAACTGGCAAGGGCTATGTACCAGCTGTAATGAATAAACCTGAAGAACCGCCGCTTGGTTTAATAGCAATTGATTCTTTGTATAGTCCAGTTAAAAAAGTTTCATATGCTATAAGCACTGCAAGAGAAGGTAAAGCGTTAGACTATGATAAATTAATAATGGAAGTTGAAACTAATGGTTCAATTTCAGCTGAAGATGCAGTTGCATATTCAGCAAGAATATTTCAAGATCAATTGAATATGTTTGTTAATTTTGATGAACCCGTGGAAGCACCCATTAAGGAAGTTTCAACCGAACCTGAATTTAATAGAAATCTTTTAAGAAAAGTAGATGAGCTAGAACTATCTGTTAGATCAATGAATTGTCTTAAAAACGATAATATCACTTACATAGGTGACCTTGTCCAAAAATCAGAAGGTGAAATGCTTAGAACTCCAAACTTTGGAAGAAAATCACTAAATGAAATAAAAGAAGTTTTGACTGGTATGTCTTTATATCTTGGTATGGAAATACCAAATTGGCCACCAGAAAATATAGCTGAAATGTCTAAGAAGTTAGAGGAACAGATATAATGAGACACGGCATGGCTAATAAAAAGCTAAATAGAACATCTGAACATAGGAAAGCATTATTAAAGAATATGTTAAATTCTTTAATCAAATATGAGCAAATTACCACCACACTTCCAAAAGCTAAATTCCTAAAACCACAAGCAGATAAAATTATTACCTTGGGGAAAAAAGTAACTCTCCAAACAACAAAAATGTTAATGACTAAATTACAAGACATTACTTCAGCAAAAAAAGTTACAAAAACTTTATCTAAAAGGTATGAAAAAAGACATGGTGGTTACACTAGAATTATTAAAGCTGGATTTAGATATGGTGATAATGCACCAATGGCTATAATTGAATTTGTTGATAGAGATGTTGAGGCAAAAAGAGTAGATAGAAAGAAAAAAGACTCAACTAAAGATAAAAACGAAGAAAAAAAATTAGCTACTGCTTAATTTTTTATATAAAAACCTTACATCATGAAAAAGTCTTTTAGCGTTGATTCAACGTTTAACGATATGCGTATAGATCGTTGGATCAGAAACAACTTAGGAAATATTCCTCAAGGTTTAATAGAAAAAAGTTTAAGAAGTGGAAAAATTAAACTTAATAATAAAAAGACAAAAAGCTCCCAAAAAGTAAAAACAGGTGACACTGTTGACTTATTCAATTTTGATTACACAGCAACTATAGTTCAAAAGAAAATAAAATTTATACCATCGGAGGAAGTTATTAAAGAGAATGAAGATTTAATAATTGATAATACTGATGATTTTATTGTACTAAATAAAAGTTCTGGTATTTCAGTGCAAGGTGGTACTAAATCAAAAAAAAACCTAGTAGATATTTTTGCTAGGAGTGACATTTTTCAAGATACAAAACCATTTTCTGTCCATAGACTGGATAAAGATACATCAGGTGTTTTTATTATGGCAAAACACAGAGAAGCAGCACAATTATTGACTTCTTTATTTCGATTGAGAAAAGTACATAAAACTTATTTAGCTATATGTCATGGTGAATTACAAAAAGATTCTGGTGAATGGAATGATGATCTTACTAGATATGATAATGATAAGGAGATAGTTGAAAAAGCCAGAACCCTTTATAAAGTTTTAGATAAAAATTCTATTTGCAGTCTAATTGAAATGAAACCTATAACTGGGAGAAAGCATCAGCTAAGAAAACAATTATATGCTGTAGGTTGCCCAATTTATGGCGATCAAAAATACAAGTTTAGCAATACAGATAAAGCAATTAATAAGAACTTAATGCTTCACTCCTATCAAATTAAATTTATGATTAAGGATAAAAAATATACATATACAGCACTACTACCAGATTATTTTAAAAAGCTTTTGAAAACTAAAAGACTTAGTTTCCCAAGTTCTTAATAAAATTATTTATAATCACATCACTTAAACTATTATAATTTTGGTCATTAATTTCTTTAAGATTAGTGACACCTTTGTCTGAAATACCACAAGGAATTATATCTTTATATTTATTAAGGTTATTATTAATATTTATTGCAAAGCCATGATAGGCAATCCATTTACTAACTCTAACCCCAATTGCAGCAACTTTCTTAATATTAGTTTTGTCATTGAGCCAAATACCAACATTTTTAGGATCTCCAAATGATTTAATATTATATTCAGATAGACTTTCAATAATTGTTTTTTCAATTAATGTTATAAATTTTCTAATATCCCTGTGTCTTTTTTTTAAATCTATAGTAAAATAACAAATTAGTTGACCAGGACCATGGTAAGTAATTTTACCACCTCTGTTAGTCTTAATTAGATTAATACCTTTATTTAAAATTTCTTCCTTTTTATAGCTGGTTCCAGCTGTATAAACTTCTTCGTGTTCAAGAATCCAAATCAAATCACCTTTTTTTTTGTTATTTATATCTATCAACCTTTGTTCAAGAAATTTTATAGCCTTGTCATATTTCACTGGTTTTATTGACTTTTTAATTTCTATATTCATTTAAAAATTGTATTATTCTTATTATGCACTAATAGTGCGAAATTGATTTATAGGTAAATTTATGTCTTTAATAAAAAAAATAAAAGATAAAAAAGTTAATTTTGAGTTTAATAAAGAGTATTTAAAAGTTGTTACTTCCAAAATTGTGAACAATGATGCTCAATTTATTACTAATTCATTTAATGAAATGCACCCCGCTGATGCGGCTGATATTATTGAGCTTCTTGGTCAAAATGATAGAGAAAGTTTAATAAAACTTAATAATTTTAATATTAATCCTGAAGTTTTTATTGAACTTAATGAGTCTGTTCAATCTGAAATTATTGCTTATCTGTCCCCAGATTCAATTGTTAAGCTTTTAAAAAACCTTGAATCAGATGATGCTATTGCCATTTTAGAAAATGTAGATGAAAAAGATAAAAATGATATTTTAAGCTCATTACCACCCAAAGACCGTTTTGCTTTACTAGAAAGTTTAAGTTACCCAGAGGACACTGCTGCTAGAATAATGCAGCGTGAGTTTACGGTCATACCCAGTAATTGGTCAGTAGGACAAACAATTGATTTTCTGCGTGAAAATAAAGACTTACCTGAGTATTTTTTAGAAATTTTTATCATTGATGAGGAATTTAAGCCTATTGGAACGGTTCCATCATCAAAAGTTTTAACAACGTCTAGAGATACAAAAATGCTTTCTATCATGTCAGAATCACAACTACTTATTCCAGTGGACATGGATAAAGAAGAGGTTGGTAATGTTTTTGAGAATTACAATCTAAACTCTGCTGCTGTTGTTGATAAAAATAATAAGTTGGTTGGTATGATTACATATGATGATGTTTTAACAGTATTAAAAGAAGAAGCTGAAGAAGATGCCTTGAGGTTAGCTGGTGTAGGAGATGAGGAAATTACAGATGGAGTTTTAAAAAAAACAAAGCGAAGGTTTAACTGGTTATTATTAAATTTATTTACAGCTTTTCTTGCAACATGGGTTATTAGTTTGTTTGGTGCAACGATTGAACAGATGGTTGTTTTAGCATTTTTGATGCCCATAGTTGCCTCCATGGGTGGAAACGCTGGTATGCAAACTCTTGCTGTTACTGTCAGAACTTTAGCTACTAATGATTTAACCAAAAATAATATTTCACAAAATATTCTTAAAGAATTTAATATAGGAGTTTTAAATGGTATTATCTTTGCAGTAATTAGCGCACTTGTAGTTCAGGTTTGGTTCCATGACTCCTTACTTTCAATGATTATATCTACGTCAATGATTGTAACTATGATTGTTGCTGGATTATTTGGTATTCTTGTTCCAATTACTTTAAAGAAAATGAATATTGATCCTGCAATCGCATCCAGTGTATTTGTTACAACTATTACAGATGTTATTGGTTTTGTTTCTTTTTTAGGTGTTAGTGCATATTTACTTTAAAAATTATCTATTAGCCTTACATTATTTAGATAATATGCAATAAAAAGCTTAAAAGGTTTTTTATATAGATTGGTACTTAAGTTAATTAAGTTCCTACATTCAAGGTATTCAATTTTAATATCAAATTTTTGAATAAGTTCATTTTTAATGATTTTAATTTGATTTTTTGATTTATTTTTATTTCTGTTAATTGAACGTTTTAAATAAAATAATTTTTTGGCAATTATTCCTGCTATTTTAAGGCTAGCTTGGTTTAAAAGATTATTTCTTGAAGATAAAGCAACTTTATTTGTATTCCTAATAGTTATACAGGGGTAAACTTTAGAATTGTATTTTTTTTCAATAAGTTTTCTAACTAAAAAAAATTGCTGATAGTCTTTTTCACCCATAAAAATCATTTTTGGAGATATTAATTTTACTAGGCGGTTTAACACATCCAAAACACCTTCAAAGTGACCCTTTCTAAACTTTGCACATAGTATCTTTTCAGTTTTTTTAAGTGAAATTTTAGATTTTTCTACATCTTTATAAATTTGAGTTATTGTAGGTAAATAGACATAATCAACTTTTAATCCCTCAAGTACTTTAAGATCTTTATCAAGGCTTCTAGGATAAATTTTATAATCTTTTTTATTGTTAAATTGAGTAGGATTAACAAAAATACTGACTATAGTTTTTTTACATTTTTTTTTGGATATTTTGATTAAGGATTCGTGACCTTTATGAAGGTTGCCCATAGTCGGAACAAACCCTAATTTTTTTTCATTTTTAACTGCCTTATTTAAATCGGTTATATGTTTTATTAATTTCATTTGTAATAATAAGATTAATAAGTAAAACATTTATATGATTAAACAAGCTATAATTCCTTTGGCAGGTCTTGGAACAAGACTACTGCCTTTAACAAGTGTTTTTGCTAAAGAGCTTTTACCTATTAATGGCAAACCAGGAATTGAATATATTTTAGATGAATGTATAGAATCTGGAATTAAAGAAGTTATTTTTATTATTTCACAAAAAAAAATAATGATTAAAAAATATTTTTATAATGACAAATTTTATAAAGATATAATTAAGCGTAAAAAAGATTCACGCATTATAAAGGAATACAAAAAGATTTTAAAATATAGAAAAATGATTAAATTTGTGTTTCAAGATAAGCCACTAGGAACTGGCGATGCTGTTCTTAAAACTAAAAAATTTATTAAAGATAAATATTTTTTGATGTTATTACCTGATGATTTGATTATTAAAAAGAATTGTTCTAAATCCATGATTGCTATTTATAAAAAACACAAAACAGCTGTTATGGCCAGTATGAAGGTGCCCAGAAGTGAAGTCACAAGATGGGGTATATACAATGTAAAAAAAAAAATTGATAACAAAAACTTTATAATTCAAAGTGTAATTGAAAAACCCTCTATTAATGAAGCACCATCTAATAATGCAGTCATTGGTAGATACATACTGCCTAAGACTATTTTTAATAAACTATCTAAACTTAAACCAGGCAAAGGAGGAGAAATTCACATTACAGATGCCATTCAATCTTTAATTAATGATAAAGATAAATTTATTGGTCATAATTTTTCTGGAAAATATTTAGACTGTGGAACCATGAATGGTTATATTAATTCAACTTTGGAGATTTCTAAAAAATGAAACTATGTATGATTGGAACAGGATACGTTGGTTTAGTTAGTGGTGTTTGCTTCTCTGACCTTGGTAATGATGTTATTTGTGTAGATCGTGATAAAAGAAAAGTTGAGGATTTAAAAAATGGTATTATTCCAATTTATGAGCCTGGTTTAGATGAATTAGTTTTAAAGAATTATAATAATAAAAGATTAAAATTTTCTACAGATTTAAAAGACTCTGTTTCTAGGTCAGATATTATATTTATTTGCGTGGGCACTCCTACGAAAAAAAATGGTGATGGTGCTGATTTAAGTCAAATTTTTAATGTAGCAAAGGAAATTAGGAGCTCTATTTCTAAATTTAAGATCATAATAACAAAATCTACTGTGCCAGTTACTACAGGTGATGAAATAGAAAAAATTATTTCACAAAAGATATCCAAAAAACTTTTCTCAGTTATTTCAAATCCTGAATTTTTAAGGGAGGGTGAGGCTATTAGAGATTTTACTTATCCTGATAGAGTTGTAATTGGTACAATGGATAAGAAATCTAATAAAATTCTAAAGAACCTTTACTCACCTTTAATATCAAAAGGAGCAAAATATGTTAATACATCTAGAAGAGCTGCTGAATTAATTAAATATGCATCCAATGCTTTTTTAGCAACTAAAATAACCTTTATTAATGAACTTGCAAATTTATGTGAAAAAATAGATGTTAATATTGAAGATATTTCTATTGGAATGGGTCTTGATAAAAGAATTGGAGGACGTTTCTTAAGAGCAGGACCTGCGTATGGAGGTTCTTGTTTCCCAAAAGACACTAAGGCTATAGCAGCCACAGCAGACAAATATCATACAAATTTATCAGTTATAAAATCTGTCATTAAATCTAACGAAAATAGATCTTTGTTATTATTAAAAAGAGTTGAAGATATACTAAAAAATAAAATTAAAAATAAAAAGATATGTTTTTTAGGTGTTACCTTTAAAGCAAATACTGACGATATGAGAGATTCATCAAGTTTATTGATGATACCTTCATTAATTAAAAAAGGAGCTAAAATAAATTATTTTGACCCTACAGGAGAAAAAAATAATTTTAAAAAATTAAAAAATGTCAAATATTCTGAAAATATTAATTCTGCAATAAAAGAATCAGACCTAATTATTATTCATACTGAGTGGAATGACTTCAAGTCAATAAACTTTAAAAATAAGGTTCAAAATAAAAAATTTATTATTTTTGATATGAGAAATATTTACTCATCAAAAAAAATGAAAAAATTAAAAATAAAATATTTTGGAGTTGGGTGTTAGTTCAATTCAAAAATAGCATCAACTTCTACAGAAACACCTAGGGGTAAACTGCTAGCACTAATAGCTGCTCTAGTATGCATTCCTGCATCACCAAACACTGCGGTTATTAAATCAGATGCACCATTTATTACTTTGGGCTGTTCAGTGAATTCTTCTGTCGAATTAACAAAACCAGTTAACTTTACGCAAGATTTTATTTTTGTTAAATCATCCTTACACGCTTTCTTAACTTGTGAAATTATACTTAAACCACATCTATTCGCAGCTTGATAACCATCTTCAGTTGTTAATTCTTTTCCAATTTTACCTTTTATTAGTTCACCACTAGCAGATATTGAAATTTGACCTGATATAAAAAGCATTTTACCAATAATTTTTGATGCAACATATGAGCCCACAGGATCTCTTGCTTCTGGTAACTCTAACTTAAGTTGTTTAATTTTATCTTCAACACTCATCTCTAGATACCTTTAATTATTTTTTGTCTTTTTTGTTATTAGCTTTAGAAAATTCTTTTTTTTGATAATTTGCTGAATCTTTAGCAAAATTAGCTGCTTTGCATGCTAAATATTTAGGGTTAAATTTATTTATGATTGAGCAATCCTTCAATTCATCTGAAGATGAGCCTACTGTTAATGCATGCATAAAGATTATAGTAATTAGTAATTTTTTCATTTTATTTTTTTTATAATATATTCCTTTCTTTTTATATTATTTTTTTCTTTTCTCAATCAATATTAATGCTTCTTCGATATTAAGTTCTAAAGGATCTTTTTCTTTCGGTATTGTTGCATTTATAGATTTATATTTGATATAGGGTCCATACTGACCCTTCATTACTCTAATTGGTTTTTTATCTTCTGGATGCTCTCCGAGGTCTTTTATAATTGATGCAGACATTCTGCCTGATTTAGCTTTTGCTATTAGATTTATTGCTCTATTTAGACCAATAGAAAAAATTTCTTCCACATTTTCAATTTTAGCTGATTTATTTTCACACTTTAAATAAGGCCCAAATTTTCCTGAGTTCAATATTATATCTTTTTGATTTTCAGGATTAATTCCCAAAGTTTTTGGAAGAGAGCACAAAAATTTTGCCCTATCTAAATCAAAATTATCTAAGATAATTCCCTTTGGTATTGATACATTTTTTAAATTACTATTCTTTTTGTCTACTTTCTTTTTTCGTGTTTTCTTTTTTGTTTTTGTTTCAACTATTACCTCTGCTTTAATTTCATCAATTTTTTCATACTGTATATAAGGGCCAAATTTTCCATTCTTAAGGTACATATGGTTACCGTTTTCATGTTTTCCAATTAATATTGGTTCCGAAAGTTGTGATTGGGTGGCAGCTTTTACTTTTGATAGTGGTCTTGTAAATTTACAATTTGGATAATTAGAGCAACCTATAAAAGCTCCACCTCTAAAACTATTTTTTAAACTTAAAGAGCCATCATTGCATAATTTGCACTGTCGATTGATATTTCCCTCTTTATCTCTTTCAAAAATTAAACTACCCAAGCTATCATTGAGTAAATCTAAGACTTCTCTAGTTCTCTTTTCTTTAACATCAGACACATTTTGATTAAAGTCTTTCCAAAACATTTCGAGAACTTTTATCCATCCTTCTTTACCAGTTGTTATGTCATCTAATTGATTTTCTAATTTTGCTGTAAAATTATAATCAACATATTTTGAAAAAAGCTTTTCAAGAAATGCAGATATTAATTTACCCCTATCTGTTGGATGAAATTTTTTATTTATAGTTTCTGCATAACCCCTTGTTGATATGACTGAAATAATACTTGCATAAGTTGAAGGCCTTCCAATACCTAATTCTTCTAATCTTTTAACCAAACTTGCTTCTGAGTATCTTGCAGGAGGTTGTGTAAAATGTTGTTCATCTAATAATGCTTCAATGTTAACTGGACCCTTTTTCATTTTAGGAAGAATGTTTTCATCATCATTTTTTCTGTTATCTTTCATTACTTTTAAAAAACCATCAAATTTAATCACAGAGCCACTAACCTTACAGATTGTTTCATTATCAGTAGAGACTATTGTAATAGTGTTTCTATCAAATTGAGCAGGTTTCATTTGAGAGGATAGGGCTCTACTCCAAATTAAATCATATAATTTATATTGATCTGGACTTAAATATTTTTTAACTGTATCTGGTGCATGCATAATGTCTGTTGGTCTAATTGCTTCATGTGCTTCTTGAGCATTTTTAGCTTTTTTCCCAGAGTAACTAGTTGGTCTATCTGGAACATATTCCAATCCAAATTTAGTCTTAATGTATTTTCTAAAAGAATCTACTGCGTCAGTTGACAAGTTGGTACCATCAGTACGTATATATGTAATAAGACCAATAGTTTCTCCATCTATTTCTATACCTTGATAAAGTTTTTGTGCAATTTGCATTGTACGAGACGCTCCATAACCTAGTCTTCCTGATGCAACTTGTTGTAATGTAGAGGTAGTAAATGGACCAGAGGGATTTCTGTTCACAACTTTACTTGAAATATCATTTATTTGAAATTTTTTAGATTTAACTTCGTTCATAGCTTTATTAATTTCAATCTTGTTTTTAAAAGAAAATTTATCAATTTTTTTGTTATTAAGTTGAGTGATACTAGAAAGTAGAGAGTTATTTTCATTATCATTGAATTGAATATTCAAAATCCAAAATTCTTCAGGGTTAAATAATTCAATTTCATGTTCTCTTTCAGTGATTAACTTTAGTGCTACAGATTGAACTCGCCCTGCAGATTTAGATCCAGGTAATTTTGTCCACAATATTGGAGAGATATTAAAACCTACTAAATAGTCTAATGCTCTTCTTGCCATATAAGCATCAACTAATAAAGGTTCGATTTGTCTTGGATTTTCAATTCCATGTATTACTGCTTTTTTAGTAATTTCATTAAAAACAACTCTTTCCACATGTTTGCCTTTGATTAATTTCTTTTCATTTAAGTACTCTTTAACGTGCCAAGCAATTGCTTCACCTTCACGGTCTGGGTCAGTGGCTAATATTATTTTAGAAGAAATCTTAGCTGCATCTGTAATTTCTTTAAGGTATTTTTTAGAAAAGCTGTCAACTTCCCACTCCATTTTAAAATTATTATATGGATCAACTGAACCTTTCTTTGAAGGTAGGTCTCTAATGTGGCCATAGCTAGCTAAAACAATATAGTTATCACCTAAATATTTATTGATAGTTTTGGCTTTAGCGGGACTTTCTACGACAACTAGATTCATTATTAATCAAATTACTTAAAAGCTTTTGATAGTTAAATCAATAAATTTTAGTCTTATTTTCTTCTTTATTTTTCAGGCGTTTGACATTCTCTCTGTGTGTGTAGAATATTAGAATGAACATTATTATAAAAAATATTAAATTATAGTTTTCAAAAACTATTAAATAAATAGGAACTATTAAACTTGCTACAAGTGAAGATAGAGAAGAATATTTAGATATTAGAAATGTAACAACCCAACTTACAATAAATACTAAGCCTAATATTAAGTTTATAGAAAAAAGTATTCCCACATAAGTTGCAACACCCTTACCTCCTTTAAACTTAAGCCAGATAGGGAATACATGACCTAAAAATACACTTAGCGCTGCAATAAAGATGTAATCTGGATAATTAAACTTAACAAATAAAACGGGCAATACAGCCTTCGCTATATCAAGTATTAATGTAGCATAACCTAATAATTTGTTCCCAGTTCTAAGAGCGTTAGTAGCACCAATGTTACCTGAGCCTATATCTCTAATGTCTCTCTTTAAAAAAATTTTTGTAAGTATAAAACCAAAAGGTATTGACCCTAATAAATATGATCCTAATGCAATAATTAAATATTCCATTGTTATAATGTAAATAGTTCTTCACCTTTTACAAATGTATTAGTAACTTTACCTTGGAGTTTTTTGCCTTCTATTGAAGTATTTTTAGATTTTGAGACAAGTTTTTCCTTTTTAACAATCCATGGTTTATCAATGTCTACGATACAAAAATCAGCCTCATTACCGACTGAAAGGTTACCTTTATTAATCTTTAATATTTTTGCAGGATTAGATGTTAAAGCTTTAATTATAGTTTCTAATTTCACTGAACCATTATGATGTAATTCTAAACTAAGAGATAATAAAGTTTCAATTCCTGATGCACCGGTTGCAGCTTGAGCAAAGGTCAATCTTTTTTGCTCTTCATCCTCAGGCTTATGATCAGATACAATGACATTTATAGTTTCATCTTTTAATCCCTGAACTAGAGCCACTCTATCCTCTTCTGTTCTTAGTGGGGGTGATAATTTTAAAAACGTTCTAAAGTCACCTATATCATTTTCGTTTAAGGACAAGTTATTGATTGATACACCAGTTGTAAATTTGACTTTTTCTTTTCGTTCATTAATTATATCAACAGATTCTGCAGCTGAAACTTGTGATATATGATATCTGCATTTAATATTTTCAAGTAATGTCAAATCTCTTTCAATAATTATTCGTTCAGCAACAGAAGGTATTCCAGATAAGCCAAGTTTTGTTGCAATAATTCCAGAGTTAATCATGCCATTTTTAGATAAATCATAATCTTCTGCATGTTGCATAATGAGTGCACCTAAATCTTTAGCAGAATTCATGATACGTGACATCAATCTAGTATTTTGTACAGTTTTTATTCCATCAGTAAACCCAATTATTCCTCTACTTTGAAGCAAACCAAACTCAGTCATATTAATGCCCTCAATATTTTTTGTAAGAGAGGCACTTGGGAAAACATTAATCTTAGACTTATCTCTTCCACGTCTTTTTAAAAAATCTACTATTGAAACGTTATCTATAATGGGATCTGTATTAGGCATTGTTACAACTGATGTAACTCCACCAGCAAGTGCAGCAGCACTCAATGTTCTAAAATTTTCTTTATATTCATAGCCAGGCTCACCAGCAAAAACACGCATGTCTACTAGACCTGGAAATATATATTTACCTTTTAAATCGATTACTTTTTCTCTTGAAGGAATATTGTTTGTATTAACCTTTTTACCAATAGCTTCAATCAAACCATCTTCATCAACTATCAGTCCACCATTCTCGTTTATAGAATTATGAGGGTCTATTATGTTTGCATTTATAAAATATTTTTTTTTCATTTATTCACAAAATAATTTCAAACATGCCATTCTCACTGCAACACCCAGTTCGACCTGCTCTTTAATTACACTTCTATTAATGTCATCTGCTAATTTAGTATCTATTTCAATTCCTCTATTCATAGGACCCGGATGCATAATTAAAGCATCTTCTTTTGCATGAGAGAGCTTATCTGGAGTAAGACCGTAAAACTCATAATATTCTCTATTTGATGACAAGAATGAACTAGTCATTCTCTCACTTTGTAATCTTAACATCATAACAATGTCACAATCCTTTAATCCTTTTTTCATGTCAGTAAATGTATTAACACCAAATTTTTCTATTTCTTTAGGCATTAAATTTGATGGAGCAATAATATTAACTTCAGCACCCAACATATTAAGTAGGTAAATATTAGATCTTGCAACACGTGAATGTGTGATGTCTCCACAAATTGCAATTCTTAAACCTTCTATCTTTTTTTTTCGATTAATAATTGTCAAAGCATCTAAAAGGGCTTGAGTAGGATGCTCACGGCTACCGTCTCCTGCATTAAGTACTGCACAATTCACTTTTTGAGATAAAAGATTACATGCTCCTGAATCTTGATGACGTATAACAATAATGTCTGGATGCATTGCATTCAAAGTCATTGCTGTATCAATTAGTGTTTCACCTTTTTTAACTGCAGAGTTTGCCATGTTCATTGACATAACATCAGCACCCAATCTTTTTCCTGCTAATTCAAATGAACTTTGAGTTCTTGTAGAAGGTTCAAAAAATAAATTAATTTGAGTCTTTCCATTTAAAATATTCAGTCTTTTATTTTTACTTTGGTTAAGTTTAATAAAAGTTTTAGCTTCATCTAAAATTAGATTAACATCGTTTATGGATAGATCTTGTATACCTAGGAGGTGTTTTTGGGAAATTTTAATAGCTTTATTTGTTTGGATTGCCATTAAAATTAACTCTATAACTATTAAGTATCCTTATGGCAAGTATTAATTGTTTAAAAAGTCTATTGCACCTTGCAAAATAAAGGCTGCTGCATTTTGATCAATAGTTTTAACTCTTTTAGACACATTAACATCTAATAAACTTGAGATGTTGAATGCACCAACTGTTGAAAGTCTTTCATCCCAAAGTAATACAGGCAAATCAATTGATTTAGATATATTAGTTGCAACATCATTAACAGATTGAGCTGATCTTCCTAGTGACCCATCCATATTAATTGGATTACCCACAATGATCCCACCAATATTATTTTCTGTAATAATTAATTTAAGTTGATCAATAAGCTCATTAGTATTCGTTTTATTGATAGTTTTTAAGGGCGTAGCTATTGACTGTCTCTCATCACAAATAGAAACGCCAATTCTTTTTGATCCCAAATCTAAACCAATAAATCGTACTTTATTTGACTGTTTTAATTTGTAATCTTCAATAGTGATCATATTGTATATTATATACTTAAGTGATAGTTTGCCGACATATTTTATTACCACATGACTATTAATCTTAAAACAATAAAGCACATATCTAAATTATCAAGAATTTCAGTTGATGATGAAAAAGCTAAAAAATTAGCTGGAGATATGAATT